>Ga0316224_1003270_pt1 | contig 13564 bp, 8 predicted proteins | sample TBH18013metaG_FD_206254 | JGI IMG/M metagenome (GOLD analysis project Ga0316224, IMG submission 206254) | Freshwater microbial communities from Trout Bog Lake, Wisconsin, USA - TBH18013 | ecosystem: Environmental > Aquatic > Freshwater > Lake > Hypolimnion/Profundal zone | place: USA: Wisconsin... | reverse complement strand
TGGGGGCATTAAAGAAATTAGCTAAAAAATACAATATGCAAATCATTGAAAATCAAATAGCTGCATAGTGTGTCATTGGCAGGCACTCGAACCATGTGCGCAAAGGCCTTTACGCCAATGTATCAGCGCCAATGCATTAGCGTTAGTGACAAAGCGTACAGGCCACCACACATGGTTCGAGTGCCTCACCATGACAGCCCTTTTTTTAAAAAACATTCGAATATAATTATCGTCTGTTTTATTTTATCATAGGGCTTTGAAAATCAAGTTTTTTAAGGCCGCTTTGTATTTCGGGGCAGCTCATAAACAAATTCCACAATAACCCGCTGCGGTAGTTCTCAATCATAACCACAATTGGCCCTTCATCAATGGCAAGATACGATTTTGCGTACCAGTTGTGCGTTTCGCTGAAAGCATCAACAAATCCATAATCGCCCCAGGTTTTATCGCCCAGATCATAATAAAAATGGCGCAAAGCCTGCATAGAATATTCAGGGGTATAAGGAAATGCTGATAACGCAGCAGTAGGGGAGATCACACCAAGATCGTTTGTAGGCGAATGGGCGCTATAGCCTTCAAAGCTGTCGCTTGCCGTAAGGCCCCAGCAGTTTAAGCCATAACCTTTAAATTTCTTAGGGTTATCAACGCAGTAGTCATGATTAATGAGGGTATGGTTGGTGTTTTGTTCCCAATAATCGGCGTACCTGTCTTTTAAACCCTTTGGATCAAGACCCAGAAAAGAGTATTGAGAAAAGAAAAGAGGGCCCCCGTAATCAAACCCTAAGGGAAGTTTATGCCCGTAAAACGTTTTACCATTATTGAAAAATTCGCTTTGTGTCCATCCGCGGTGATAAACATCCGATGAAACGGGGTACCTGTCGCCAGAGGCAGCAAGTATGTACGCAATTAAGCATTCATTGAAGCCACGGATAGGGAAATTCATAGCCCAGCCATTGTTTGGCGACCAATGCCAGTATAAATTATCCCTTCCATCACGGGTGTACCAGTTCCATTCAATATCATTCCACATGCCATTTATTCTGCCGCGGATCTGCTGCTCTTTTTGATTGTCGCCGTTAAAATATTGCCTGGCACATAATAAACCCTGGAAAAGATAAGAAGTTTCAACCAGGTCGCCGCCATCATCCTTACGGCTAAAAGGAATAATTTTACCCGTTTCGCCATTCAGCCAATGCGGAAATACACCGTGATAGGCATCTGCGTGATATAAAAATTCAACAATCTTAAGTATCCGGTCAACAGCCTGCTCATGGGTGATCCATTTTCTATGGTCGGCAACAATTATGCTCATTATACCAAATCCGGAACCGCCGATAGTAACTACCTCGTTCCCGTAATCATAAGCCACATTATTTCTTTCCCGGGCCAAACCGCTAACCGGGTGTCCAAAATCCCAGAAATAGCGAAAAGTCTGTCGTTGAACAACATCCAGAAGAGCGCTGTCCGTTAGATTTTTTATAATACCAACAGGTTTTATACTTTCAAATGTTGTTGTTTTTTCGGGTTTTTGGGCCAGGCAACAGGTGGATATTAAAATTAAAAAGGGGAGTATAAGTTTTTTCATTCGAGTAATTTTTATTTGCTTCTCGTTGCCAGTGCGAGGAACATGGTTATAAATTCGGACTTTGAAAGCCCAGGTTTTTCATCCCGGTTTTTACTTCGGGGCAACTCATAAATAAATTCCAGAGCAAGCCGCTCCGGTAGTTCTCAATCATATCAATTATTGGCCCTTCATCAATGGCAAGGTCTGAGGTAGCAAACCAGGTACTATCAAGGCTGAACGAATCGTAAAACCCATAAGGCCCCCACATTTTATCGCCCAGTTTATAATAAAAAAAGCGAAGGGCCTGCATAGACTGTGTTGGCGTATAAGGCAGCGAAGCTATAGCCGCAGTCGGTGCAATTACGCCAACGTCATTGGTCGGCGAACTTGCCGTGTACCCGTTGTTCTGAATATCACTTGCAGTAAGTCCCCAGCAATTTGCGCCGTAGCCATAAAAACCGTTCGGGTTGCTAACGCAATAGTTAAAGTTTATGGTAGCATGTGCCTTGTTTTGTACATCGTAGCTGGCATAGGCATCGGAAAGGTTGTTGGGGTTTATCCCTAAAAAGGAATAATGAGCAAAAAACAAAGGGCCGCCTTCTGCCGGACCCAATGGTAACAGGACGCCATAGTATGAATTGCCATTTTTCATATTGCCATTACCTGCCCAGCCATTATCATAAACAGCTTTAGTAATTGGAAAGGTTGTTGAGGATGCGGCCATTACATAGGTGATTAAAGCTTCGTCCCAACCGTTAACCTGCATGTTTGATGACCATGCATAATCTGGACTCCAATGCCAGAATAATGTGTTTTGACCATTCTGGAACCAGCTCCATTGTACATTGTTCCAGAGTGTATTGATATCAGCCCTTAACTGACTTTCAGGGGCACTGGAGGCATTAAAGTATTGACGTGCGGTAAGCAGGCCTTCCATTAAGTAAGACGTCTCAACCAAGTCGGCGCCATCATCCTGGGTGCCGAAGGGGACAACAGCCCCTGTTGCGCCATTCATCCAATGGGGGAATGCCCCGTGAAATGTTTGCGCATTGTTCTTTAAAAAACCTACGATCAGCTGCATCCGGGCCAAACCCTGCGCCCTGGTAATAAACTGCCGGCTTACACCGGTAACCAGGGCCATAATGCCAAAACCCGAACCGCCTGTAGTTACTACATCGCCTGAAGTATTGCGCTCGCGCGCTAAACCGCTTATTGGGTGACCGAAATCATAAAAATATTTGAATGTTTGCTGCTGAACAAGGTTGAGCAACTGGTCATCAGTTATCACAGGGAATTTATTGGTAGTGTCAATTGCGGTAGTTAGCTGCACAGTAACTGGTGATTGTAAATTACCACCGCCTGACGATTGCAGGTTAGTTGAAACGTTGAGGGTATACTGCGTAATTGGTGACAACCCATTGGGTGTTATCACTACGGTGCTGTCGTTGTTCTGGTAGGAGGTTGTATAAGTTACAGGTGCCCCGGCGTTACTTTTAAATGCAACACTGGTATTTACTGAAACATGACTAATTGCTGCCGAAAAAGATAGTTTTATCACAGGCGCTGTATTGACGCCCTTATAGGTATACCCGTTATAAATACCGTTTACCTTTAATGCGTTGAAACTGAATGATGCAGGAACAACCTGAACAGGTGGGGGCGGGTTGTTTTTTTTGCAACCGAAAAGCATACTTAAAACCACTAATGCAACACAAACTTTTAAATTTCCCATTCCCCGCAATTGCTTGTAAAAAACCTAAGTATAAATAATTCAGAAAAAGAGGCTGACTGACCCGTCCGCCAACTGACGGACGGGCAGACAACCTCACAACCAAATCAAATCAAATGTTTATCTTCCTAACTGTTCCAGATGATACAAAGCCGAGGCTTCGGATGCTGTTAACACAGTGTTATATATCCTTACATGGTCCATTGCGCCGGTTATGTAATTTGCCCACGGTTGTGAACCTGTAGCTGACGTAAGGGATGGGTTAGTTTCAAACTGTACAGTCCCGAAAACCATTTGTGTAACACCAGACCAGTCTAAAGGCGTAAATCCTGCGTTGGTTGCTGTACCTACAGCTGCGCCGTTATAGTAAACAACCGCAGTACCTGTAGCGTCGTTATAGGTAACTCCAATCTGGTTCCACTGGTTGTATGCACTGGTAATTACATAATCGCCTGCCCATATATCACTTCCGCTTGTACTGGCGCCATGGTTAAACATGTGCAATTTAAGTTGGCCTGATGTTGCACTTGGCGGGTTTTCAATAAATAAATCAAAATTTCCCCAGAAGTATTGGTTGTTAACAATATCTACTGGATTTATCAGGCCATTAGTGTTTTCGGGATTGTTGTACCACACAGTTAAAGTAAAGCTATGTAATGCTTTTACGGCTGACGGAGCAGCGCTGATTACATATGCGTTTGCCGCTCCTTGTAATGCTTTTCCCGCAGTTCCGGATGTGAAACTTGTTCCGGTTGAAACACCTGCGATGCCTGATATACTATCTTTTAAATCGCCGTTAAACGGCCAGTAAGCAACCAAACTACTGGTTTCAATTTGACTTGAAGCACCATATCCGCCAAATGTAGGCGCTGGCTTTTTAGGCGCATACGATTTTGGATCGAAGCTCTTCTGGCACGAGGATATAGTGAAAACTATAACAAGACCGATAAGGCCCGCTATAAGTGTATTTTTTATTGTTTTCATCATTTTTTCTTTAATTAAATAATTAATAACCAGGATTTTGCTTTAAAGTACCAGCACTTAGATCAATCTCATTTTGCGGGATCGGCCAAACTTCACTTTTGCCGGTTACAAATCCCTGCGGGCCAAACACAGCGGCACCCCTGCCTGTGCGTATCACATCAAAGTGACGATCAAACTCCATGCCTAATTCTACACGTCTTTCATGGTAAATTGCTGTACGTAAAGTTGTCTGATCGGTAGCGGTAACTTTTGGCAAAATCGCAGGATTGCCCTCTCTTGCCCTTGCTCTTACCTGTTCTAAGGATGCTAATGCGGCAGCATTGTTTCCCAGTTCGTTATTTGCTTCTGCGTTCATTAACAATATTTCAGCGTAGCGCAAGACCATAAAATCCTGCTGACAGCCCTGGTTATAACCCGAAACGTATAAAGCAGCAGGCACATATGATTTCATGTTATAATAAGGGTCTGGAGCAGAAGCGTCGATCATATCCCCCTCAGGTGTGGTTGTACCCGTAACAATAACTGTTCCGGCTAAGCGCGGGTCGCCGGTCTCAAACTCAGCGATCAGACTTGGGCTCGGATCGTTAAAGCCCCAACCTCCCCAACTTTCAGTTACCCTTGGCATTTGCACCTGTGAGTATTGTGAATTCGACCATGAAGGGTGGTTTGGTATTAACATGTTTTGAATCTCGAAAATAGATTCAACGCTGTTTTTGTTCGTGGTCCTGAATAATTTTTCATAATCAGGAAATAACGAATAAATACCCAAAGCAGTAACCTGGTTAGTATAAGTTACAACATCGGCCCACTTATTTTGGTACAAGGCAACCTTAGCATGCAAAGCTAATGCGGCTCCTTTGGTAGCGTGCCCAATGTCGGCCGCGCCATAAGTGGTTGGCAGCACGGATGCAGCGCTGGTTAAATCAGCCTCTATCTGCGCCCAAACCTGCGCTTTTGGCGCGCGGGCCAGGTTATAATCCGCAGCTGTTTTTGGAACATGTGTCCGCAGTGGAACATCACCAAACGCACGTACAAGTCTGAAATAGTCGTAAGCGCGGATAAATTGCGCCTCAGCCAGGTACCTTGCCTTCAATGTTGCATCCATATTGATATTGGGAATATTATCCAATATCTGGTTTGCAAAATTGATGTTGTTGTACATTCCTTGCCAAAAACCTTCCAACTGTCCATCACCTGAACTAACAGTAAAGTTCATGTATGTGGTCATAAATGTGGCATCGGTTGGTACCGAACCTTTAGTAACATCATCCGACCCCATGCTCTCTAAAGCAATTGGCGCAAAGGCGAGATCGTTCCAGTTGTGCAAATCAGCATACATAGCAGCATTTGCTGCCGCAGCATCTGCACTGGTTTGCCAAAATTGGGCAGCTGTTATCGAAGAGGATGTTGTATCTAAGAAACTCTTCTTGCACCCCTGCGAAATTGTTAACAAAGCAATCATACTTAGTCCGACTGCTTTCTGTATAAAATATTTTTTATTTTTCATCGTATTGCGGATTAAAATGTAACGTTAACACCAAAATTGTAAGTAGCATATAAAGGATAAACATTGGCGTCAAGACCCTGGTTGAGCGTACCGCCCCCAATTTCAGGGCTGAAGCCTTTATATCCGAATATATTAATGGCATTTTGCGCATTTGCAAAAAACCTGATGCTGCGTACACCCAGATTCTTTAATACATCGCCTGGTAGTGTATAGCCAAGCTGTGCATTTCGAACTCTGAAATAGGAACCGCTCGAAACGTAAAACGAGTTAGGCGCCGAGTCAGTAGCCGATCCAATATTTACCGAAGGATAGGTATTGGAGGTACCCGGACCATGCCAGCGATTAGCGTAAAAGTCCTGGGTAAAGTTTTCGTTACCAAAACGATAAGCAAGATTTGCATTATATACGCTCACATCGGCCCTGCCTTGAAGGTCTATAGTTAAATCGAAGTTTTTAACCTTTAGGTACATATTTACACCATAACCATATTTTGCATTGGGATTACCCAAATTTACACGGTCTTTGGTTGTTATCGTTCCATCTCCATCAACATCCTGGTAAATAAAATCGCCCGCTTGGGCCGTTCCTTTTTGTGCAGAAGAGGCAACCTGGGCAGCTGTTTGGAAAATACCGGCAACTTTATAACCAAAGAACTCACCAATTGGCTCACCCTGAACAGTACGGGTGGCAAGTAAACCGTTTGTAATGCCATTTCCTCCGCCATACAGGGCATTATTCCCCGAAATTACACGCAAAACAACATTGTTATTGATGCCAAGATTCGGGCTGATTGAGTAAAATACGTCTTTATTAACTTGTTGTCTCCAGGTTAATGAAAACTCAAAGCCCCTGTTCCTTATATCGGCCTGATTTGCCAAAATACCGCCACCAGGACCATTTTCGCCTGTCGATCCAGGGATTGGGACATTGAAAATTGCATTTTTCGTTTCCCGGTTATAATAGTCGGCTTCGAAAGTTAAATGATCATTAATAATGGAGCCTTCTATACCAATATCAGTTGCCTCCGCTTTTTCCCAGGTAATTGTAGGGGGTACAACGGTATTTACACTAATGCCGTTAATGGTTGTTGGGGGGGTGCCAAAAATGGCTGTGTATTGGGTAGGGTCGTTAGTAACCGTCAGGGTACTTGGATTTATTGGCACGACAGCATTACCAACTACACCATAGCTGGCGCGCAATTTCAAATTACTGAAAACGTGTTGGTTTTTCATGAAATCTTCATTGCTGATAACCCATCCTGCACCTATTGAAGGAAACCAGCCGTAGGGTGTCGGATAAAACTCAGACGCGCCATCATGCCTGATAGATGCATTTAAAAGGTAACGATCATTATAAGAGTAATTTACCCGGGCAAACTGGGAAACTTCTGTAGTAACGAGAGGATCCCCAGGCCGGTAATAAATACCTTGATTTACGCCTGCGGGGTAAGATGTATGTAAATTGCCGCTTTTGGCATCGGGCACGCTATCGGCAAATGCGGTTGCATAAGTTGATGCAGCACGTTGGGCGCTATAACCTGCTAATGCAGTTATTTTATGTTTACCAATGGTTTTATCATAGGTTAAGGTATTTTCCCAAATCCAGTTCCTGTTTTCAGTATGGTTCAGACCTAAGGAAGAAGTGGCGCTTTGCTGTCCGCTTGTAGCATAATAAATTGGCTGATAGTCCCTTACTTCGGCTTGTGCCACATCACCGCCGAAGCTTGTCCTGAATTTTAAACCTTTTAAAATATCATATTCGCCATAAACTGAACCGGTAAACCGTTTGTTTGTTGAACGCTGATTAAAAAAATCTATGGTAGCCTGCGGGTTATAGTTCGCGCCACCACCAATGTTATAATCAGTCGGATCGCCATATTTGCCATTATTATAGTAAACAGGCACTATTGGCGCCGCTGTGTACATTTGATGGAAGATTCCGTTATTGATATCAGCAGACTCGCTGGATTGACCGCTTAAACTAAAACCTAACCTTAAATTTTTTGTCGGTTTAAAGTCATTGACAACGTGGATAGTGTATTTTTTAAAGTTATTTGTTTTTACAATTCCGTCCTGATCAAGATAGCCGACTGAATAATTATAAGTGTATTTATCAGTACCACCACTAACAGATAACTGGCTGTTTGAAACAAAAGCGTTACGTAGTATTTGGTCGTACCAGTTGGTGCCGGTACCATACTGAGCCGGATTAGAACTAAATGCAGGGGTTATACCATTTTCTGTATACAGTTCATTGATTAAAGTAGCATATTGGGTACCATTAGCCATTTGAACCTGGTTTGTAACAGACTGCCAGCCCTCATAGTTATTGAAACTAATGACCGGTTTGCCCGCTTTTCCGTGTTTGGTAGTAATTAATACTACACCGTTGGCCGCCCTGATACCATAAATAGCAGTACTGGAGGCATCCTTTAAAACGGTCAGTGTCTCAATGTCCGCGTTGTTTAAAAAACTAACATCATTATACCAAACGCCGTCAACAACATATAATAATTGGTTGTTGCCATAAACAGTACCTAAACCACGAATATTAATGGTAGGGGATGAGCCGGGTTGTCCGCTGGCAATGATTTCGACACCCGCAACTTTTCCCTCTAACGCGCTTAGCGGATTAGTAGAAGCTTGTTTTTCAATATCAGCCCCTTTTACAGTTGCAACTGACCCGGTATTGTCAACTTTACGTTGTGTACCGTAACCGATAACAACAACCTGCTGTAATTCGTTGGCCTGCGCAACTAATTGAACGTTAATGATGTTTCTGCCGTTTACAGTAACATTTTGGGTGGCATAACCTATATAGGTGAATGCCAGAGTAGCAGTAGATGGCGCAGCAACTGAGTATGCTCCATTTACATCGGTTTGTGTGCCTGTTGTTGTTCCTTTTACTGCAACACTAACACCTATCAGGCTTTCGCCTGTAGCAGCATCTGTAACTTTACCTTTTATGGTAATGTTTTGTGCAAATGCAGTGTTGATAAAAAAGAAACAGAATAGCACTAACCCTGAGATAGTAAAAATTCTCTTCATAAAGTGGTTAATTAAAAATTAAGAAAGTAAGATTAAAAAAATTGGTTTTCTGTAGTACGAATTTGGATAGATAATACAATTTTAACAAATTATATCCCTCTACATTATTACATCAACTAACAAACACTTTCTCAAGTTGTTTTAACTATTTTTATAATATATTGAAAAACAGGTAAATATAACTGGTTAGTGTAGGGCATACATACTACATTGCCAAGCGTGTTACTACTACAAGGGATGGAGGCTGTGTGTGGTAATGATGTAGTAATGCGGCTATTTGAGAAAGTCTGCGAGGCTTTTTATATATCTCGGTTTTAGCTTTTTACGCAAGAAGCTGCGGGAGATCGAAGTATAAAGCAACAGGATTATTACAAGGAAGACTTGGTCTAATTTAAAAAGGGGTGTCATGGTGGGGCACTCGAACCATGCGGGGGGGGCCTGTACGTTTTGCATTAGCGTTAATGCATTGGCGTCGTGCCTTTGCGCTCATGGTTCGAGTGCCTCACAATAACACCCTTGGTTTGGCTTAAAATTTGCCTGGCGACGACAAATAAAATTCAGCATTACAGCTCAATCAAAAACTCAACAAGGTTCTTATCATGTTCCAGGTTTAACTTTTTACGCAGCCTGTAACGCCGGATCTCAACGCCCCGCAATGAAATATTTAATAATGAGGCCATTTCCTTACTGCTCATGTTCATGCGCAGGTAGGCGCAAAGTTTCAGGTCATTAGGCACCAGGTCGGGGTGACCTATTTTTAGTTTTTTGAAAAAACTTTCATGTGCTTCGTTAAAACTGCTTTCAAATATGTTCCAGTCCCGCTCATCATTCATCCCCTCATCAATTACTTTCTGGATCCGCCGTAACTGGTCTTCGGATAGTTTTTTGCCCGAGCTATCTTTGAGATGGCCCATCTCTTCGCTTATTTTTTGTAAAAGCTCATTCTTATACACGATGTTCATGGCTGAGTTCGCTAATTCTCTGCTTTTGCTCGCCAGATCGGCCTGCAACTGTTCGTTTTTTATTTTTACAATTTGCTGCTCATTGGCTATCGCCTCCTGCTTTAAAAACTCCTCTTTCTCATGATGCAGTTTTTCATGAATTTCATGCTGGTGCCTCTGTAGTTTTAAATGGTAATAGTACCTCACTATGTAAAAGACTAAAATAATCAGCAAGAGGTAAAAGAACAAGGCAAGTTTTGTGGCGTACCAGGGCGAAAGTATAATGAATGTAAAATCGGTTACCGGGGAAATATTTTCATCACTAATTTTAGCACGTACGCTAAATTTATAAGTACCCTGATTAAGATTGGTAAATTCTTTTTGGCTCTGTGTCGTCCAATCAGACCATTGCCTTGAATACCCCTCAAGATAGTATTGATATTTTATTTTAGCTTGCCTGTAATAGGGAAGCGAATATGTAATGCGGATATTATTCAATGAAAATGGTATTTCAACGTCATTGATACTATTACGGCTTTCGCTGATCACCGAAACTTTATCGGTTATGTTTTCAACCTTCCTTATCAAAACATCGGGCAATTGTATTTTAAGGGGCAGCAATGCGTCGTCATCATTCAGGATAACAAAACCATCATCAATACTTATGAGGTAAATTGAATTATTGATAAGATTGATGTTTTCGTAATGCTGCACCATTTGCCCGTTCAACGTATTAAAGCGGTTTGAATCGATGGTTAGTTTACCCGCCATCGACAGATCGGCAAGCGCAACGCGGCCATGGTTTATAAACCAGTATTTTTTACCAATGGCCGCTATAATTTTGTTTGATGAGGCGAAGGTGCCCAGCATTTTATTCAATTGCTGGTATTTGTAAAACCGGTCGGTTATGTCGTCGTACACGCAAAAACCCGAATCGGAGGAAAAAACTATCCGGTTATTAAGGTTAAATACATTGATATTATAGCTACCCGGCAAGCCGGACTGCTTGTCGTAATATTTGCTGGATACAACTTTTTTCAGATCGCTGCTTAATACAATTTTATAGATCCCCTTATAAGCATGACCTACCCAAATCTGGCCTTTATCGTCTTCTTCAACATATCTTGAAGGTTCGCCAAAGCCTTTAATTCTATGATCGAAAACCCAGTTGCCGCCGGCATCTTTCCTGTAAATAACCAGCCCGGTATATGTTCCCTGGATCAGCAGGTTTTGGTTTAGTTTTTTTATAGTCCAGCCGCCGTTTAGGGATGATATTTTACTGATAGTGCTGCCATTTACCTGGTAAGTACCATCATTATGTCCGCAAAGCAGGCGGCCATCCTGTAAGGACAGGTCCCAAACCTGACCCTGTGAGCCGGGGATCAGGTTAAAGTCGAAAGTTTGAAGTAAGCGGTTGTTGCCGCCCGGCAGCCAGTCGCTGTAAAAAAGGCCCTGGTTGGTGCCGAGGTATATTTTTTTATTAAAGATTATGCTCGAATAAACAGTTCCGAATCGTCCCGTTTTATCGAAATAAAAATATAGCGGCGAATTTACCTCTATGCGATCGATTCCATTATCCAAACCTGCCCACAGGTTTTGTTCAGGGTCGGTATATAAACTTAAAACTGTATTATTTTGCAGGCCACTTGACTTGTTAATATGCTGCACCACGTTACCCGCAGTATCAATAATCACGATGCCATTGAGAATGGTACCGTAGGCGAAATATTTATTGGGTATTACCGCCCCGTTATTTAGCTGGTAGGTTTTTAAAAAATCATTTGCCTGGTTATTCCATGCGCTGATCTTTTTACCATCGTAAATAAATAAACCGTTTTTTGCGGTACCTATAAGGTACTTATTATGCTGAAACGGCAATATTGAGAGCACCCCGCTGTTACCGAGGTTATTGCTGCCTTCGATCAGATCAAGGTGGTTGTTTTTTAGCTCAAAAAGCCCTGCATTTACCTGTTCAACAAAATAGCGGCTGCCGGTTTTAAACAAAAACAGAAAGGGGAATGGCGCGTTGATGATACTGATTTTACCTTTTGAATAAACGAAAATTGAACCAAAGGACTGGAATATTACCCGCTCGCCATCCACATAAATTTTCCAGATTTCTTCATTCGGAAGTTTATCTTTTGGCAGGAGGTGTACCAGTGAATTGTATTTCAGAAAGCCTTGTTTGTTATTTTCCCAGTAACCAAATTCGCCAAAACCGCCGGCATAAACCTTGCCCTTGCCGTCTGCGGCTACCGAGCGTACAATTAAGCCGTTCGGCATGCGGTAAAGCTGCCAGTACCGGCCGTCAAAAGCCAGCAAGCCTTCGGCATTACCAAAATACATTATGCCATGCTCGTCGCGCGTTACCGACCAATTCTGGTTACCCGACTGGTATAAGGCCTTAGTATAATTTTGCACATAAGGAACGCCGATATTTTTTATATCAGCGCCAGATGCATTCCAGGTATTAATCAACAGAAAAAATGCAAAAATCAGGTTTGCTTTACGCATCATGGTTTATAATAGAATCAGAGACGCAAAGTATTGCGTCTCTACGAAAATACGATTTGAAATTGATAATACGTAGAGCCGCGATGCATCGCGGCTTCATCGCATCTGCGTCAGTTATTCTGAAAGAATCTTTGCCTTCTTAGCGGTATTCACCGGCTGCGGCACCTTTACATAATAACCAGTCCCATCGTAAGCTCGTTTGCGGGGATGCGCCTGGCAGGCATCGCTGCAGCAGCCTTCCATTTTTTCGCCGCATTCATCGCATTGGGTAAAATGTTCATTGCACTCGGGGTTAGCACAATTGATCATTTTGTGGGTTGTTTTACCGCAGTTGTAACAAGTTGAGATCACCACCGGGTTTACACTGTTCACATCAACCGAAAGGCGGTTATCAAACACATAGCATTTACCTTCAAAATCTTCGCCGCCGGCTTCTTTGCCATATTTGATGATGCCGCCATGTAACTGGTAAACATCGGTAAATCCCTCGTGTAAAAGCAGGGCCGCGGCTTTTTCACATTTTATACCGCCGGTGCAGTAGGTGACTATTTTTTTATCCTTGTATTGAGCAAGTTCATTGATCTTTGATGGGAAATCCCTGAAATTATCGATATCAAAGGTTATTGCATTTTTAAATTTACCCAAATTATGCTCGTAGTTCGACCGTACATCCACTATAACCACATCTTCGGCATCCTTCATAGCCAAAAAATCTTTTGGTTCAAGGTGTTTGCCGGTTTGTATTTGGGGGTTAATGATATGCGGATCGCGCAGGCCTGAATGAACGATCTCGGATTTGTACCGCACATGCATTTTAACAAATGAAGGCGTCTCCACTTCATCAACTTTAAAGTCGATAGCTGCAAAGCGCGGATCTGCATGAAGGGTATCCATATAAGTTTTACAGGATTCCTGGGCGCCTGAAACTGTCCCGTTTAATCCTTCTTCAGCAACAATAATGCGCCCGGTTAAACCTAAATCTTTACAAAATTTTAAATGATCGGCAGCAAATTGCTCCGCATCGGCTATTGTTGAATAACAATAGTACAGTAGCGTATTATATTTTTCCATAAAATCATTGATGCCGCTGCAAACGGTGTTAAATGAAGTGCAAAGATAGCGGTTAGATTTCGGAATTCGGAATTTCGATTTCGGTAGTGCTCAAATAACTGTGTCATTAAATAATCTATTACCAAAGTACATATTTAAATCAATTCTAACAGCAGTCCAGTTAAACATAGGACCTTGCCACTTGGTGTTACAGTTTATGGTAGCAAG
>Ga0316224_1003262_pt1 | contig 13593 bp, 14 predicted proteins | sample TBH18013metaG_FD_206254 | JGI IMG/M metagenome (GOLD analysis project Ga0316224, IMG submission 206254) | Freshwater microbial communities from Trout Bog Lake, Wisconsin, USA - TBH18013 | ecosystem: Environmental > Aquatic > Freshwater > Lake > Hypolimnion/Profundal zone | place: USA: Wisconsin... | reverse complement strand
GACATGCCCTACAACCACCCTTCAGAAATTATGGATGAGATCGCCAGCTTAACGCCCACCTTCAAGGGCGTGAACTACGAGAAGATCGACCGCCTGGGCAGCGTGCAGTGGCCGTGCAATGATGAAACGGAGGAAGCGGGTACGGCACTGATGCACATCGATCATTTCGTGCGCGGTAAGGGTCGATTTATTATTACTCAGTATGTACCCACCGACGAGAAGGTCACGAAACGCTTCCCGCTCATCCTCACCACGGGCCGAATCCTCTCGCAATACAACGTGGGCGCGCAAACACGTCGCACGGAGAACGTTCGTTTCCATGACGAGGACCGCTTGGAATTACACCCCCATGACGCAGAAGAACTGGGTATTCAAACTGATGACTGGGTGGGCGTGTCCTCCCGCGCGGGAGAGACCGTACTACGCGCCCGCGTGACAGAGCGCATGCAACCGGGCGTGGTGTATACCACCTTCCACTTCCCAGAATCGGGAGCTAACGTCATCACCACGGACAACTCCGACTGGGCCACCAACTGCCCAGAGTATAAAGTGACCGCGGTGAAAGTGGTAAAGGTGATGCAGCCCTCCAAGTGGCAAGAGGAATACAAAACCTTTAATGACAACCAAATCCACTTGGCAACGGACCGCGTGATTGGCGCTGCACTCTCCGCCGGAAAATAAGTGAACGCACCACATATTCTGGATGCCACACCTGCGCACACCCTCGAGGTGTTGCGCTGGAAGGAAGGCTACCAGAGTGCGGTGGACCAAGTCGCTGAAGAGACGCCCATCGGGTTGGAGTACAACGGCACACCGCATGTGGTGATGCTGGCCACCCCTGCGGACCTAAAAGATTTTGCGTTAGGGTTCTCGCTCAGTGAGGGCATCATCAGTAACGTGAGTGAGGTTAAAAGCATTGAGTTGGATGAGTACAGCGATGGGGTGCGCGTACTCCTTGCAATAGATGAAGCGCGCTTCGCACGATTGGACGCCAAGCGGCAGAACCTAGCGGGACGAACGGGCTGTGGGCTGTGTGGCACAGAGCGCATCGCGCAAGTGTTCCGCCCCATGAGGGACATCACCTCAACGCATTCCATCACCGTAAAACAAATTGAAGCGGCCCTAGAAGCTCTGCCCCAACACCAGAGCCTGCAGCGCGCAACGGGCGCCACCCACGGTGCGTTTTGGTTGGACAGTACAGGCGCGATCACTGCAGCGCGAGAGGATGTGGGCCGACACAATGCGCTGGATAAGCTCATTGGTGCGTTGGCCGCTCGGGGTGAAGATTTTAAAAAAGGCGCACTCCTCATCACCAGCCGCGCCAGCTACGAGATGGTGCAGAAGTCCATCCAGATGGGCGTGGGTATTTTAATCGCCATCTCCGCACCCACAGCGCTGGCTGTACGCATAGCAGAACAATACAACCTAACCTTGGTGGGATTCACACGCGCGCATCAACATGTGGTGTACGCGCACCCCACCCGAATTACCGACGTTGGAGAGTAAGAGAATGGAACACAATAACAACCTCATTAAGATGGCCAACGACATTGGCGCTTTTTTTGAAGCCATGCCCGACCAACAGCAAGCGGCTAAAGATGCGGCCAGCCATATTCAAAAATTCTGGGAATCCCGCATGCAAAAAGCATTGTTGGCCTATATTAAAACCGACGGCGACGGCCAATTAAAACCGGTGATGCGAGAAGCCATTAAATCGCTGAATTAGCCCTATGGAAGACGCTTGCGGCTCTTGACAGCGCAGGCCCCATTATTTTAAGTTTCAGTCAAAAGTAGTAGTATGGCACCTACGTGCTGGGCCACACAGAGCTCGACGGTTTTGTGACTTCTACATCGAGACTACGCCAACCAACATGCTGGCAAAATTTCAAGCTTGAATCGTTGCCTTTGGCTGCGGGCCATGTTTTATCCAGATTTTCAAAATTGAACTGCTTGCGCAAGCACACATTTAGGAGATATTTATGAGCATGATTCAGGAATTCAAGGAATTTGCCATCAAGGGAAATGTGGTTGACATGGCCGTTGGTGTGATTATTGGTGGCGCGTTTGGAAAAATTGTTTCTTCGCTCGTCATCGACGTGGTGATGCCGCCCATTGGCGTGTTGGTAGGCGGCGTTGATTTCTCAAAATTAGCGTTAACCATACAGGCGGCCACTGCAACATCGCCATCCGTTGTGATCAGCTATGGCAAGTTCATCCAAACGGCGGTGGACTTTACTATTGTATCTGCGGTTATTTTTATGGTGGTTAAAGGCATTAACTCCATGAAAAAATCGGCCGAAGCTCCGGCTGCTCCCCCAGAAATACCGGAAATACCAGCACAAGAAATTCTGCTGACAGAAATCCGCGATTTACTAAAAAGATAATCTTTATACGCGGTTTACGAGGTGAACATGACCTTTCGGCTGCCTTCTCGCAAAACATTGGTGCTGATCGTTGCGGGCATCACCATCACCTACTTGCTGTTGTCATGGTTGGTGCTGCCGCGGATTCTTAAGTCTCAAGCAGAAAAATTCATTCTTGAAAAAACCGGGCACCATCTCACCATGGAGTTGCCGGTGTTCAATCCATTCACACTTCGCTTGCATCTATCTGGGTTGCGCCTAACGCAGCCAGACGGTGTACCTCTGCTGGCCCTGCGCGAACTGGTGGTGCAGGTGTCAGGCACCAGTATTTTTCGCCACGCCTTTGTTTTTAACGACATTCGTCTTGATGGGTTGGCCACTACAGTGGCCGTTCTGCCTCAAGGACAGCTTAACTGGTCGGCATTAATGGACGCTTTAAAAGGAAATGAACCAGCCAAATCCGATGCGCGCGCGCCAAGGCTTGATATCCAACATTTCATATTGTCCGATGCCAAGCTCGATTTTTCTGATCAGCGCAGCTCCCCCGCCTTTGCCACCCGCATAGAGCCCGTCAATCTGGAGCTTACCGATATTTCTACGCTGCCCGACGATAATGGGAGATACAAAGTATCCGCCAGTACCACGTTCGGCGCGCGTATTAACTGGTATGGCGATCTCAGCCTTAGTCCGCTGGCCATGACTGGCCACATTAGCGTAGAGAATACGGACATGGCCAAGCTGGCAGCCTATGTTGCCGACGGCTTACCCATAGCGCTGCAGGCGGGTGTTGCCAGCGTATCCGCGGATTACCGCCTAAGCCATGTGAATGGAAAACCACAACTGAATCTGGAGCATGGCAACGTTAAACTTCTCGGCCTTAAGTTGCGCGGCAAGCGCGCTTCTGACCCAGCGCTCTCCATTGACGCCATGGAGGCCAAGGAGGGCGGTTTCGATTTATTAAAGAACAGCATCGCATTAGGAGAACTGACGGTGTCAGGCGCTGGGTTAAGCTTGCAGCAGGACGGACCCGGTGTGTCGCAGGCCTTGCACATCGGCGACATGGCCTGCGAAAACACCCACATCAATCTGGATACGCATGAGGCGACGATTTCTCGCATTGCCCTCAAGGATGGTGATATCCGACTCAGACGCGATGAGGCGGGGCACATCAACTTAGCAGAGGCATTGCAATCCATCGCGCCCTCCAAACAGCAAGTCAGAGAGCCTATTGTGAAAACCGCCCAACCCAGCTGGCACTATCGCTTGGACAAATTGGAACTGACCCATTTAGGAACGGTGTTCTCTGATAAATCGGTTAACCCTCAGGCGGAGCTGGCGCTCTCCGATATCAACGTTAAAGCCACTGGCATCAGTGATGACTGGACGGCGGCAGTGCCCCTCACAGCGTCATTCAAGGTTGAAAGCGGTGGCTATTTTAGTGCCAGTGGTCAGGTTATTCCTGCCGCACCGGCTGCGGAATTTAAAATCCAACTTAGCGGATTGGGGCTATCACCGGCGCAGCCCTATCTTTCTGCAGCAACCCGTCTAAAGCTGATGAGCGGAAAATTGTCCAGCAGTGGGCGCGTCCATTACAGCCCAAAGGATGCACTCTATCGTGGCAATTTCTTGCTTGATAACCTAAACCTGACCGATGCTGAGACGGGCGATCCATTCCTCGCCTTAAGTGCGCTGGGCAGCCGCACATTCACAGTAACGCCAAACAAACTGGAGATGAGCGAACTCTCTGTTGTGGGGCTTGACACCAAACTGACGATCGAGAAGGATAAGACGGTTAACCTCACGCGCATCATGAAGTCTGCCCCCGCAGATGGTGCACCAAAGCCCGCACCACCCGAGACTTCTGCAACACAGACAACGGTCCCCTTCCTTGTCAACATAGACCAGTTGCACTTCAGCCAAGGCGATCTGGATTTTGCCGACCATTCACTGGCTCTTCCTTTTGCCACCCACATCCATGACCTGCACGGTGTTGTCACCGGCATATCATCTCGCCCAAATGCATCAAGCCTGATTGAGTTGGATGGGCAGGTGGACGACTATGGCATGGCGCGGGCTTCCGGTCAGTTGGAGGCGTTTAACCCCACCCACTTAATGGACATCAAGGTGCTGTTCCGTAATATCGAGATGGTCCGCTTAACGCCCTATTCGGCCACCTTCGCAGGGCGCAAGATTACTTCCGGCAGGCTCTCGCTTGATCTTGAATACAAAATCCACCAGCGTCAGTTGGAAGGCCAGAATCAAATCATTATGGACAAACTGACGCTGGGCGAGAGAGTGGAAAGTCCGGATGCCATGAGCCTGCCGCTGGACTTGGCTATCGCCATTTTGCAGGATTCAGACGGACATATAGACCTTGGTCTGCCCGTATCGGGCAGTCTGGACGATCCCCAATTCAGCTATGGTCGCATTGTCTGGAAGGCGCTGGTGAATGTGCTCACCAAGATTGCCACCGCCCCATTGCACGCCTTGGGCAGCTTGTTTGGCGGCGGAGAAAAAATTGAGAGCGTTACCTTTGAGGCGGGTGAGGCGCAATTAACGCCGCCCGAACGCGAGAAGCTCATCAAGATTGTGGGTGCGCTAAATAATCGGCCGGGGCTGGCATTGGCGCTGCATGGCGTGTACGCCGAGCAAGACCGGTTGGCACTACAAGAAAAACAACTGCGCCGCGATGTGGCTGAAAAAACGGGTCAGAAAATCGAAGGCGACAGCGAGCCCGCTCCCATCGACACGCATCAATCCAAAGTTCAGGCCGCTCTGGAAGATATTTATGTGGAACGCATGGGGCGCCAGAATCTGGCGGCGCTAAAGGAGGGGTTTCGTCGTTCCAATCCGGGACAACTAGAAGAAGGGCTCAAGGAGAAAATGTTGTCGAATTTATCTGGCCTGCTCAGCACCAAAAAACCTTTGAGCGAACAAGAAGTGGCGCAACTTCAGGGTGGTGATTTTTATCATATTCTAGCCGAGCGCCTGCGTCGCAATACCCCTATAGCGGATGCACGGCTGCAAGCGCTGGCGACGCTACGGGGTCAATCTCTGTGGGACCTCATAAAAAAATCAGGCGCACCCATGGAGCGCGTGGACGTTCGTGCCGCAGAGAAGGTGGAAAGCGACGGAAAAAATGTGCCATTAAAACTTGAGTTGGAACCCGCTTCTAAATTGGCAAAACCCATAGTGGGCTTACCTGCAGGCGCTTGAGTGAGTTCAGGGGATAATGGCTAGCTATTGCGCCACTGGCGCCAGGCCACCAGCAACCAACCCGCAATCATCATCAGGCCGCCCACCGGAGTGGCCATGCCCAGCCAGTGCAGATCCGTCAACGCCATTACGTACAACGTTCCGGAAAAGATCATTGCGCCCAATGCCAGCAGGACGATGGCGCGGGATCTGAATTTTGATCCGCGCCTAAAGAAACCCTTGCTCCAAGGTGGGCCGCAGCCTCACCCTGTCGCGCTGGTGCGTTTTGACAAAACCTACATCGGTCTCCAGCCCTTGGATGCCATGCAGTTGATACCCGCGACTATTGTTGCGGCGCCTGCATTCATGCATAGATTGTAGTCCCCTCCATACGATTCCATCGTATTCTTCATGCTGTCGCTATTCTTCATCGGCATGGCGGGGTGCCAGCCTTTTTCAGCCATACAGACCACGGCAGAATAAACATCATGCCCTGATTTCATACACGCTTCCGAATCATTCATGTACATGTCCATCGCACCCATCATCTTGCCGGCTTTTTCTGGCTTCATCATGGGCTTCCAGTTTTTAGCAGCCATGCAAGTCACAGCCGTATAAATATCGTGAGTTGAATCCATACACGCATTGGAATCTTTCATGTACATTTCCATATTGTTCATGGCACCATCGGAATTTTCCGCAGGCATGGACCAAGCGGTAAGACTGGATACGGAGAGCGCTAAAACAAGTAACTTTTTCATCGTTAATCCTCCTAAAATGGATTTCTGCGTGGGTGTCAAAATGAAAGCTTCACGGAGCACCAAGGGGAGTTATCGTTCATGTTTCATTAATGTCCCGTGTACCAGCCTATTCGGGAAGACTTAAGAAAAAGTTACACGAATTAATTCATGTCGGCTCATTGCGCCAAGACAAGCAGGAAGCGCGGTGGGAACCAGAAGAAGTTTTGATTTGATCATCCCGGCCTCCTAGGATCCGCCGAACCAGTTGTAACCCTGATCCTCCCAGTATCCACCGGGATACATATTGGTAACGAACATCGCCATAATGTGCTTGGGATTCTTGTAGCCCAGTTTGGTTGGCATGCGCAGCTTCATCGGGAATCCATACTTTGGCGGGAGGGTCTGGTCTGCATAACGCAACGTGAGTAACGTCTGAGGGTGCAAGGCGGTAGCCATGTCGATGCTGGTGTAATAGTCGTCTGCGCACCTAAAACCGATGTATTTTGCGGTAAGATCGGCGCCAATACGCTCGAGAAAAGTACTGAACCGCACGCCACCCCATTTGCCAATAGCGCTCCAGCCCTCGACACAAACGTGACGTGTGACCTGCGAGGACTGCGGCAGCGCATTAAGTTCGGCAAGCGTCCACGGATTCTTCTCCTGAATAAGTCCCGACAACTCTAGCCGATAGCTTGCCGCGTCGACCACCCGAACCTTGTCCTCACCGTAGTACGCGTTGAATGGGAACGGCTGGGTGATGGCGCTTTCCGGATATTCCGGCGCAAGCTTGTTGGGATTGAATATTGCCGCCTGCGCGCGGTCATTCCACTGCGACATCGATGACAGTATCTTTTGTACGCTTTTGTCGTCAGTCACATCGCAACCCGACAGCAATGCAAGCGCACCCAGGCTCAGGCCCTGCCTGAAGAACAGGCGTCTCTCGATTGTTTCAATCTGCCGTGCCGGCTGATTGGCGAGGCTCGGTTTCGTTTCGCGCCATTTCATGATGACCTCCTTGTGCGCCCTGTAATCATGATCGGAAAAGTGCGCGGGACCAGTATTACCATTGTGATATGCGCCACAACAATCAGCGCGAGTAACGCCATGGCAATGAAATGTACGATACGCGCGCCCATGAATCCGCCGCAAAGGGCGGTAAGTTCCTGCATTTGCACCGGCTTCCAAATCGCCAACCCTGAGAGTACTAGGACAATCGCACAAAAAATAACAGCCACATAAGCCCCGCGTTGCGCGGTGTTATAAACAGTAAGGTCATGGTGCGCAAGTTTGCCATGGAGGGCATCCAAAATATCGTTGAACAAAGCACGTGGGGCGATCGGAAAGAACCGACTCTTGAAGCGCCCGGAGACCACTCCGTAACAAAGGTAAACAAACCCATTCAAAACCAGCAGCCACATGGCGGCGAAATGCCACTGCAGCGCTCCGCCAAGCCACCCACCTAAGGTGATACCGTTTGGAAACTTAAAGTCAAAAATTGGCGAGGCATTATAAATCCGCCAACCACTCAGAATCATGATCAGAATCACCAGCGCATTGATCCAATGTGTCGCGCGAACGATCAGAGGATGCACCAAAACATAATCACTCGAAGCAGATCTAGTGGTTGTGTCGGTTATCATAAGCATCTCTTTGTATTTTGTTTATAAATTATCTTTCATGGACAGTGACAATGTGCGCTTTCATGGTCTGCCCTTTCAGAAAAAAATGACGAATTTATCTTAAGCAGTCAGTTCGAATAAATTAACTTTTCAGGCGACGGGAGGGGCGCTATGAGTTTACAAATTACCATTTCAGCACCCTCCCCCCCAACCACCAGCCAACAAGGCCAATGCCCAGCATCGGCAGGTAGTGCCATTCAATAACATGGGTGACCGAATCGTTGACCTCATGCAAACGCAACCATATCGCGCCCATACTAAAAGCGGACAGCAACGCAATGCTTCCCGCCCAACGGTAATGGGTGCTGGCATATTTGCGCATGGAATAGAACGTCCAGACAGCTGGCAAGAATGAGAACAGGGTAATACTGCATGTGCATTCAAAGCTGTGTACTGGAAATGGTGCCGGTGGAGAATCGGCGCGCCAGGAATAAAACAGAACCACCACAAACAGCAGGAAAAAACCAAGCGGGCTCAGGGCCAGTATCTTCTTCTGATAGAGGTCCGGAAAAGCGAGCACGGCAGCGCTTACTGTTGTCGCCAAAAAGATCATGAGTAAACATCCCAGTTCAATATCAAACCACGGCTCGTAAAATTTTTGCATGACGTCCGAACGTACGCCAGAAACCCAGAGCGAAACAGTCAAGAAAACCGATGCAGCAGCAATCCACCCTAAACTCAGCATGAGCGGACGAGGCGCTTGCTTGATTGCTGCGGCCTCTGAGGACAGGTTTTGTATCAAATCGTCGATGCTGTCCATTATCTTTCCAATTTCTTACGCAACACTTTGTAGGCGCGATGGGCCGAAACCTTGACCGCTGATTCCGTCATTCCGATCTTTTCCGCCACTTCTTTGGCGGTATAGCCCTCCTGGTGCAGCATTCTCAGTATGTCCGCCTGCTTCACAGGAAGTTTCTGGACTTCCCCACTGATAGATTCGTAGGTGAAGTCGGATTTGGTTACAGGATCCTGTAAATTATTTTCCATTTCGGACAAGTCAACGGCGTGGTGCAGCTGGTCAGCGTAATGCATCCGAAAATAATCCTGCAGACGGAACGTGGAAATAGCATAAGCCCATGGTTTATAAGGGCGATTTCCATCATAAGTGTGGCGCGCCTTGTGGATGGAAATCAAGGTCTCCTGAAGAACATCATCAACTTCACTGGCTGACGCAAGACGTTTGGCCAAAAAGGGGCGCAGAAAACGTGAGGATTCCCGCAGCAATTCAGCATAGGCATTCTTGTCCCCGGAAAGAGACAGCTTCATCAGCGCTTCAAGGTTTCCCAAGTTTTCCATTGTTCTGGCGGAATAACAGCCTTCCATGTAACTTTTTTTCAAATCTGCTCGAATAAGCCAGTATGACAAAACATCTATAGGGCAGGAACTTAATCTACGCATGCCCCATGAGGCCATATGATGCCACTTTTTTTACAACGAGAGGCTCAAAATGAACGTTTTTTCAGCTGCGTTGCTGTCCATGTGCTTGATGTGTGCCGGTAGTTTTGCCTGCGGCCTACGCCGGCGTAACCTAACGAGGAGCAAGATCATGCGCAATTTTTTAATATTTGGCGTTACTGCCATGGTATGTGGGTTGGCATGGGCTGAGGGCCAAACAAGCAGTCTCCCCAACCCTGCCCATGATGCACCGCTTGCAAAGACATCAACTCAGCAGTATGGAGTATTCGCGGGTGGCTGCTTCTGGGGGATACAGGCAGTATTTCAGCACACAAAGGGCGTCATCTCAGCAACTTCTGGTTACGCTGGAGGGGCGGCAACGACAGCCGAGTATGAGGCCGTCAGTACCGGCGCCACCGGCCACGCAGAATCGGTCAAGGTTGCCTATGATCCTTCGAAAATATCCTATGGTCAATTGCTGAAAGTCTACTTTGCCGTTGCCCATAACCCGACTGAGCTCAATCGTCAGGGGCCGGACACAGGTACCCAATATCGCTCGGAAATCTTTACAGCGACACCTGAGCAAAAACAAATTGCGGAGTCCTACATCACTCAGCTCGAAGGCGCGCACGCCTATCCGAAAAAAATCGTGACACGTGTTTCTTCATTGAATGTTTTCTACCCTGCTGAGGCTTACCACCAGAACTATGCCGAATTGCATCCTTATAATCCTTATATTGCGATCAATGATCGGCCGAAGATCGAGCACTTAAAGAAACAGTTTCCCGACTTGTACAAATGAGCCTTCGTGAAAATTTTCAAACAGTTCCGGTCCTAGAATCATTCACGTTGGTGTCAACCACTTACCAATATTTGATTCAACAAGCTAACAGCTCAAGGTATTGTGAAGGTGATAGTAGGGTAGCGAACGACGGCTTTATATTTACTCGTGTATCGTCAGCAAAAAGATGTTTTCCTGCATCCGGCTTAATCCCCGCTCTTGAAACCGAGGGTTTTGTGGTAGGGCGTCATGTTGCGACAACAAATGAACGTCAGCGTTATTGCGGTACAGTGCGTCAACTTCTGATGCAGATACCGCAAACGGTGGCCCAGACATTTCATGTTGGGCATAGTCGAATGTTATGAGTAGGATTTTCGTTGCGGGTTGCAGAATGCCGACCAAGTGTCTCACGTAACGCTCTCTCATGTCCGGCGGTAACGCAACCAATGATGCGCGGTCGTACACTAAACCCACTCCCGCAATATCATCTTTACCAATATCGAAAAAATCGCCACACAGAACCAGAACCCCATCTGCTTCGTATTGGTGGAATTTAGCGCTTTCACTTTTGTGCGGAATATTACCGAGTTCAGCAAAAAAATCCTGCGCCGCGATGGCACTCAGTTCCACGCCAATAACCAAGTGCCCTTGTTGCCGTAGCCAAATCATATCCTTGGTTTTTCCGCAAAGTGGCACGAACACCTTACTGCCATGCGTAGGATGTAAATTTTGCCAGTATCGGATTAAATATGGATTGATCTCGTTCTGATGAAAGCCGGTCTCTCCACGCTCCCAACGCTCCAACCAAAAGTCTTTTTTCATATTTACGGTCTACATTACCCATGTGTTGACTGGTAGGTTAATTATGCATCTGAACCGTACGATTTGCACGATTATCGACTGTTGCCAGCCAAGAGAAAAACTTTTCCGCTATAAACTTACCACCTTGAAAATTCAGATGGTCTTGATCTTGGTAGAGGAGTTTACCATCCCGGCTAATGGGGCAAGTTTCTTGGTTACACCAATACGAGGTTGAATCAAAAACTTCAAGCTTTGGATGTAGCAGTTTTAGCTTAGCAATGACTTTTCTATACTCTGCTTGTCGAGCATAGACGATAGATGCAGATATAGAGCATTGCTGCAGCCCCTTGTGCTGCAATTGCACGGGCCTTTGAATCATGCAAGTTGCGGGTCGGAATCCCAGTTCTGGATTGTCAGTAAAAAATATAACCTGCTTGCCTTTTGATTCAAGAAAATCAATCATTCGCGAGGTCCCGACTAGGTAAAGGGTTTGCTGAGAATCACCCTTGTCCTCTGGTTGCGACGAAACCAGACTCCACCTGTGTCGACCATCCCCAAAGTCGTGCCCACTAACATAGCTTGGGCCGTGAGATGCAAGGACAACTGTTTTGACAGTATCGTATATCGATGAAAAGTATCGTACATAATCATCGGATGTAATGGAGCACTTGCTATCGTGATCCCGATTATACTCAATAGTATCAACCTCCTTAAGAGGTGGGCAGCCGCCTGTATACATGACCATAACACTTTTATTATTTTTGTCGGCAACAAATTTCATTCCATTGAACAAATGCCAGGCGTGGCTATCACCAATAAAAGCAATAGATTGATTGGGGCCTGATACAGAGCATTCTGATTTTTGAAGGCCATATAAATTTCGGCAGTCCTCCCCTTTGGGTATGACGTTTAATTCATTTTTTTCAATCTTGTTCCGTGCGCTTTCAAATTCAGGATATCTACTCGGAAACCCATCCTGATAAACCACCAAAAGCCCAAATGAACTAACAATAAAAATAAGGGTTAATGCGCCGGTGACATAGTATCTGTCGCGCTTAGACTTGTGATGCTTCAGGAATAAATTTAGTCGTGCTGGAAGCTCAATAAATCGCCAAGTGAAGAAGGCAAGTATGGCAGATAGCCCAAGAATTCCCAATGCAAAGCCAGTACTCAGTTTTCCCTCGACTATTCTGGCAATGGAGAGCAACGGCCAATGCCAAAGGTAGAGCGGGTAACTCATTAGCCCGATCAACACCATGGCTTTGTTGGCAAGAATTATTCGGTTGAGCGGCGCACGAGGGCCGGCAGAGATCATTAGGTAAGACGAGATGGTCGGCATCATTGCCCACCAACCTGGGTAACTTTCCCCTTTATTGATAAAATAAATTGATACCGCGAGAAGCGCGGCTCCGGCTATTGACTTAGTATTGCCAAAGCGCCCGGCCAACATGGATTCAGAACTATCGGTTATCGCCAGCAGGCATCCAACCAATAGTTCCCATAGACGTGTAGGTAGCAGAAAAAAAACTTTCGTTTCATTTCCAGATACGAAATAGACATTAAGCCCAAATGAAATTACCAACAATAATAACGTATAGAGTGCAATTCGTCGGCTGCGCTTGAAGATGAAAAGTAACATAGGTGGCCATACAAGATAGAACTGCTCTTCTATGCCAAGCGACCATAAATGTAGTAATGGGTTTAGTTCGGCTGACCATTCAAAATATCCGACTTCGCGCAGCAAAATCAGGTTTGTGGTGAACGTCGCTCCTGCGAGCACGTTTCTAGCGACCTTAGAATATTCGTCGGACAGCAATAATACCCATCCAAGCAGTAGGATCGAAATAAGTACCGTGATAAGCGCGGGAATAATTCTTCTGAAGCGGCGGGCGTAAAAGTGCAGATAAGAAAAATGTCCAGCAGTCATATCTTTTAACAATATCCCAGTGATCAAGTAACCGGATATCACGAAAAATATGTCTACCCCAATAAATCCAGCTGGCAGCGCTTCTGGCAGCGCATGAAATACTATAACCAGCAATATTGCAACGGCGCGTAGGCCATCTATATCAGGCCGGTAGTGTAGAGATGTTTTGTAAATTAACGGGGATACCATTTTCATAGGTGGCAACCTTAAGGATGGCATTTAATACATAAAAGAGTGCCATTTCTCCCGCCTCAAAGCAGTCGCTCAAGAAGAGTCGCAATTGGCACGGAACGGCTCACCACTGTTGCATATTACCTTTTTAATACCATCGTTCACTAATTTTTCTCATTTTTTAAAAAATTATGACTTAAAACTAGGGCGAAATATTCTTGAGCTTCCCCGTATCTAGCATGCGCCTCCAACTTACAGTTTAGGCATGTAGGGAAGACCGATGAAACGGCCCTGTCGTCCCCAGAAATTCTAATATGAGTAAAAAAGTACCACGCTGCTTTGGGCTGTTATAACCCGCTATACCGCGTATTTACTAGGGATTGTGGGCTTTATCGGACGAGTTAGGATGCTGATCTGGCGGAGGCTGTGAGATTCGAACTCACGGACGGTTGCCCGTCGGCAGTTTTCAAGACTGCTGGTTTAAACCACTCACCCAAACCTCCGAAGCGCGCATTTTACCACGAGCCCAGCCCAAATCCCC
>Ga0316224_1003261_pt1 | contig 13595 bp, 14 predicted proteins | sample TBH18013metaG_FD_206254 | JGI IMG/M metagenome (GOLD analysis project Ga0316224, IMG submission 206254) | Freshwater microbial communities from Trout Bog Lake, Wisconsin, USA - TBH18013 | ecosystem: Environmental > Aquatic > Freshwater > Lake > Hypolimnion/Profundal zone | place: USA: Wisconsin... | reverse complement strand
AAGGGGGAGAACGCATCAACATTCAGGGGCGGCTTGACCATGCCTCACCGAATCATGAAATCGGGGCCGATTCAATCAAATGTGAGTCAAGGGGACGATGCCGCCCGGGGTTTTGCCCCACTTACGCCCCCTTGTCCTTGACCGGGAACGGGATCACCTCTCCGCCCGTCATCCCCATCGCCTCGACGAACTGCGCATCCAGCGTGTCGTTGGCATCGGCCAGCGTCTCGTCGAACGCATGGAGGTACCGCTGGGTCGTCACCATGTTCTTGTGCCCCAGCATCTGCTGGAGGGTGAAGCCGCCGAACTGGTTCTTGGCTCCCCAGCTTCCCCGGTTGTGGCGGAGGTCGTGGACGCGGACTTTGTTCAGGCCGATGGCCTTCCTGATGTTGTCCCAAGCATGCGACACGGTGCTGTCGGTGATCGGTCGCTGCGGATCGTTGGTGGACGGGAACACAAAGGGGCTGCCGTTGATCCGCGCCACGGTCGAGAACAAGGCAACGGCAGCGCTGCCGAGCATGTGGACTTTCTGGCCGTTTTTGCTGTCGGGGAAGCGGATCACCCGATTTTCCAGGTCGATGAATTCCCACTCCAGCGTGCGCACCTCGCCCTTGCGACAGCCGGTGAACAGCAGCAGCAGGAGCACATACGCCACAGGTCGGCGCGCCTCATCCGCCGCCATCGCCCGCAGGGCTTGGCCCAGCTTTCCCATCTGATCGGTGGTCAGGATGGTCCCGCGCCTGTGTTCGACGTACCGCTTGATGTCGGAGCAGAAATTGCTCCCCTTCGGCAGGTCTTTGGCCGTGATCGCCCGGCTCAACATGCTGCTGACGACGGCGAGCATGCGGTTCGCCTCGTAGGGCGTCGTCTTCAATTGGCTATGCAGGCCATCGACATCGGCGAGCCGCAACGCGGCCAACTTCATGGAACCCCACTTGGGCACAATCCAGCGGTCGATGACGCGGCCATATTCCTTGGCCGTGCTGGGCTTGTTGTGGGCGGCCACGTATTCCTTGAACCGCTCGGCGCTGTCGGCGACCGTGGGCGCGGTTTTGGCCTCGGCCAGTTCACGGGACGGGTCGGCTCCCGAGGCGATGGCGTTCAGAAGCTGCCGCGCCTTGTCCCGCGCCTGATGCGGGGTGATGATGCCGTGGTCGCCGAGCTTGATCTTGCGGGCTATTTGATCGCGGGTGCGATACCACAGGTAATACACCTTCTTGCCTTTCGGCGTGACTTTCACCAGGAGGCCGGGAACCTCGGCATCGTAGACCTGATAGTCCTTGCTTCTGGGCTCCAACCCATTGACGAGGCTGGCATTCAGCTTGACCGACGACATATCCGCCCTCCCTGGCAGGTTGCAGATAGGTTGCAGGAGGGGTCGGGTCAAGTCAAGTTGTGTAGTGCGTTAGAGGGGGTGGGAAGGGTGTTTAGGCGAGTATTTATGGGGGTGGATGGTGCTGTGTGGAAATGAAGGACAATACTAGCTGTAACTCAAAATCTGTTGCCGGCAACGGCGTGCTGGTTCGAGTCCGGCCTGGGGCACCAACAAATTCAGTCAGTTACGGCATGTTCTCGACGGCACCCAACCGGGTGGCGATGCCGTTTGGCTGATTTAGCCCCTAATCTGCCCCTAGTTTTCGAGTGAAGACGGGTGACGTGAGATGAAGCTTGGAAGCCCTCTCGGCATGATTGACGAGTGTCGATACCCACCGACACGGCGGCCATCTATGGCGGTTCCACCGGCGCCGCGTGAACATCAGCGACTTACGAAGCTGAAAACTTTGCTATGATGGCCCATCGCATGGAGAGAGGAATATGGCGGAACAAGTCCAAGTCGGAGCGAATGATCAGCGGGGGACAGTGGTCCCCGAGGATTTGCTACGCCCGGTCGTCGCCTTCTTCCAGCCGCGCACCGTCATCCTCTTCGGCTCATATGCCAGGGGCGACGCGGGGCCGGACAGTGACTACGACCTCCTGGTCATCGTCGATGATGACGTGCAGGCTGAGAAGCTGTCATGGAAAGCCAAGTATGAAGCCCGCAAGAGCTACCATCGAGCGGTCGATATCATCGCCTGTCGGGCATCGGTATTTGAGCGCAAGCGGAGCGTCGTCGGCTCGCTGTCGCACGTTGCCGATCAAGAGGGGGTCGTGATTTATGAACGCCAATGACCGGGCGGCTGCCTGGGAAGAGGCTGAAACGTGGTGGGCACACGCGGCGGAGGATATCCGGGTGGCGCGAGCCTGCCTTGCCCTGTCGCCGCCATCCTCCGGTAATGCCGCCTATCATTGCCAGCAAGCCGCCGAGAAGGCCCTCAAGGGATTGCTGATCGCGGCCGGCACCGGATTTCGGAAGATACACGACCTTGACGAGTTGGCCGACGCCGCTTGCCCGCTATACCCAGCCCTGGCAGCCGACATCGACCAATGCCGGCCCCTCACCTCCTGGGCGACCGAGTATCGCTACCCTCCGGCGGACGAGTCCGAGCCGCCGCCTGTGTCGGTGATCGCAAGCATCGCCGATATGCTGGACAGCCTTCTCGGCGTTATTCCGTCACTGCGGTAGCTGAGTGCCAATCCGCGCGCCGAAGTGGTGCCGCACCAACATCATCAGCCATGTCGAGATGGTATAGCCTCTGCCGCTGGCCTCACCACGGCCCCCTATTTCGTCGCGGCCAGCGACATCGCCAGAGCCATGACTTGCTTGCGGACGTTGGGATCGGCGATCCGGTAATAGGCCCTGACCAGTTCTAGGGTCTCGCGCTTCATCCTCGGATCGGCATCGGGGATTTCCTTGGATACCGGCCCCTTGCCCTTGATGACCTCGGCGGGGGAGGCCGCTTGGGCTGATTTCGAGAGATCATCGAAGAAATAGCTGACCGGCACATCCAGGACACGCGATAGATCAAACAGGCGAGACGCCCCAACGCGGTTGGCGCCACGCTCGTATTTCTGCACCTGTTGGAACGTCAGCCCCAGGGACTCGCCCAATCCCTCCTGGGTCATACCCAGCAGGGTCCGGCGGATGCGGACCCGGGCGCCAACATGGACATCAATGGGGTTGGCGCTGCCATCATCCAGCCGGCCACGAGGGGAGCGACCGCCATTCTTGACGGGCTTGCGTGAGGGACCGGGACTGGGGGGCTTCCGTGGCGGCATGATGATCGTCCTTATTCTTAATTCCCCAACCCGTCAGACCGTGGGCTTGGACCACCGTGATGGCGGATAGCTGTGGCGGGACTTTGCTTCACCGGGGGCTGTCTCATCGGGTGCCGGTGTCGCCCTGGTGTGAGCACCAGGGGCACGCGGTCGCGCTTATCGAAGATGCTTTTGGGGGGCACATGGTCACGGTTCGTCTTGTCGCTGGGTTGGAACGGCTGGCCACACCAGTAGCAGAACGGCAGACCGGCCGCCGCCCTAAGCTCATTCTGGGTGGTTATGGAAGGCACAGCCAACCAACCAGGGGCGAAACGTCTTGCTCATGACCTGAAGTGAATCAGGCCCGTAGCCACATGTCCACCGGCCCTTTGCGCAGAGCGTCGAGAGGCCGCGCCTCTCGACATTACCGGGACAGACTCCTCGCGCAACAATCCCCCCCGCCTGAAGGGCGGTCAAAAGCCTTTTCCAGGCATCATCTTCAGTTACCTTGAGGCGATAGGCCAGTTGCCTTACCGCGGCGCTGAGAGGGATCAGATCGGCATGGTCAACCATTCGCACCCCCGTAGGTGCCCGCATTGGGACAGCGAGTAAGCGCGGTGCGGTGTCCGCGCTTGTCGGCTTCCCCGCCGATCACGATCTATTCCGCCGCCAGCGTCGGCACGGCTTCAATCTCTGCCGCCTTGTCCCACGCCAGCCGTTCCAGGTCCCAGCGGGCTTGCAGGCGCATCCAAAGGTCCGGGCCGTTGCCGCACAACTTGCCCAGCTTGAGCGCCATCAACGGCGTCATCGGCTGCCGTTCGGTCAGGATGGAATACAACGTCTGGCGAGACACGCCCAACATGCGGGCAACCTCTCCCACCGGCCGTTCCAGGGCGGGGATGATGTCCTCCCGCAGCAAGGCGCCGGGGTGCATAGCCGGAAGGCGCCTCTCGTTCATGCGCAAATCTATTTTGTGCGCCCTTCCCGCCGCAGCAGATTGCTATCCTACCAGTGCCCGCATGACTGCCTCGGGTTCGCGTTCGATGACGCGCAGGAAGGCGCGGGCCGGGCGTTCGGGTTGGCGGCGGCCTTGTTCCCAGTTCTCCACCGCCCGCACGTCGAAGCCGAACTGGGTGGCAAATTCCGCCTGGGTCAGGCCGAGGCGGGCGCGGATAGCCTTGACGTCGAGGGTGTCGGGGACATGGGCGACGAAGCCCTCGCGCTCGCCCTTGGCATAGGCCAATGCCTGCCGGGCGCCCCTCAGGATGCTTTGGCCTGCCGTGCTCATGATAACGCCTCCTTGTGCCGATAGGCTTTGACCAGTTCCGCCAACACGTCCCGCAATTCGTTCCGTTCGGCCTTGCTCAAATTCGCCTTTTCGCCCTTGGCGAAGGCGGCGAGAAGAAACACCGGCAGCGACGGGCCGGAATAGAAGGCGATGACGCGGGCGCCACCGCTTTTACCCTTGCCCTTGGCGCCCCATCGCAGCTTGCGGGCACCGCCGGTGCCTTCCATCACGTCGCCGCTGGCCGGATCGGCAGACAGATGATCCACCAGAGCGGCCCGTTCGGCATCCGTGAAAATCCGCCTTGCCGCGCTCAGAAACTCAGGCGTTTCAACAATGGTGTGCCGAGGCTGGTCCATCGTCACAGTATACGCCATTGGCGGGGTTTATCAAGGCGGCTCATTCTGCCTCCTTCGGCAATGAAGTCACGTTGGTCGGCCAGTACGCGGGCCTGTTCCTTGTCGCCATGGATGTAGTTTGAACCGCCCCGGGATTGCCGGAGGCTTGTTTGGTAAAATCTATGCCGCGACGGGGATGGCAGTCGCGGGCGAATGAGATGCTGCGCAAGGCAGTCGGGATATAGGCAGTCAAAACCTCGTGGCGGGACGGCTTGTTACCTGCTGCCCCCCATGCGCTCGATGGCGTCAATTACCGACTTGGCGATATCGGCCGCCGGATATGCGATCAGCCGATGTTGCGGCCTTGGCCTGGGAGTGGGTGAAGCCGCCCGAAGATCATCGATGACCGCCTTTGGAGGCAGCGAAGCAACCACCCACTCATTGCGGGCGTGCCGGGGGATGACGTCTTCGGGCGCTACGTTCCCTGCGTCGTCATCCCCCGGCAAGAGCTCCTACACCACTCGGTGGGACACGACCGAATAGAGGATGACCTCTATGAGTCGAATAACGTATACTTTTGCCCTATTTCTTTTTTGCGAGGCGATCGCCTCGGGACGAGGTTTCCGTCATGGGCTCGCTGACCAATCTCCGCATCTCCGCCAAGATCGCCATATCCCTGGCTTTTCCGATTCTGCTGATACTGGGGCTGGCGGGCTATGTCGTCATGGGCAAGGCGACCGTCGTCGCCGAGACGACGGCACTGGAACGGGTGGCGCCGCTGATCGCCGAGATCAGCGGTCTCGTGCACGAATTGCAGAAGGAGCGTGGTGCCACGGCCGTGTTCGTCGGCAGCAAGGGCGAGCGCTTCGCCGACCAGATGCGCTCGCAGCGCAAGCTGACCGACGAGGCCCACGCCCGGCTTGACCGATCCGTCAAGGCCGCCGATCTGACGGTCCTTGGCGCCAGCTTTCCTCCCAAGGTCGATAAGGCGCTGAAGCGGGTTGAAGCCGCGATTGCCGCGCGTTCAACCATCGACGCCCTGGGGCCGGAGGCCCTGGCCCAAATCGGCGGATTCACGGAAAGCGTGCGATTTCTGCTGGATGTCGTTGACGAGGTGGCGGTCCTGTCCAGCGACATGCGGGTCAGCGACATGATCATCGCCTATCTCAAGTTGATGGAGGGCAAGGAGAAGGCTGGCCAGGAGCGGGCCAACGGCGCCGGAGCCTTCGCCGCGGGCAAGTTCGAGCCCGGGGTGTTCCTGCGCTTTGTCGCCCTGGCCGCCGAGCAGCAGATGCTGCTGGCTGATTTCGTCGCCCATGCATTGCCGGCCCAGGCCCAGTTCTACCGCGCCACCCTGGATAAGGATGCCACCAGGACGGTGGAGCGCATGCGCAAGGTCGGCTTCGATAGCATCGTCACCGGCACGCTGGGCGATGTTACCGGACAGGACTGGTTCACCGCCACCACCGAGCGCATCAACCTGATGAAAACGGTGGAGGACCGCATCGCCGCCGACCTTCTCGCCCTGGCCGGCGAAGTCAACGCCAAGGCCCGGACCGTTCTGATCACCACCATCGTTCTGGTGGCGGCGTCCCTGGTCCTGGCCCTGATGGTGACCTGGATGGTCGTGCGCCAGATGACGGCGGCGGTCAACGGTCTGGCCGACACCATGGAGAAACTCGCCGCCGACGATCTTCAGGTCCAGGTGCCGGGTACCGAACGCCGCGACGAAATGGGCGACATGGCGCGCTCGGTTCGGGTCTTCAAGGACGCCATGCTCAAGGGCCGCGAGTTGGCCGCCGCTCAGGCGAGAGAGGTAAAAGAGCGGGAACGACGGGCGAGCGCGGTGGAGACGCTGATCGCCGGTTTCCAGGCTTCCGCCGTCACCATGCTTCAGGAGGTCGCCACCGCCGCCCACCAGTTGGAGGGCACCGCCGCGACCATGAGCAAGGCCGCCCTGGATACCAAACAACGGGCCACCGTGGTCGCCGCCGCCACCGATCAGGCGTCGGGCAATGTCCAGACGGTTGCCAGCGCCGCCGAGGAGCTATCCAGTTCAATCCAGGAGATCGGTCGGCAGGTCAACCGCTCGTCGGACATCTCTTGCCACGCGGTGAACGAGGCCAATGGCGCCCAGGACACGGTGACCGGCCTATCGACCATGGTCGGCCGCATTGGCGAGGTGGTGACCCTGATCAACGACATCGCCGCCCAGACCAATCTGCTGGCCTTGAACGCCACCATCGAGGCGGCAAGAGCCGGAGAGGCCGGCAAGGGCTTCGCCGTGGTGGCCGGAGAGGTCAAGAATCTGGCGAATCAGACCGCCAAGGCCACCGACGAGATCACCAGCAGCATCGCCGCGGTTCAGCAGCAGACCGGCAAGGTCGTGGACGCCATTTCCGGCATCGTCGTCATCATCCGCGAGGTGGGAGAGATCGCCTCCGGCATCGCCTCGGCGGTGGAGGAGCAGTCTGCCGCCACCCAGGAAATCGCCCGCAGCGTCGAGCAGGCGGCCTCCGGCACCGCTGAGGTCTCGGCCAATGTGGGGGGGGTCCAGGATGCCGCTGGCCGGACTGGAGCCGCTGCCGACGAGGTGCTTGGCGCGTCCCGTCGCATGGGAGAAGAGGCCGGACGTTTGAGCACGTCCATCAACACCTTCCTCGGCGACATCCGGGGGGCGTGACCGCATCTCAACCGATGAACGGGTGACATCTGAACCGATTCGGCCATCTGGAAGACTGTGGGCCACGTCAGCGTGAGTGCCGTGGTGACGGGCAACGCCGCGTCCTGATCGTCCTCCCGCCATTTGCGAAGCGGTTCGTTCCGCGCCGGCTGTCATAATCTACTGGAGGCGCCGAAGGAATACGTCACTACCGCCAGGACAGTTGTCATGCCGCGTCGCGGAGGCTCCATCGTGACTGAGTGTGATCGTCGTCGATGTCGGCACGATGGTTCCGCCCGTAGGGCAGCCGGCACCGCCGTTGCAGATGTCCTTGGCCTGGAGACCGTCGAGGACACCAGATGCGACGTTGGGGTAGGCTCCGAAGCCGGGTGGCCAGTTCAGCGGATTGTTGGGCAGGATGTATGTTCCGCAAGACACCCTCCCCGCCGAGATGCGAATCGCGAATCTGATGTGGTCGGCGGGCAGCCGCAATTCATTCGCGGGCTGATAGAATACGGCGCCATCAAGTAAGGCGATCAACCTTTCCATTCGTGTTTTCTCATCGGCGTCCTGGGCCTGTCGGCTGGCCTTGTAGTCCAGGCTGTAGACCTTGTCCCGCACCGCCTCGGCGTCCTTGGCGCCGGGGGCAGCCAGCAGGTAGAGTTTGAAATCGGCCATGGCCTCGCCGAAGTTTCCGGCCTTCTCCAGGACGACACCGAGATTGTAGTAACCCTCGGCTGACCACGGCGCCGCTTTCAAGGCCTCACGGAATTCGTCCGCCGCCTTGAGAAATCCACCTGTATCCTTTGCAAGATCGACCGCCGCACGACCCCGAGCGAAGAAACGCCGCGCCTCCTCCGGGATCGGCGGCGGCGGGGTCATGGCCCGCGCCGTCTCGATGATCCTTTGGCGCAGAGCGTCGTCGCCAGGATTGGCGCGAAGCTGCTCGACCATCGACGACAATTGTTGTGCCGAGGGTGCGGCCCAGCCGTCCCCCGGGGCGCACACCATAAATAACGCCGTCATCGTCACGGCCAGGGCGATGATGAGGCCCGCCGGTGTCGGCCGTCGTATTGCCATCGCGAAACCTCCCTTTGCTCCGCTTGCCCGATCGCAGCCGGTGCGGCATGTCATCGTCACTTTCCCGGCGCCGCATCGGCGCCGAAGATCGCATCCAACTGCGGGCCGCTGAAGATCGAGGCTACGGCACCCGCCGTCCTGCCGGTCACCTCACCGGCCTCGAAGGCTCGGGCCAACACTTCATTGGCCCGGCGCACCGCCTTAACCACCAGGGCGCGCTCACGCGGGTTCGCTGCCGCCTTGTAGGATTGTTCAGCCTGCGCCAGGATCTGGATGGCCTCGTCGGCGACGGGCCCCCGGGTGGCCTCCAGGGTGCCGACCACCGATTCGGCCGTCTTGCCGGCCACCTCGCCGGCCACCTCAAGGTAAGCGCGGGTCAACATCGCCCGTTTGGCCTCGGGCGACATCAGCGCCTGCCAGGTGGGATCGGCGGTTCCATTGCCTTGCATGCGGTCGCAAACGGCCTGCGCCGCCCGCACCATCTCGGGGTCGGCTCCCGGCGGCAGCGGCGCGCCAGCCCTGATTGCCCGCGTCAACTCGGTGAAGCCGCCACGCGTAGCCGCATCTTTCAAATAGGCCAACGCCTGGCCGTAAAGCGCATCCTGGCGCACCGCGTAGATCATCGCCCCATCCGCTCCGGCGATGCCCACCTTGCCGACGATCAGCACCACCTTCGCCAATATGCTGGCTCCACCGGCCAGCTTGCCGGTTACCTCGAACCCGGCCAGCACGACATCCGTCGCGGTTTGTAGGCGGCTGGCATCGGGGTCGGTCAGGCGGAAGTCCACCTTTGCCTGGCTGGGAGAGATCGGCGGCGGCACCCGAAGCCTGTCGGCGCGGCGCTTGAGATCGTCGCCCGGGCTGGAGGACGGAACGGCGGGCAGCGGTTTCAGCCCCGGATCGCTTGCCAAAGGGTCCTTCAGTCCGAGCGGCCCGCCTCCCGCCGACACATCTCCCAATGTTTTGAGGCCCAGAGTGCTGCCGTTGCCGCCATCGAATTCGCCGCCTTTGAGGGATCGCTCCGCCTCCTGCTTGTCTTGCAGGAACTGACGCCGCCGCCGGTCCTCCTCGGCCTTCAGAGCGGCCTGCTCGGCTTCAAGCCGTTGCTGCTCCACCTGTTGACGGGCTGCGTCGGCCGCCGCATCGTCCTCGGGTGCGATGGCCCCGGGCCGATTGGCCGGGCGGTATGGGGATGGCGAAGTGGACGAGGGGGCATCGCAGAGGCCCGAAGCGGCGCACGAACCTGTACCGATGCCGCGCCCCGCCCACTGGTTGCGAGCACCTTCGCAAACGGCTTCGGAGCCGAAGCCGCCGACACTCCCGGTGCTGCGGCCCATGACATGTTCACAGCCGTTGCTGCCGCAATACCAGTTGAACGACCAGGTACATGCCGCCCAGGCCGTTGGCCGAGGCTCGCAGAGCGCCGCGAGAACCAAAGCGATGCCAACCCTCCAAGCTGACCCAATTCGTTCGACCATACTGTTCCTCCAGCAGGCCCCTTGCTTCCGGTCCAGCCGAACTCGTGCAACTCGGGTGACTGTATCAGAAACCGGTCGAAAAGCCGATTCCGGCCGACTGACAACCCAGGGAAAGCGGGGGAGAGGCGGCCCCGTCTGTTTGGACGGTTCGGCGACCCGGTTAAGCTATCGCCGGATTGATGGTATGCCGCCAGCGGGAGGCCGATGATACATCTCGCCAGGGGGCGACATTGATCCGGAAATCAGCGCTCGACGTCGATACGGAAAGCGGCGTGGCATCCGATGCAGCGGTCCATTTGCTCGACCAGCCGGCCGGTCAGGGCGGTTGCAGGTTCGCCGCGGTCGGCGGCAGCGGCGAGAGCGTCAAAGCCGGCATGCATCGGCATGGCCAATTGCTTGAATCCCAGCGGTAATTTAAGCAACAGCGCTGGGGCGGCGTCATGGGCGGCGGCCATGCCGACGCTCCGGGCCGCCTTAGCGACACCGGCGGCATCATTTCGATTGACCGCATCGGCGATGTCGCGGGTCGCGGCCAGCAGTGATCGCATCTCATCCAGGACGAAATCACGGTCGCCGGCCGGCAATTGAACGGAGGTTCGCCCATCCGGGGCCGCCGCCGTGTTTCCGCGCACGAACAGCACGCCGCCAGCGGCGATGGTCAGGATCCAGAGGGCGATCGCGGCCCACGCCACTGGGTTCTTCATGACCGGCTCTCTTGCGTTGCCGGCTCGTCCGCCGGCTGGACGCCGCCGGCCGGAGGCCGGTTCTTGTCGGGATTGGAAAATCGGAACCGGCCGGCGAGGACGCAGCCCTTCATGCCCGGGTCGCAAGGGCGGTTGCCGACACGGCTACAGGCGCCGCTCATTTCGTGGGGACATCCCCATCCGCCTCCCATCGCCGTCTCTCCTCGCTGGTTTCTGGTCGTGGATCAGCCGCTACCGGTCGCCAATATTTAAATCGGTTGGTCGGGGATGGCTTTGAGCCCGGTCAAGCCCGTGGCGCCACGCCGTTGGACCGGGCATCCCGCCGTCCGAGGCGCATTTCCAGAGATCCGCCGTTCCCATGGACTGCCGACATGTCGGTTGGCAAGGACACCCGCGATGGCCATCACAGGATGATCATCGACGGCCGCAATGCGCGGCATCCCCTGCTGGAATCCGACGCGCCGGAAGCGGGCCGGTCAGCCATTGCGGATCTTGGTCACAAAGTCTCCGACCAGTCGGCGCAGCGACGCGGATTCCGAGGCCAGGGTCCGGGCCGAGTCCAGAACCACGACGGCGGCCTGCCCCGTCTCACTGGCCGCCGAGGTAACGCCGGTGATGTTGCTGGACACCTCCTGGGTGCCCCGTGCCGCCTCTTCCACGTTCCGCGCGATCTCCTGCGTCGCCGCCGATTGCTGTTCCACGGCGGAGGCAATGGCCGAGGAGATTTCGTCGATCCGGCCAATGGTCGAATTGACGCTGCGGATGGCGTCGACGGCACGCCCGGTTTCGGTCTGAACCGTATTGATCTGCTGGGCGATTTCATCGGTTGCCCGCGCCGTTTGATTGGCGAGGCTCTTGACTTCGTTGGCGACCACGGCAAAGCCCTTCCCGGCTTCGCCGGCACGCGCAGCTTCGATCGTGGCGTTCAAGGCCAGCAGATTGGTCTGGCTGGCGATGTCGTTGATGAGTTTGATGACTTCCCCGATCCGTGCCGCCGCCTGGGACAACCCATGAACGATGGTATCGGCATGCGAGGCCTCGTCCACGGCATTGCGGGCGACACGAGCCGACTCGCTGACCTGCCGGCCAATCTCGGAAACCGAGGCGGAAAGCTCCTCGGCGGCGGCGGCGGCGGTCTCCACATTGGCGCTGGCCTGCTCGGACGCGGCGGCGACGGCGCTGGCCTGGGCCGCCACATGATCCGACAGCGACGACATCGTCTGGGCGGTCCGTTCCATATGGGAGGAGGCGCCCACGACCTTGTCGACCACCGTGGCGACGCCGGACTCGAACTCGGCGGCCAGGCGCTGCAGGTCGGCGTGAAACTGCTCCTCGGCCCGGCGTTTGGCCTCGGCGGCCTCGGCCTCGACCCGCGTCTTATCGATGGCGTTGCGCTTGAAGACCTCGACGGCACGGGCGATCTGCCCGGCCTCATCCCGCCGTGCCGTACCGAACACCTCGACCGAGGTATCGCCATCGGCCAGCCTCTGCATCACCGCGGTGATCCGGTGGATGGGAACCGAAACCGAGCGGGCGATAAGGATGGACAGCACCACTCCCAGGATGATGCCGAGGCAGACGAGACCGAAGCTGACGGCACGGTCGGCGCCGTAATGGGCCTCCCCTTCGGAGAAGGAGTCGTTGGCTTCCCGGCGCTGGTAATCCATCAGCTTTCGCAAGGGGGTGGCGGCCTTGCGGAACTGGTCGGTCCCGGCGGCGCCCAGCATGTCGTTGCGCGCTCCGTCCTGGTCCCCCGCAACGATCAAGCCCCAATTGACCGTCAGAAAGGTGACGTAGGACTTGAAGCCGGCTTCGGCCTCCCGCGCCAGGACCGCCTCTTCCCCCGTCATCCTCGACGAGGCGTAGCTGGCCCACGACTGATCCAGATCGCTCATCTGCTTGCTGAATTCATCCTTCAGCGCCGCGATCTTCGCCGGGTCATGCTCGACCGTGGCGCTGACCGTCCGGATGCGAACGCGGTGCAACGCATCAACCACCCCGGAAAGGTCGATGAGCGCCTTGGTGGTGTCCTGGGCGACCCCCTTGAAACTGTCGTGCATCCGGCTCAGGCCATGGATGCCGAAGCCGCTGGTGGCGATCAGGATAGTCAGCATGATGGCGGTCAGGGCACTTAATCGACGGCCGATAGTCCAGTGAAATGTCATCTTGTCACCCAGGTAGAACCACATCGGTAATACCGGAACCAGGGAGTTCCGGCGTCGTCTCCCTACCCCCTGCTGTATTCGATCACCCGTGGCGACGGGGGCTTGCCGTCCAGGCACTCCGCCACCGACCGCAGCGCGGGAATCCCGTTGATTCCCGGCAGTCCCAGATCCAGCAGGACAAGCTGATAGTGCCCTTGCGTGCCTAACCGCACCAGCACGTTTTTCAGGCAGGCGACGCGATCCAGGGCGAACTCAGGACCCAACTGGCGGAACTGCCGCCTGGCGAATTCGGCATCGGCCTCATCGTCCTCGACCAGCAGTACACGGACAACCATTACATCCCCCATTCTGTCTTTATCGCGGAATACGGCCCAATACTTCTACCCGCGGCAAGCCCCCCGAATCAATACAAAGGAATGCGACGCCTTGCCACCGATCACTTTGAGTGATCTGACGGACAAGGTGAGAAAACCACAGAGTTCCGAACTCATTTGTGGGCCGCCGGGCCGGACGCATCGATCGGCAATATTGGACTTCACCCGCTATGGGGCGGGGCATTAGAGCGGTTTGCGACCGAATTGGATCACTCTGACGGAGCCGATTTGCGTGCCAGTGCGCGAAAGACGGCGCAGAGCGTAGCGGCGCTACGGTCAAGCCGTCTGACATGGCAATGGCCGCAAAGCGGCCCGTCCCTTGTGGCCCTGCGGGCCATCCCTGTCGGGACCGCATCTGCGATGCGTCGCTTGCC
>Ga0316224_1003260_pt1 | contig 13598 bp, 14 predicted proteins | sample TBH18013metaG_FD_206254 | JGI IMG/M metagenome (GOLD analysis project Ga0316224, IMG submission 206254) | Freshwater microbial communities from Trout Bog Lake, Wisconsin, USA - TBH18013 | ecosystem: Environmental > Aquatic > Freshwater > Lake > Hypolimnion/Profundal zone | place: USA: Wisconsin... | reverse complement strand
AAACGGGCAAGACTGGTCGAAATGGAAGCCTCGCCCCCCGGCTCGCCAACAGCGGCCTCCAGCTCTTCCTCGCCCAGCGCCTGCACGCTCAGTTCGGGCTGAACCTCGATCACCACCTCGGATACCGAAAGTACGGCATCGTCCTCGGGCACCACCGGCGACGGGGCGCCACCATCGACGACGACATTCTCCTCCAGCTCCGCCGCTCCCTCACCATGGGTCGGGTTGCGCCAGATCGGCTGGGACCACCGGCTGACCAGATCGCCGACCGGAGCGGATTCAGGCGGCCGCGTCGGAGCGGACACCTGCGGAGCAGCCTCGACCCGGCCGCCATGATTGGCGGACCACGGCGAGCTTTCCAACAAACTCGCCCAAATGTCGCCTTGAGCCGCCTTGGGCGACGGTGCGAAGGATGATGAAGGCTCGACCGACACCGACACGATCTCGGGCACGGACGCGATCTCGCTGGTCCGCCCCTTTTTGTCGTGACGTTCCCCGTCGCCGGAAGCGCCCTTGGTGTGGTCCCGCCGGTTAGTCGCCATTTCCCGCTCCACCATCAAAGAACGATCCAGAACTCTTGGCCATTGCGATTGACCTTCATCAAAATCTGTTGCCCGGCGGCCGTGGCCGCCTTGATGGCTGCGTCAAGGCGGGCCGGACCGGCCACCGGCCGGCCGTTGACCTCGATGATCAGGTCGTTGACCTGCAGCCCCCCGATCGCGGCACGGGAGCCGGCCAGAACCTCGGCAACCTGGGCGCCCTTGATCCCGGCAACGGGAGCCGCCGGCATGCCGGCGGCCATCTGCGGCGCCTGGAAGGTCTCGATCTCCATGCCCAGCCAATTGAACTCGGTCGGCACCCTCGGCATGACCGCCGGACCTCCGGGACCCATGGGGGCGGTGCCGGCCATGGACGGCGGCCCCCCCATGGTGGGAGTGGGGGCCGGAGCCTGAAGCGCCGCCGCCAGACCGGACGGACCGGCGACCAGGGTCATGTTGCGCACGTCGCCGTCCCGCAGGACACCGATGCGCACCGAGCGGCCGTTGGGCATCTCGGCCATGATGGCGGTAACCTCCTCCGGCATACGGACGGGACGGCCGTCCACCTTGAGCAAAACGTCGCCGGGCCGCAGCCCCGCCGTCGCCGCCGGAGTATTGGGGGTAACGCCGGTGACGAAGACTCCGCGCCCCGCCGGCAGGCCGGTCTGAAGCCCCAGGCGCTCGGACATGGGCGTGAGAGCCGCCCCAAGGAGCGTTGCGTGACGGGTTGCTGCGTTTGCTCCCGGCTGGCCGCCGCGCGGTCCCTGGATGTTGATGGCCAAGCTTCCCGGCGGCTGGGCGAAGCGATAAGCCCCGGCACCCGGCGCGGCGATCGGCGCGGCACCGACGGCCCCCAGCATCTGATGGCAGTTGGCGCAGGTCATGTTCTGACGGCCATCGGTATGGGGTGACACCGAACCCACCGCGATCGGCGGCGGCGGCACGGGGGCGGCGATGGGCATCATCGGTGCCTGCATCCCGTTCCCGGCCCCTATGATCTCGTGGCAATTGGCGCAATCCATGTTCTGGCGGCCATCGGAATGGGGCGCCGGAGCGCCGGCGGCAATAGCCGGACCGGCGGCGCCGACACCGCCGCCCATGGGCCGCTGCATCGCCACCAACCCCATGGTCGGACCATCGTTGGTGGAGGTGGGCAGCCAGCCCACTTCATCCAGCACGAACAGCCGAGCCTGATTGCTGGGAACGGAAAAGCCGATCCCGGCGAAGGCGCCGTTCGGGGTATAGATGGCGGTGTTGATGCCGACAACCGTGCCGTTGGACGCCACCAGCGGACCGCCGGAATTGCCCTGGTTGATCGCCGCGTCGGTCTGAAGCAGGTTGGAGTGGGTCACCCCTTCGATCACCATGGACTTCCGCTTGGCGGAAATAATGCCGCGACTGACGGTCATATCCAGGCCGAAGGGGGTGCCGATGGCGATCACCTCGTCGGCGACGCGCACGGCGTCGCTGTCGCCCAGAACCGCGGCCGTAAGCGCCGCCTTGGGAACGATCTTCAGCAGGGCGAGGTCCAGCGCCTCGTCCATCTTGACGATTTCAGCCGAATAGCGGGTCGAGCCCACGTCGTCCTGCACGGTGACGAACACCGAATTGGCGCCACGGACCACGTGATAGTTGGTGACGATGAAGCCGTCGTTGCGAACGATCACGCCGGTGCCGATGTTCTCGACCGAACGGGTCGTCGGGTTGGCAAAATGCGGCAGTCCATCGGGAGTGGCCAGCCCCAGGGGGTCTGGCATGCCCTGCCCGCCACCCGAGGAAGCCGTGACGCTGACGACACTGTTGCGCAGAAGGGTGACGACGCTGGAGAACGGCCCGCCGCTGCCGATCGGGGCCGGCCCGAAATCCACCACCGGAGGCAGGGTCGCGATGGCGCCCGCCGCCGACGGCGGCGCCACGCGGGCGCCAGCCGGAACCGACATCGCCGGATTACCCCCGGCCACCGGAGCGCCCTGCTGCGCGGGAACGTTCACGGCCTCGCCGCCGCCTCGTCCCATCTGTTCGATCATGGCTCCCAGGCGAAGACCGCCCGAGGACTGCCGATAGATGAACGCACCGAACAGGACGATCAGGGCGACCACGCCCATGAGCATCAGATAGCGCTTCAGATCCTTGCCGCAAGCGACATTGGGGCGCCCATCGTCTTCCACATCACCATTGAACATGGCCATCAACCATCGATGTCAGGGTCTGAGGCGGCCCCCTTGCCGGTGCGAGGCACCCGTACCGACTGGACCCCGGCAGCCAGCGCGACCAGGCCAAGGATGATCAGAGCCACCGGCACCGCGCCGCGCAGGAACTCGGTTACTGACCACCACCATGCCGTCACCCCCAACAACCCAAGGGCCAGCGCCAGCAGTCCGAAAATCACGCTTGGCATAAACGTTACTCCAGTCTTGATGCAGAGCAAATGGCACTAGGCCACCCCATCGTCCCCCGGGGCGTCGCCCCCATTGCCCCCACGCGCCTCTCTTTTCAGAAGACGCAGTGCGTACGCCGATATAATCAAGTTTCCAACGCCTGTAAAGACAAAAGGTGCAGGAGGACCAATGTAGTCAAATAAAAACCCACCGATCTGAACAAAAAAAATAATCCCCAGACACCCAACAACATTAAAAGCCCCAAGCACCGATCCAAGCAAATCTCTCGGCGCATGGTCAACGGTCAATATTTGTGGCGCAACAAAACAGCCTGCCTGTCCGGCCGAAACCAACAGGATGGGGAGCACGATGAACCAGTCGAACGGATTGACGACGAAGCCCAGCATTATGAATCCGAGGGCGGAGAGCATCATACCCAAAATCACGGCCTGAATCCGACCAAAGCGCTCGATGAACGAGCGCCAGACCGGGATCGAGAGCATGACCACCGCCCCCATCAGGCCGATCAGCATCCCGGCCTTCGCCGCCGCCTCGGCCTGTCCGACCTTGATGAGGTCGGCGAAGTAAATGAACCACAGCATAAGAAACAGGCCGACGAACACCATGTCGCTGCGGGCGAACAGGGAGCTGGCGAAGGCCAGGCGCAAACGAGGTTCGGCCCGCACCAGATCCCAAACGGCCCGCCAGGGAATCGAGGTTTCGCAGGTGCGCGGCGCGACGTCGACCAGAAACTTCCGCGCCAGCCACGCGCCTGCCAGCGAAATGCCCGCGGTCAGCAGCATGGTCACCGCGATGCCGGCATGGCCGGGAATCTGCATCAAGACGGCGTAGACCAGGGTCACGCCGAACGCCATCATGAAGGCGGTATTGGACATCAGGCGGGCCCGACTGCCCTCGTCGCTGAAATCCCCGGCCAGGGCCGACAATTGCGGCCACACCGCGCCGCTGCCCGCCGACATGATGACCCGCGAGACATAGTAGACCACCAAGGCCCCCACGGAGGCCCCGCCGATCCAGGGGCTGAGCGGCGCGATCACCGCGCCGACCGTGGCAACCAAAAAGCCGGCCACGATGATCCTCACCCGCCCGATACGGTCGGACAAATAGCCGAGATAGGCGAAGATGAAGAGGTCCAGAACCTCGGTCACCACTTGCACATTGGCATTGACGGCGCCGGCGGTCTCGAAGGAGATGTTAAGAACGTTTCGCAAAAACAACGGCTGAATGGCAACCACCAACGTCATGAACACCATGCACAGCGCCGATAGCAAATAAAGGGCGTTGCGTTGGTGTGCTTCAACTTCTGCCGTGGCAGCATCCACTCGTGTCACAAATCACCTCCGATTCGGTCGAACTATAACAGCGAGTCGGGGGCGGTTGACAACCCATAAACACAGGGTTCATACGAAGGTGCTTCCTCTGCGACGCCACCCGGCGGAATCAACGCATATGCTCGAAACAAGACGTCACAATTCCGTGCCGCCGCTCACCGAGCCGGATATCATGCCCTCTTCTCCAATTGATAACGACAATCGAACACAACAAACCAGCCTTTCCCGCATGCGAACTTATGCTACGGCTTTGCTTGCGCTGGTTACCGCTGTGTTCGCATTTTCGGTTTGGGGCCAGGATATGTGGCCCTGGCTGGCGCCGGTGCGAGCTTTCGCCGAAGCCGCCCTGGTGGGCGGGGTCGCCGACTGGTTCGCTGTGACGGCCCTGTTTCGCCACCCTTTCGGGCTTCCCATTCCCCACACAGCCGTCATTCCCCGCAACCACGGCCGGATCGCCGCCGCCATCGGACGGTTCGTGGCCGGAAACCTGCTGGCGTCGCAGGCACTGGCCCAGCGGCTGGAAGAGTTGGACACCGCCGGCCGGCTGGGACGATGGCTGACCCAGCCGGCGACCGGGGCGATGATCGCGACGCGGATCGCGGGCTCGCTGCCCCCCATCGTCCACACCATCGGCGAGCAGCGCTTGCGGGACGCCATCGGCGGCGGCTTGCGCAAGGTGGTGGACACCGCCATCACCGCCCCACGCATGGCCGATATCCTCTCCTACATGGTCGACCGGGGCTATCATCACGCCATCCTCGATCATCTGGTGACCGAGGCCCGGTCTTTCGTCGCCCACAACCGCTCGTTCATCCGCAGCAAGGTCGCCAAGGAATGTCCGGAATGGCTGCCGCTATGGGTGGAAACCCAGATCGCCCAGGGGGTCGCCCACGGGATCGACGCGTCGCTTGGCGAACTGACGGCCCATGACCATCCCTGGCGGCTGAAATTCGGGGTGTTCGTTCACGAGACCATCGACAACATGGCGACCTCGCCCCTGTTCGCCCAGCGGGTCGATGACATCAAGTCGCAGGTCCTCGGCGATCCCGCCGTGGACGCCTATCTCCATCAGCTGGGTACGAACGCCTATACCCACCTGATGGGTGGGGCCGAGACCGTGGAATCGGTCATCGAAGGCGGCCTGCGCGAGATCGGTCAGCGCCTAGAGCATGACACCGCCATGCGGACCACCCTCAACCGCTGGCTGCGCGACGCCACCGAGGCGCTGCTGGTGCCCCGGCGCGGGTTGATCGGCTCGCTGATCACCGACCTGGTCTTGCGCTGGCGACCCGCCGTCCTGATCGAAAAACTCGAAAGCCACGTGGGCAAGGACCTGCAATACATCCGTATCAACGGTACCGTGGTCGGCGGTCTGGTCGGACTGCTGATCTACGCGGTCACGACACTGGTACAGCGCTAATAGGCTGCAGATTGGGATCGGGGGTGGCGGCCGCCTCCGCCGAGGACGGGGCTGCCTCGGAGGCGGGTGGCGGCGCGGGCTCGGAGACGGGCGGAGGCGGCTCGGCCGCCTTGACCGGCCGCGCCCACGCGATGGTGGCGACGCCGGCGCAGGCCGGACAGCAGGCCGACCACTCCCCCGATGTCGCGCCGCAGTCGCCGCACACCCAGGCCGGCATGGGCGGGGCGTCACGTTCCCGCCGCCGCCAGACCTCCGCGGCCCGTGCGGAACCTCCGGGTTCCCGCTCCTCGATCTCAGCCATCAGCCGACATCCCAGCGCATCGGCTTCGATCTTCAACGCCGCCATGAGATGACGACGGGCCACCCCCCACTTCTGGACGGCAACGGCCGCTTCTCCGGCGGCGAGGTGGCCATCGGGGTGAAGCGGAGCGATCTCGGCCAGCGCTTCCAGACGTTTCAAACGATCGTCACCGTCCTCATCCCGCCACAAAGGGGCACAGGCATCGAGGAGAAGGCGGGCGGGAGAGTGCCGCCAGATGGACGCCAGAGCGGCCTCGGCCTCGGTCCGGCGCCCGGCGGAAGCTTCCCGCCGCAGGACGTGCAGGGCCGCCGGCAGAAAGCCCGGATCAGCCGCCATGGCCTCGTGCGCCAGCCGCAGGGGCCGGGAGGGATCATCGGCGCACTCTCCGAGTGCCTGCCCTTCGAGCACCACCGCCCGCCAACGCGCCGCCATGGCGGGCGACAACCGGCCGGCAGGAACCGCGTCCCCGACCAGGGCCAGGGCCGCGTCCCATTCCCCGCTCCGGACCTTGGCGGCGAAAGCGGCCACATCCGCCTGGCGGGGCACGGCGGGAGCGACAGGAGCGGGAGCGGGAGTGGGCCTTTCAGCGGCCGGGGCAGCCTTGGCGGAAGGCGGAGCCTTTTCGATCACCGGCACCGGCGCGGACGGCTTTCGCGCGAACAGACGTCCCTTTTTTGCCACATCTGGCCGAGCCGGCGGCGCGACCGGCGGCGGGGCCGGAGGACGGGGCAGCAGCCGGTCCAGGCGGGCGGCGAGCCCAGGACTGTCCAGCAGCCGGGCGGCCTCCGCCCCGAGCCGGCGCCCATCGCCGACCTCTCCCTTGTCCGCCGCGTCCAGGGCCGCCAGGAGAGCGGCCATGCCTTTTTCCCGTCCCCGGAGCTGGCGGGATTTGCCCAGCTTGGCCGGCAGGTCAGCCACCAGCGCCGACAGCCGCGACAGGCCGGACAACACCAGGAACACCGTCAGGATCACGCCGAGCAGAACCGGCACATTGGTGTCCACATGCCAGCCGAGCCATTCCACCTGCACCGTCCCGGCATTATCCGAAAACCACAGCGTGGCCAACACCACCGGCGACACGAAGATCAGAAGGACGATGAGGCGCAGAAGCATGGGTCACTCGTCCCGGGACGCGGCGACGGTCATGGCCGTCGCCGACAATTCAGACAACACGGAATCCGCCGACAGACGCAATTCCGCCGCTTCCAGCCAAGGCTCGATCACCGTCAGGCCCGGCCCCTCGACGTGACGGAGCAAGGCGACGGCCCCGGCCAGATCGCCGCCAGCCAACAGCCGGGTCGCACTGTTCAGGACACCGTCCAGCCCCTCCTCGCTGCTCTCGGCCCGCCTGACCACCATGGCAGCCCCCAGCCAACGCCGTATGGTCGCAGGCACCCAGCCGGCCTCCGCCGAAGCATCAAGCCTGTGCGCCGCGACGGCGGTGACGCGAAAACTCTCGGCCAAGGCCACGCGGCTGACGATCCCCGTCGCCGCCCCCATCGCCAACGGCGCCAGCTTGTCCGCGCCGCTTTTCTCGGCCAGGGCCATGGCTGCCTTCAATTGAGTGGGATAGGGGCTGCCCCTATCCACCGCTTCCCGCAATTGCCCAAGCGCCGCCAGGAACAGGGGCGCGCGATCCCGCCGCTCGGCGATGCGGCGGAAGGCTGCTTCCGCCTTCTCCACCGCGCTGGACAGCTTCGTCGCCCCCCCTTCGTCCGCCGCCAGCTTGCGCACGGTCTCCAGATCCCCCCGGAGCGCGGCGATCTCCGCCGCCATTCGCGCCATCTGGGCCTGATCGGCCACCGCCACCGGGGAACCAGCCGCCTCCTTGCGCGGCTCCGACACGGACTTGCGGGCATTGGCTTCAAGCAGTGAGAGCCGTTGGTCGGCTTCTGCGGCCCGCATGGCGAGCGGAGCCACCGACGCTTCCAGCATCTCCACCCGCTCGTCCAGGCTCGCCGGGCGCGGGCCACCGCCGGCGGTCGAGCCCACCTCGCCCAGCCATGCCGACCAGGGGCCGGAGAGATGTCCCAGGCGCGGCGCCAGCCACGGCCATGCCAGCACCCCGCCGACCACGGCCACGGCCAGATACAGAACGACCGTCTGCCCCCCGCCGCCATTGCCCCCCCGACGTCGCCCGGGACGGCGACCGCCGGATGCCTGTACCTTTTCGTTGATGTCCATCGGCTCCGCTTCCGCTGGCTTCGCGGCCTGCAACCGGGCAGCCCGAACGGCCGACGCGATCTTCATGATCGCCGGCCCTTTTGGCAAGCCATTAAAAAAACGCGCGGCCCCGGTCCGGCGCTATTGCCGCTGTCGATCCGAAAACCGCGCTCCGGGTTCATTCGCCCCTGCCCGCTGCGATCATGGTCGAAAAACAACGAACGCCCGGCAAAGCCGGGCGTTCGGATCGGCATCCTGGCCCGGACCTCAGATCCGGTCGGCCACCCAGCTGACCAGGGGCAATTTCCACGCCCTCTGGAACACCACGGAAACCAGCCCAAGGAGGGAGAAGACCAGCACGCCCATGGACGAGAAACCGAAAATCCACTTCCCCAGAACCGGAACATGCAGCGCGAACAGCGCCAGCACACCCCACATCCAGATCACCAACCCTTGTTTGGCGTGGAAGTAGACGAACTCATCATCCCGATCGACCAGCAGCGGAACGAAGCACAGGACACTGAGATAGGACAGCGCCGCCATGACGGTCGTGCGCGCACCCAACGTGCTGCGAAGGATTGCTTCAGCCATTTCCCCCTCCTCTCCGTTCAGACCAGCGCATCACGCAGCTCGACTTCCTCGTCGCTCTGCGCAGCTTCAATGTCACGGCTCTTCATATAAGCGTAAACCGCCCCGGCGCCGACGACACCGAGAATGACCGGTCCCCACACGCCGAGACCGAGGCCAAGCCCCAGACCCAGGCCCTTGCCGGTCCAGATGGTTCCGCCTGCGATCTTCGTTCCGACACTGACCTTGCCGACAGTGGCTGCCTTGGTCCCAAGACCCTGCGCCGCGACAGTATTGGCCTGAGCAACCGGAGCAACGGCAGTGGCGGCCTTGCCCGCGCCCACCTTGGCGGCGGCGCCGGTCTTGGCGGTCACGCCCGCCTTGGCGGCGACGCCTTCGCGTTCCACTTCGCCTAAAGCGGCAGCGACCTTGGTTCCGGCCGGAGCCACTGCGGGCGAGACAACTCCGTTGGCGATCTGAGCAGGCACCTCGGTTCTCCTTATGATCAAGTAGCGCGGGACTGAAAATGCCAGCCCCGACCAGATGGAGCCTTGTCAATAACATGAGATCAGGGGAGAGGACAACCTGCTACGAAGCCAAAGCCATTACAATGACAAAGTTGCGACCGACTATTATTTTCCTTTCAGATTCCACGCTCCAGCAATACTGTGCGGATCAGCCACAGCGTCCAGAGCCCGGCGTCTTGCAGCATCCGCCGCCGCAGCCGGTACTGCCGCCAGCGTCCTTGTGAAAATGCCGAACCACCAGGGCCCCCACCAAGATGGCGATAGCAACAATCGCCGATATGTCCCAAAGACTAATCACGCCCCCTCCTCATCATCCCCGCCCATGCCCGAAGTCATTATGCCACCGCGCCATGAGCATGGCCACGGCGACCACCGATCACATCCTAAAGTCCTGATCCATTCGGATGGATCGAGGGAAAGGCTTCAGCTCCTGGTTTCCTGCGCGTCATTTCCACCGCCGACCATGCCACAAATCAACAAGACTCGTATCATGACATCATCGCCTGAAATCACCGTTGCTCGCCAACTGTTGCGATCCATTATCAACTCATTTTCTGTTTGCTTGCGCTCTCGTTTGAATTATTCTTCCGCAGCTGAATTCAAGGGGCTGGAGGTAGGATCATGGCCGCTCAGGTTGGAGGGCAGGGTATCGTGGGCGCCGTCGCCCCGGCGAAGGCTTCGGCCGTCGCGGGCGCAAGCGGAGCCGTCCTCGGCGTCGGCGGTGGTGTCGTCGCCTCTCCGATCGGAGCCGCTGCCGCCGGCAATACCATGCTGGCGAGCAAGGGGATTTGCCTGGGTCTCGGCCTGGGTCTCGGGGCTTGGGGGCCCGTGGTTCTCGGCGTTGCCGGGTTGGCCGGCGCGGCATCCCTATATAATTATCTGAAGAATCGCAAGGCGCAGGCTGATGCCGCCGCCGAGCCGGCTTAAGCGAGGACAGGACAATGGCTGAAACTATTTTGATCCAAGACGAAACCGCGTCCGATGGCTGCCGCTCGTATCTTATGGCTGCCCTGAGCTATCTGGGCATCCTCTGCTTCGTTCCGCTGCTGATGAGCCGGGATGACGAGTTTGTATACTTTCACGCCAAGCAGGGCTTGGTCCTGTGGATGTGGAGTGTCCTGGCCATGTTCGCCCTGCATCTGCCGGGCATCGGCAAGTGGCTGTTCGGCTTCTCGTCCATGGGTGTCCTGGTGCTGTCCGTGGCCGGCCTGGCCTCGGTGGCGCTGCGCCGCACTTGGCGGCTGCCCCTGATCAGCTATGTCGTCGCACTCATCTAACCGCACGTCATCGAACCAGCCTCGATGGCATTCCTGCGCTAGCCTGGACTCGCTCGCTTCGGAGTGCCCATCGGCGTTTCGGGTGTGTGGTTGTGGTTTTGCCGCCTAAAGAAAGGCCTACACGATGCAGGAGCTTCTCTTAGCCAAGGTCGAAAGCGCCATGCAGGCGTCCCAGGTCGCCGCGCTCGCCGGTCAGACGGCGACGGTTTCCAAGGTGTCGGCCGCGACCAATCTCGCCACCATCACGCCGACCGCCGCCGGACAGGCGCCGGTGATCGTCAAACTGGACGCCGCTCGTCAGGTGGCCGAGTTGCAGGCCCTGGTCGGCAAGACCGTGGTGGTCGGCAAGACCCCAACCGCCATCGGCGGCATCGGCAACTGGATCGCCCTCACCCCAGCGGCCGGCGCCAAGACCGGTGCCGCCGCGGTCGGTGCGGGCCAGTTGGTCATGATGAAGGTCGAGGGCACCACCGCCGCCACCCAGCTGCCGGCCTTGGCGGGCAAGTGCTTTACCGTCGCCCAGCCCCCCGTCGCCGCTGGCACCAAGGCGGCCGCCATGCTCTATCTGAACCCGGTTGGCGGCGGCGATCTGGTGGCCCTCAACGTCCAGAGCGCCATGACTCAGACCGGCGGCTTGGTGGGCAAGACCTTCGTCGTCGCCCCTAGCCCCGTCATCGGCGGCACCACCGGCAAGTTCCTGGTCCTCAAGCCCATGGCGGCCGGTGCCGGCAAGGCGGTCAGTGGCGGCGCCATCGCCGCCAAGTTTATTCCGGCTGCCGCCACCGGCACGGGAGGAGCCGCCGCCATTGGCGCCGGCTCTGCGGCCACCCTGATGACCACAGGCGCCAGCACCGTCAGCCCCATCGCCGCCGCCGGCGCCGGCAGCGCCATGCTGTCCGCCAAGGGCCTCGGCCTGGGTCTCGGCCTGGGCCTCGGCGCGTGGGGACCATTCGCCCTGGGCGCCATCGGACTTGCCGGCGCCGCCGCCCTCTACAGCTGGGCGCGCCGCCGCCATGGCGCTCCCGACATTTCCGACGATGCCCTCCTGGCTGCGGCCGGGGAAGAATAGCCCCCCCTTAACGCGAGGACCATCGCAATGAGCTTCCAGCTTGCGCCATATCTGGCCAAATCCATCCCCGGCATCGGCGTGCTCGGCGGCATCGTCGGCGGCGCAGCCGCTCTTGCCAAGAATGTCCGCCTTTTGAAGGAAAAGCGCATTACCGGCACTGAAGCGGCCATCGACACCGGCAAGGAAACCATCGGCGCCGGCTTGGCCACCGCGTTTTCCGCGGTCGCGGCGACCGCTGTCGGCGGTGGGCTGGCAATATCGCTGGAAACCGCCCTCATCGCCGGCGTTGCCGCCAAGTATGCCTGGGATTGCGGCGCTGAGCTCGTCGAGAAGGAACTGGCCCGCGGCAAGGATTCGGCCGTTGCGTCGGACGAGGACATCCTGAGAGAAGAACTGGCCTGACGAACCGGCATCGGCACACGGATTTGCCCCCGTGCCAGGGGTCTGAGTAGCAGCGGAACAGAAAACCTAGGTAAGAGCCTGGGGTTGAAACACAGCGCAGAAACAGGTCTGTTCAGCCGTCATCTTCGGACAGACTCGCCGGGCTGCGCAGCGGTCGGAGTAACGCAGGCTCGGGGCTGCGAAGACGTCCCGTTGTCGGATTGCTCCACGCAGCCTATTGACAAGGCACAGCGTCCATGCGCGCAGATCTACAACGCCGTTCTTGAGAACCCGGCGTTGCCAAGACTTCGGCACGAAATCCATCGGCCACGTCTTGCCGCGCTTGCCGCCATCCTCAACCTTCCGAAGGTATTGCAGCGCCGTCAACACGGGCTGCCCCGCCGTCACCGCTCCCAGGCTGACGGATTGACCAGCCATGCCGTCGCCTGATCGAATAGAACGCTTGGCCGGTCTGTTCCGGTCCACCACAGCGCGTAAAGCCAGCGAATGAGCCGCCATTGCGCGGAGGCGTCATCCCCCGGCAAGAACTCCTACACCACTCAATGGGACGTGACCGCCGATCCGGCGTCGCCGAAATTCGGCGTGGCGAATTTGGTTGCTTCTTGCTGCGTTTTTTTGGGGGGCGGCCGTGGTCATACGGCGGTGACGCGCCCATGTGGCCGTGAAGCGGAATGAGGCCGTTCCAGACCGACAGAAACGTTCTGCTCCCGTAGCCACTCCTCGTTGATAGTCCTGCCCCCGGTCAACAGGGGGGATTCCGGTTGGGTTGGTTCCGTCACCTCTTTGAAAAAATAGCCTGCCCAGACATTCCCCTCGCGCAATCGGTAGTGTGCTGGTGGCCCGTCCTTGCGGCCGGCGACAGCGGGACGGCGCTCGATCTGTTCATCGGGGAGTAGCGGGAAGGCCTATATTTCAATGCGTTCGCCCGGAGAATTGCGACAACTCCATTTTGACCTCATCGATAACGACCAGAGGGTTCCTGCCGGCCCCCATGTCGATGATGCTGGTGTTATCCAGAATATATGCTGTCGCGTCTCGAACAAGGCGCATCAGGCGTCGAATCTCGCAAGCCTCTTCACTCTGGCAGTCACCGCATCGCTCATAAGCGGTCTGGCTGACACAGGGTATGGGGGCAAGAGGTCCATCAATCGCCCGCACCACTTCACCGACCATGATCAAATCGGCAGGACGGGAAAGACTGAAATTATCCGAAGACGACTTATTGATGAACCCGGAACGCTCTAGTTTCTGAAAGATGGTTGAAAGGGCGTCGATCGAGATGTTTTCGCGGTCTGCGATGTTTCCGAGGCTCGCTGTGTCGTTCTTGGCCAGGAATAGGATGGCCTTCAGCCCGTACTTTGTGTCGTTCGTAATCATTTCATTCCCTACGGCAAAGAGATGAAGCGCGTGACTCGGTTGTGGATTCGCATTCAATCCCGTGACCGAATCGGTTCGGGTATTTTCAAACGTCACCTAGGCTGCGGATTCCGACACGTTCCGGCCACCCATTCCGATTTGATTCCGGCCACTGATTCCGATCGCGTTCCGGCCACCCATTCCGATCCGGTTCCGGCCACCTATTCCGATCGCGTTCCGGCCACCC
>Ga0316224_1003254_pt1 | contig 13620 bp, 10 predicted proteins | sample TBH18013metaG_FD_206254 | JGI IMG/M metagenome (GOLD analysis project Ga0316224, IMG submission 206254) | Freshwater microbial communities from Trout Bog Lake, Wisconsin, USA - TBH18013 | ecosystem: Environmental > Aquatic > Freshwater > Lake > Hypolimnion/Profundal zone | place: USA: Wisconsin... | reverse complement strand
CAGGAACTCCCTCTCCAGAAACCAGGACGCCGCGAGCGTCATGACGGTCAGCACCAGAGCAACCAGCAACGAAATCACCAGGCTCATCTTGGTGGTCAGGTTCAATTTGGACATTTCTCGACCTTTTGCGATTGGCTGTTTCCGGGGGAAACACCAGCCTGGGGCCGCGGCAAGCGGGATCCCCTTCAGACTTCGACACGGCTAAAACGGGGTGCTCTATTTTGAGTTATCGGCGGGGAGGGGAATTTCTTTAATGATGAGCGGGGAGAGCGGCATCCATGAGGGAAAGGAGGGACAAGGGTTGGTTTTGTCCCCCCTATGGAATAGGGGGGAAGCTGAACGTAGTGAAGCAGGGGGGTGTTTTCGCCGGCAGAGAGACCCCCCTGTCTCGCTGCGCGAGCCTTCCCCCCTACTCCGCAGGGGGGATACAGCAGGAAGCTCTTTTTAACTTGAATTGCCAGTGCTGCCAGGTGGAAGGGAGGTTTTTACAACAGGGATTCCGACCCAGTATCCGTTACCGGCCGGGTGGGTCGCGAGGCCTGGACAGCCTCCTGCACCTTCTGGCTCAGGCTGTTCATATCGAAGGGCTTTTGCAGGAAGATGACTCCCGGCGTCAGCACGCCGTGGTGCGCGATCATATCGGCGGTATACCCGGACATGAAGACCATCCCGATACCGGGACGTAGCTGCCGGACCGCGCCGGAGAGCTCCACGCCGTTCATCCCCGGCATGATGACATCGGTCAGCAGACAGTCGATGCGCAGTTCCGGCCGCCGGCAGAGTTCCAGCGCCTGGAGGGGCGAGGCCGCCACCAGCACGGAGAATCCGGCGTTCTCCAGCATCAGCTGGGCCATCTGCCGCACGTTTGCCTCGTCCTCCACCAGCAGCACGGAGCCCTCCCCCGCGGCGACGGCCTGCGCCCTTTCCACCAGCACCCCGCGTTCCGGCACCATGCGCGGGAAGAATAGGGCGAAAGCCGCCCCCTTGCCCGGCTCGCTGTAGACCTTGATGAAGCCGTCGTTCTGACTCATGATGCCGTACACGGTCGCCAGCCCCAGACCGGTCCCCTTGCCGACCCCCTTGGTGGTATAAAACGGCTCGAAGATATGCCCCAGGATCTCCCGGGCTATGCCCAGACCGGTGTCGCTGACCGTCAGCTGGACGTACTCCCCGGGCTTGGCCTCGGGATTGCTGAGGCAGTAGATCTCATCGAGCCGCAGGTTTCTGGTCTCGATGCTCAGGGTGCCGCCCAGCGGCATGGCGTCGCGCGCGTTGACGGCGAGGTTCATGATGATCTGGTTCACCTGGGCGGGGTCGATCAGGACGGGCCAGATCCCGCTCGGCGTGGTCATCCCGAGCCGCACGTCCTCGCCTATCAGGTGCGCCAGGGTCTTTTCGGTCTGCCTGATCAGCTGGTTCAGGTCCACCTGCCGGGGAGCGATGATCTCGTTGCGCGAGAAGGCGAGCAGCTGCCGGGTGATGTCGCGGGAATGCTCGGCAGCCTTGATGATCTGCTCCAGGTACTCGTGTAAGGTCGGGCCGTTCACCGGCACCAGCAGTGACAGCTCGGCATAGCCCAGGATCACGGTCAGGTTGTTGTTGAAGTCGTGCGCCACCCCTCCGGCCAGCCGGCCGACCGCCTCCATCTTCTGCGCCTGGAGCAGCTGGGCCTCCAGGGAGCGCTGCCGGGTGATGTCGCGGTTCAGCCCGATCATGCGCAGCGCGCGACCCTGCCCGTCCCGGACCACGACCGCGTCGGCCTTGAGGGTCTTCAGCGCGCCATCCGGGCGGATCACCCGGAACTCTGTATCGAACTCCTGGACCCCGCTCAGGGCGGCGTCGGCCGCGGCCAGGACCCGGTCGCGGTCGTCGGGATGCAGGCTCGCGCTCCAGGCCCCGCGGCGGCAGTCGAAGTCGTCCCGATCCATGCCGTAGAGCTCGTACATCCGGTCGTTCCAGACCAGGGTGTCCGCCGCCACGTCCAGGTCCCAGACGCCGAGCCCACCGGACCTGGTGGCCAGCTCCAGCCGCCGGGAGGCCTCGCGCACCAGCTCCTCGCTGCGCTCGCGCTCGCTGATGTCGCGCACGAGCCCCAGGAAGAGGCGCTCCCCGTTTTGCTCGTAGCTCCCCATGCGCACCTCGACCGGGAAGGTCGAGCCGTCCTTGCGCCTCTGGCGCCCCCGCAGCGTGCAATGCTGGCCCGGCTCCAGCAGGTCCCAGGCGCACTGGGCGCGCTCCAGATCAAGGTCCAGCTCGATGTCGCACACGCCGAGCTGCAGCAGTTCCTGGCGATCGTAGCCAAGGCTCTCGCAGGCGCGCCGGTTCACGTCCAGGAACCTGCCGTCGCGGCCGTGCACGAAGAAGGCGTCCGCCGCCTGTTCCACCAGGGTGCGGAAGCGCGCCTCGGAGCCACGCAGCTCCTCCTCGGCCTTGCGCCGCCCTGATATGTCGCACACGATCCCGATGACCCCGATGACCTCACCCTTGGCGTTTCGTAGCGGAGCGAAGGTATCCGAGACCCAGCAGGTCCTGCCGGCATGGGGGGAGTAGAAGTCGAATTCGATGGCGCGGCCGGCGCCCCCCAGCAGGACACCCTCCAGGATCTCCAGTACGCCGGCTTCCTCCAGGAAGGGGAAGACCTCCCGCGGGTGCCGCCCCACGACCTCGCCGGCGGAGCGGCCGGTGAACTGCTCCATGTAGCTGTTCCAGACCTGGATGCGGAGGTCCGGCCCGTACACGATGATCCCCTCCTCGGCGCCGTTGATGATCTGACGGTTGAACTGGCTGGAGTCCAGCAGCGCCTCCTCGGAGCGTTTGCGTGCCGTGATGTCGTGGATGAACCCCTGCCACAGGATGCTGCCGTCGGCTTCGCGCTGCGGCACCGAATGCCCCTCGACCCAGAGCTCGCCGCGCAGCGGGTTGTTGACCCGGAATTCGTCCCGCCAGGGGGTCATGGTGCGCGCCGACTCGGCGATGGAAATCTGCACCTGCGGCAGGTCGTCCGGATGGACCCGGGCTAGCACGGGGGCCGCGTCGTCGGCGACCTCGTCCGGCCGCAGGCCGTAGATCTCTACCAGCCTGGGGCTGGCGTAGGGCATGGAAACGGAGCCGTCCGGCCGCAGGCAGAAGGAATTGATGACTCCCGGCACGGTGGCGGCGATGCTCGCCAGCTGCTCCCGCAGGGCAAGGCGCTCGCCCATGCTCTGCACGGCCATTTTCAGCTCGCTTATGTCCTGGAAATAACCGATGGCGTGGTCTGCGTCGAGCATGACGGCGCGCAGAGAAACCCAGATCCGGCTGCCGTCCGCCCGGACCAGGCGGGTTTCCCGCTCCATGCGTCCCAGCTCCAGCAGGGTGGCGAAATCCCGCTGCGCGTCCGCCTGGTTCTGCACCGGATGCACCTCCAGGAAGTTCATGCGGGCAAGCGCCTCGGGCGGGTAGCCGAGCAGGCTCACTGCGGCCGGATTGAAATCGACGTAACGCCCGGCGCGGTCCACCACGAAGACGGCGATCGGCGCATTTTGCACGTAGGAGCGGAACTTGGCCTCGCTATCGCGCAGGGCGGCGCCCGCCAGCTCCCGCTCGGCTCCGAGCTGCACCTGCCCCTCCGCCTCGATGGCCCGCCTCTGGGCGCGGCGCGTCACCTCGCTGAGCCAGGAGACCATCAGGCCGCTCAAAAGGAAAATGAGCAGGGCGATCCAGTCGGGGGCATTGCGAATCGCCAGCTGGCCGACCGGCTCGATCCAGCAGTAGACGGCCAGGAAGGAGGAGAGCACCGTCACCAGCAGGCCGGCGGGGAGCCCACCGCAGAGGACCGCGATCATGACGGCGGGAAACAGGGTCACAAAGGGTACGCGCGTTCCGAGGGTGCCGAAAAAAAACAGGCGTGCCGCTGCAGCTACTGCGAAAATGGGAAGGGCAACGAGATACGGCGACCAGGGCCGCCGGGAGAAACCGGAGAAAAGCATGTGCACCTTGGCTGGGGCGAAATTTTCATTATAATACCAAGGCGGCCTGGAAAAGAAAAGGTCAAACCCGGTCTTCATGAGTTCCTCGGCTCGTGGGGAAGGGAGAGGGCGCCACCGCGGGCAGGCGGGCATCTGTGGCAGCAGAATCGGGCAGCTAAAAAAAAAGGCCCCCCGTCGCGCTAACGATGGGAGGCCTTTTTGAGTCTCGAGCCGGAATATATCGAAGGCTGTGCCGGCCCTGGATTCAGGGCGGCTCGCCCGGGTGTTGGCGGCCAGCCGTTAAGCAGCGTGCCGCTTCACCCACGCCACGTAGCAGTCCATCCAGTTTTGCAGGGACTTTCTGGTCCCTTCATTTGCCAGGTCTCCCGCCGCGTCGAAGAGCCCTTCCTTTACCTGGATGAAGACCTCCGGCTGGCACAGTGCCGGGACGTCCAGGTAAGCGAGGACGTTACGCAGGTGCTGCTGCGCCAGCGCCGTGCCGGCCGAGCCGGGTGAGGCGCCCAGCACGCTGGCGGGCTTGTGCGCCCAGGCGTTTTGGCCGTAGGGGCGCGAAGCGTTGTCCAGGGCGTTCTTGAGCACTCCGGGGATGGAACGGTTGTATTCGGGAGTGACGAAGATGAGGCCTGAGGCAGCCGCGATCTCGGCTTTCAGCCTCTGCACGGGCTCGGGCGGATTGGCGTCGTTGTCCTCGCAGTAAAGGGGCAGGTCGCCTATTTCCAGATGGTTGAAGGAGAATTCCGGTGGCGCCAGCTTGACAAGGGCGTGGGCCAGCTTGCGGTTGTACGATTCACGGCGCAGACTGCCGACGAGGAGGGCGATTTGGTAGTGACTCATGGCGGTTTCCTTTTTAGGGCCGGGACAAGATCGGGGAACGCGGCGCTCCGGGGTCTTGTCACAACTGTAACCGCCAGGCGCTGACCGGTCAAGGACCTGAGGCAAACTGTCCAGCTGTCGCTTTGAGTTCAATGTTTGAGCGGGCCGTGGTCTTGCTCGTATTCGGCCGTCTCGCAGCAGAAGTAATCGCGACTGCACCAGATCATGACCTGGTCGCCTGGGTGCAGCGGCCCGCTGTTGTCGATGGCGAACTGGTGGTTATCGCACAGTATGGTGCCGTCCTGTCGCACCGTCGCCAGGTAGCGCCCATAGTAGAGGGGGGTGATCGCCGGCGGAGATATCTCGCAAATTTCAGTCAGATGATAGACATGCATTACCGTCCCCAGTCCTGCGGGGTCGCCATAAGGTCCCATGACCCGCCCCGTCGTTGTGTAGTTGTGCCTGGCTGCTCTCACTTCTCATGAGCCAACTTCGTGCCAACACTAACAGGCCGGAATCACGGGGAACGGGGGCGCCGCAGCTGCCCCGTTGTTCAGGGCGGGCACAGCAGGGAGTGCAAAACATGACCTTTAATGATGCGGTGTACTGCTGCAGGCGGGCAAAGGGTTCTGTTCGGGGCTGCTGTTGTTTAGGGATTTAGATAATGCCTCCCAGCCGCGGCGCAGCATTGAGGCTTCCCGCCCGGTCGTCTGCCGCCAGGAGCGCAAAACCTGGCTGCGCAGAGACCACTTTGTTCCGGCCACTCGCCTTCGCCTGATAAAGGGCGGTATCGGAGGCGTTAAGCAGCGCCGCTACACTCTCGCCGTCCCTCGGGAAGCAGGCGACACCCAGGCTCGCGGTCAATAGCGCAGGCCCTCCCCCTTCCCGCCCCTGCGCCATGCGCCGCTCAATCCCCTGGCGGATACGCTCGGCCACCAGCTTCCCCAGACGGCATGAGGTCCCCGGGAGCAGCACGCAGAATTCCTCCCCGCCAAAGCGCGCCACGATGTCCATGTCGCGCAGGTTGCCCTTGATGACCTCGGAGATGGTTTTGAGCGCCTCGTCCCCGGCAAGATGGCCGAACCGGTCGTTGTAGCTCTTGAAAAGATCCAGGTCGACGAACAGCAGGGTAAACTCGAGACCCTGCCTCAGGCTGCGGTTCACCTCCTCCTCCAGCCTCGCGTTGAGGAACCTGCGGTTGTAGGTGCCGGTCAGCGGGTCGGTGCAGGAGAGCTGTTCGAGGCGGCAGGTCTCCTCCTGAATCTGGGCGCGTTCGATCATCAGCGAGGCGAGGGTGGAGAACGAGGTCAGCAGCTTCAGGTCCGCTTCGCAAAACGCCGACAGGTTCGCCTTGTCCGACAGGTTCAGGACACCGAGCACCTTCTCGTTGAGTTTGAGCGGGATGGAGATCAGCGATTTGGACTTGAAGCGGGAACTGTTGCGCATGGCGGTGCGCGGGTCCTGCTCCAGATCGTAGACCAGCAGCGCGCTACCGCTCTCGGCGACCCGCCCCGCTATCCCCACCCCTAGCTGCACCCTCTGGCACCGGGCGGCCTCGCTCCCGACTCCCTTGGCGTGCACCACCTGCATGCTCGCGCCGTCGCTGTCGACCAGCATGACTGAACCCTGGCAGGCGCTCAAGAGCTCCGCGGCGCTGTCCAGGATGACCCGGTAGAGCCCCTCCTTGCTCTCCGAGCGCAGCAGGGTGCCGGCCAGCGACATCAGGCGGCTTGAGAGTTCCACCTGCACCGCCTGTTCCCGTTCCTTTTTAAGCAGCATCAGCCTGCTGGCCACCCGGCTGGTGATCAGCTCGATCAGGAGCTGATCGCCATCCTGAAGCTTACAATCGAACAAGGAAAGGAATCCCAGCAACACCCCGCACGAGGCGATGGGGAAGTTGGTAACCGTCTGAGCATGCACGCCCTTGAAGAGCAGCCGCAGCCCATCGTCGAGCCTCAGGGGCCTTTTCATTTTGTTGGGAGCCAGTAAATCGGAGAGTGCTGCCTCGGGGACAGCCTGCCGTTCCAGGAGGAATCCACCCCCGCCCGCCAGGGAGAAGCTGAGGCCATCCTCGCTGCGCCAGCCGGTGGCGAGCGGTGTCCAGGCGAAAAAGGAATCAAGGAGCCTGCGGGAAAGGGAAACCGTTTCGGAAACCGACTTCGATTCGTCTATCTGGGAGAGGATATTGAGTGTCCTGGCAAGTCTCGGGACGACCTTGCTAAGGGTGGGGACGGGGCCTTTGTTCCAAGGCAAACCAGCCGGCAATCTCAAAGCTGAATCGTGGCCGCCATTCCGGCCTGCCAATGGCATGCTCCGCTGGTAATTTCCGGACTTCCCAGCCATAAAGCGCCCCCTATGACTCAACCGGAAAAAAACTCTGCTATTGCTTGTTCGGCCCAAGACCGTAAATATATTTTAATCATGTTTTTATACTTTGTAAACTGTTTTTTCAGTCTGGTCAATCGGGCTGCACCGGGCACAAAACACGGTGCATCAGATAGATGCCTGGAACGTGTCTGAGTGGGATGTTTGGTCTTGCTAGTGCGGCTGGGCGGTCTAGGTATCCAATGAGGCATGGCGATGCGGTTAAAGGAGGCAGGCATGAACCTCTGCCAGCAGGACCAAAGGACACAGGAGCCCAGGTTCGGCCAACGGCTCAGCGCCCCGGGCGTCATCGGCCAGCAACCGGAGCGCCGGCCTTAAAAATGCCTTTAGGGCGGGACGCGGCTGCCATCGGACGCCACGAACCGCTCGACCGTGTCCAGCACGGGCGCCCAGTTTCGCAGGGGACGGGACAGGGTGGCTACCAGGGTGGTATGGCTGACGTTGGCGAAGTAGATTTCCTGCACCGGCGCACCGGCTGCGCGCAACTTACCGGCTAACCCGCCGGTATTGCGTCGTGGATCGACCAGGTCATCCTTGGTTGGCGCAATCAGCAGTGCGGGCGGGGCGGTGGAGCTCACGTGATTGATCGGCTGGGATTCGGCGGGTGTGGCTGGATAAAAGAACACCGGACGTGTCGTCTCATTCTTGATCGGGATGAAATCATAGGGTCCCGCCAAACCGATCCAGCCGCGCAACGCAGCTGGCCCAAAGCCGTGAGCACCCAGCCAGCGCGGGTCGAGAGCCAGCATCGCGGCATTGTAGGCGCCGGCACTGTGCCCCATCACAAAGACGCGACCGGGGTCGCCTCCGTAGGCCAGCACCTCATTCAAGGTCCAGGCGACGGCTTTGGCACTGTCCTCGAGAAAGACGGGATAACGGACCTGCGGATACAGACGATAATCTGCCAGGACCGCGACCATGCCGCGCGAGGCAAGCGCTTCGCCGACAAACCGGTACTCGCCGCGCGCGCCGCTATTCCAGTTGCCGCCGTAGAAAAATACCACGACAGGAGCCGGTCCCTTGAGACCGCGCGGCGTATAGACGTCCAGCTTCTGGCGTGGGTCGCTGCCGTAGGCCAGGTCGGCGGCCTTGCGATAGGTGCTACTGGGTGTGACCGCATTCAGTACCTGTACGGGCGAGCAGGCAGAGACGGCGCCAAGCACCAGGAGCGCGAGGGCCAGCACAGAGGGGCGTTTCAGGCACATAAGCATGGTCATGCGACCTTTCCGGACAATCCCGCGGGACATTTTACTGTCAGCGCCCGGTCGCCTCATTCAGAACGGTCACCGAGTTTAATCAGAGTGTACCATGACTATACCTGTAAATCTGCCTGCATGCCAGTGTGTCCCGGTTTGGTATTTGCGCCGTCCTCCCCCACTTCACCCCCTTGACACGGGAAAAATGATGATTATTTTCCTCTTAGAAGTCATCACACCTAAGGAGGCAAACCAAATGGCTAACTGGGGATTTTTAGACGAATTGAACAGTCTGAGGAGGGAGATCGATGATGCTTTCCGAGTGGCTGGGGTGGCCCGGCCTCTGGCGACTACCTTTCTTGCCCCCTCTTCGACACGGCGCTTCCCGCTGATCAACCTGAGCGAGGACGAGGGACAGATCTGCCTGGACGCGCTGCTGCCGGGGGTAGATCCGAAGGAGTTGCAGCTCTCCTTGCTGCGCGAGACCATCACCGTTTCCGGGGCCAGGAAGTCTGTGGCGGAGATCAGGGGCGGCCTGGTGCACCGGAACGAACTCGGCTCGGGGAAGTTCTCCCGCACGGTGGACCTGCCGTCCGAGATCGACCCGGACAAGACTTCGGCCGAGTACCGGGACGGGGTGCTGCGCATCACCATGGCGAAGTCCGAGCACGCCAAGCCGAAGAAGATCGAGGTAAGAGTCGCCTAAGGCCCGGACGGGCATCATTTCACAAGCACCTGACAGGAGGAGATATCATGGCAGCTAACAGCTTAACGGAACGAGATCACGACATTAATCCGCAGACCAAGGAGGAGACCCGGGCCCCCGAACGGTTCCTGAGGCCCGCAGTGAGCATCAGCGAGGACGAGTCCGGACTGCTTTTGACCGCGGACCTCCCCGGCGCCAGCAAAAAGACTCTGGACATCCATGTGGAGAAGGGGATCCTCACCATCAACGCTCCGGTTGTCCGGGAAATGCCGGGCCGTCCCATTTACAGCGAGTTTGAGTGGGCCCCCTATTACCGCCAGTTCCAGATCCCCGACGTCATCGACCAGGCCAAGGTCAAGGCGGAATTCACCAACGGAGTGCTGACGCTGCACCTCCCCAAAGCGGAAGCCGCCAAGCCGCGGCGCATTGAGGTGGAAATTGCGAGTTAGGCGGCATCCCCCCTCCCCTGGCGGGAGGGGGGTCCCTTATTTGAGCACGTGGCTGGCCAAAACCTTCTGCACCTCGTAGACGTTGTTGTCCTTATTGAATTTTTTCTCCAAGGGCATGGTGTCACTGGCGAGCCACAGCTTGAGCTCCGCATCAAGTTCAAAACTGCCGCCCGTCTTGACGCTGAATTTGGTGATTTTACTGTAAGGTATGGAGATGTATTCCAGCTGCCTGCCGGAAATACCCTGAATTTCAATCAGGATCAATCTTTTGTTGGTAAAGAGGAAGGTATCCCTGGCAACGACGAAACCTACCTCGATGATTTCTCCATCGGCCAGCAGGGTGCTGTAATTGGAATGGTATTTCTTGGTTTCGGAAGAGCTGGCATTTTTGTCGGTTCCAGAAAAAAGGCCCATGAATGATTAACCTCCGGATATTCCTTTCCATAGATTTGTTAGCGCACGTCAACTGTTAAATTCGCGCAAGGCAGGGGGCACGGGAAAAAAAGAGTCCTGGCAGTGGCCCTAGGCAGCGGCATCCTTGAATATCTCGTATTCGCGGCGCAGCTGTCCTGCCTGGTTCTCTAGGCCGGCGAGATCCCCCTGACGCGCCTGGTGCTCCAGGGCACCGCTCACGCTCAGCATCCGGTTGGCACCGATGTTGGCCGAGATCCCCTTGATAAGGTGGGCACCCTTGCGCACCAGATCGGCGTCGCCGGCCGCCGCGGCCTGGCACAGCGCGGGAAGGTTCTCGTCGACCGTTTTCCGGAACAGCGCCAGGAATACTGCGATCTGCTGCTCCTGCCCCCCCAGACGGGCCAGGAATGCTGCCCTGTCGAAAACCTCGCCATTTTCTTCCGGATCTGGTCCCCCGGCTTCGCTGCCCGCAATGCTGCCCGCAATGCTGCCCGCAATGCTGCCCGCAATGCTGCCTGCATCGCCGCCTGCACCGTTACCTGCACCGTTACCTGCACCGTTACCGGCACCTTTCCCGGCAGCGTCTCCCGCAGCGCTGCCGGCTGCTCCACCCACTGCGCCCCCAACCGGGGTAACCGCACCGGTATCCGCACGGCCATCCTCAGCCCGGGCCTCCCCCTCCTGCCCGGGGCGGGGCGCCTGCGCCACTGCTTCGGACTTCGCCGCGGCTGGCCCGGGGACGACGCGCGCCAGCATTTCGACGACCTCTGCCACCTTGAACGGCTTGCTGATGTAGTCATCCATCCCCGCGATGCGGCACATCTCCCGGTCCTCGCTCATGGCATACGCGGTCATGGCGACGATCGGCAGGTGCCCGCCCGACTCCCGCTCCAGGGCACGGATCTGCGCCGTCGCCTGGAGCCCGTCCAGCACGGGCATCTGGACGTCCATGAGAATCAGGTCGAAGGCCCCTCCCCTTTGCCGCCATGCCTCTACCGCCTCGGCGCCGTTACTGACCAGCGTCGTGGTATGCCCCTGCCGGGCCAGGACCGTCTCGATCAGGATTTGGTTGACCTCGACATCTTCGGCAACCAGGATGTGGAGTCGCTCCCGCTGCTCAAGTATCGTGTAGCGCGTGACCGGAACCGCCTCCGGCACCAGCGGGGGAACCTGAGCCGGGGCCATGAACAGGCAGAGCAGGTCGCGCAGCTCGCTGTGGATCACCGGTTTGGTCAGATAGCCGTCCACCCCCAGGCTCCGGCAGCGCTCCGCGTCTCCGCGCACCCCCACGCTCGGCATGAGGACGCACTTGGCCGTGGCATAGCAGGCCTGGGCGCGGATCTCCCGCACCAGATCCCAGCCGTCGCGCTCCGGCATCTCGACGTCGATCAGCAGGAAGTCGAAGCCGACGCCGATGCCCCTGGCCGCCTCCAGTATCTGGCTCGCCTGGCCGGCGCTTTCGGCCTCCACCGAACCCACCCCCCAGCTCTCCAGGAATTCTGCCAGCACCTGGCGGTTGGTCGCCATGTTGTCCACCACCAGTGCGCGCCGGCCCACCAGCGTGGTTTCCTGCGCCGGGGCGGGAGCCGATTTCTGCAGACCGAAGCGCGCCGTGAAGCTGAAGGTGCTACCGCGTCCGGGCTCGCTCTGGACGCTTATCTCACCTTGCATCAGCTCCACCAGCCGCTTGGAGATGGAGAGACCCAGCCCGGTCCCGCCGAACGACTTGGTCGTGGAGAGGTCCGCCTGCTCGAAGGGGTCGAAAATCAGGCGCTGCTTTTCCGGCGCGATGCCGATCCCCTGGTCCTGCACGCTGAAGCGGAGCAGGCAGCCTTCCGCATCCTCCTGGACCAACCCGACCCCCACCATGATAACCCCGCTGAAGGTGAACTTGATGGCGTTGCCGACCAGGTTGATAACGATCTGGCGCAGCCGTCCCGGATCGCCCAACAGCGCGTCCGGCGTTTCGGCGGAGGGAGCGAAGAGCACCTCCAGCCCCCGTTCGGCCGCCCGGCCGGCGACGGCGCGCAGGGTCTCGCCCATGCTGGTCCTGAGCAGAAACGGCGTACACGCCAGTTCGATCCTGCCCACCTCGATCTTGGAGAAGTCGAGGATGTCGTTCACGATGGCGAGCAGGTTGTCCGCGGAGCTCTTCACCGCGTTCAGGTAGGTTTCCTGCTCCCGGCTGGGCCTGGTCTCCAGGCAGAGGTCCGTCATGCCGATGATGCCGTTCATCGGGGTGCGGATCTCGTGGCTCATGTTGGCCAGGAAGGCGCTCTTGGCCTGGCTGGCGGCCTCGGCGGCCTCCTTGGCCCGGACCAGCTCGTCCTTGATCTGCTTTCTCTTGGTGATGTCCCGGTTGGAGGCGCGCCGGCCGCGGTAGACCCCGCCGGGCTGGTGAATCCCCCGGCAGATGTGGCTCAGCCAGCGTACTTCGCCTTCCTTGGTGACGATGCGGATCTCCAGCTCGCACGCTTCACTGCCGGGCTCCTCCTGATGCGCGAGCAGGTGTTCCTGCATCAGGCCTCTGTCCTCGGGATGGATGACCCGGAAGAGCAGTCCGGGGTCCGCCATGAACTCCTCGGCCGCGTAGCCGGTGAGCGGCAGGCAGGAGGGGGAGCTGTAGATGAAACAGAGCCCCGGGTCGATCCAGTATTCCCAGTCCGCGGTGAAGTCGGTGAGCAGGCGGAACTTCTCCTCGCTCTCGGAGAGGCGCCGGTAAAGCCTCTGCTGCTTGCGCTCGAACCAAAGGACGAGCACCAGCCCGATCAGCAGACCGGTGCTGATGATGCTGCAGGTCGCGGTCAGGACATTCTCCCGGATCCGGACCGGCCGATAGATCTCCTCGTCGGTGAGGGCTATCTGAACCACCAGGGGGTAGCCGGCGAGCCTGCGATAGGCCCCGGTGCGCAGGATGCCGTCGATGTCGCTGACCCGGTGGATGACGCCGGCGGGCGCCCGGTTGGGGTCCAGGAAGGCGCGGTTGGCGGGAATGTTGAGACCGCTGGCTTCGACCCGGTTCTTAAAGGGCGAGGAGCGAGCCAGGATGACGCCGTCGGTCCCCAGCATCGCGGTCGCGCCCCCCTTGCCGAGGTCGAGGGTCCGGAAATAGTTGGAGAAATAGTCCGGCGAAACGGAGAGCACCAGCACGCCGCCAAAGGAGCCGTCACGCCGGATGATCTTGCGGGTGAACTGTATGCTCCACTTCTTGGAGACCCTGCCGAACACGGGCTTGCTGATGAAAAGATCGTCGCGGTTCGTGTTCAGGTGCACCCGGAAATGCTCGCGGTCGCCGAGGTAGAGGGGGAGCGCGGGGAGCGGCTGGGAACTGTAGACCATGAGCCCCTTGGGGTCGATGACGCTGGTCTGGATCAGCAGCCCCCCGAAGTTGTGATCCTCGTGAAACTTAACCCGTTTCCCGAATTCCTCCGGCCCCTCCAGCGACTCGTCGCGCAACTCCAGCAGCAGCCCATCGATCAGCTGGACCGTGCTCAGCAGGTGCTCCTCGATCGCCCTGGCGAGGTTGGAGGTGGCGAGCTCCGCGGAGCGCTGCGTCTGGGCGCGGTCGTGCTTAATTTGGAGCCTGAGCGCGGTCCAAAGCCCCGCCACGACGACCAGGAAGCCGGCGATATAAAAATATTGTTTTGCTTTATGCATGAAACACCGGCGGCTCCTGCGGCAATTTTTAT
>Ga0316224_1003253_pt1 | contig 13621 bp, 12 predicted proteins | sample TBH18013metaG_FD_206254 | JGI IMG/M metagenome (GOLD analysis project Ga0316224, IMG submission 206254) | Freshwater microbial communities from Trout Bog Lake, Wisconsin, USA - TBH18013 | ecosystem: Environmental > Aquatic > Freshwater > Lake > Hypolimnion/Profundal zone | place: USA: Wisconsin... | reverse complement strand
CAGGCAGACTTAAGGCAATAACCACGTGTGGCTGTTTTCGATGCACAGGTGTGGCTATTTTCGATGCGCGTTGACACTCACCCACAAGGACTCGAATCCGACCCCTTCGAGTTCGCGCGCCATCGGAGCGATGCCGCGCTCCATGGCCACGGCACCACTGTTGGGAACCTTCGCACCAATTCTCATCGTTCAACTCCACTTCGTCGTTCCCGCGGGTGTCGCCCCAACCTTCGGATCGGTCATCGGGACAACGCGATGACCCTACTTCCCCGGCCACCACGATGGGTCCGCGCGAAGTTCCACCGAATCCGTGGACGGTCGACTAGAGGTCGGCGTCCACCGGAGTGCTGGTCGCACCTCGGCGCAGCACCTTGGACAGCGGCCGGGCGAGGAAGGTCAGCTCCCTCGATCGCGTGAGTCCCTTGGGGAAGATGATCAGGGTGAGCAGCATGATCGAGGCGAGGCCCACCGGCTGGATGCCGATCGGTCCCTTCACGTTGACGCCGCCGAGCTGGAAGCCGTCCTGGACCTTCACGAGCACTTCGGAGATCGTCGAGATGGCGATGCTGCCGACCACGGCGCCCGAGAGGCTGGTCATGCCACCGACGATCAGCATGATCAGGATCATGGTGGTCGCGCCGATGTAGAGCGTCTCGGGCACCAGCGCCCCGAGCAACTGCACGTAGAGCGCGCCAGCTATGCCCATGAAGAGCGCGGACAGCACGAAGGCGATGCGCCGGTCGGTGTTGATCGACAGTCCGAGCGCCCGCGCGGCCACCTCGTCCTCGCGCGACGCGCGAAGGCGTCGGCCCCAGCGCGACTGCTGGAAGAACAGCGCGGCGCCGATCGCCACCACCGCCACCATCCACAGTTCGGTCACGTTGCCGAGGAGGGGGATCCCGGTCAGGCCGAGCTCGCCGTTGGTGACGTTCATCCAGTTCGCCGCCACCACGTAGACGATCTGCAGGACCGCGAGCGAGGTCAGCGACGCGGTGAGGCCCGACAGCTTGATCAACGGGATCGACACGACCAGCGCCACCAGCGCAGCCGCCACGCCCCCGATCAGGCTCGCCACCAGCGGGTCCACGTGGGCCACCGCGAGGAAGTGGGGCAGGTTGGGCTGGTTGAGCTTCTTGTTGGCGGGCGAGATCATGAGGATCGAGCCGACGTAGGCGCCCACCGCCATGAAGGCGATGTGCCCGAAGGAGAAGATCCCCGAGTTGCCCACGAAGATGTAGAGCGCGATGGTCGCCACCAGCATGGCGAGGCCCTGGGCGATCACCGGCTGGACCGGGGTGGCGACCCAGAGCCAGAGCAGCGCGATGAGTGACACCAGTCCCGCCAGCGCGACGAAGGTCGCCGTGGCCTCGAGACGGGGGCTGCGCGTCATACCCTGGTGCGCGCGGTGCGCGACCCGAAGAGGCCCTGGGGCCGGTAGACGAGGATGGCGATCACCACGGCGTAGGTGAAGGCCTGGGTGAAGCCGACCAGGCTCGTCGGGAAGTAGGCCCCGATGAACACGGTGATGAGCCCGAGCAGGTACCCGCCCGCCACCGCGCCCGACAGGCTCCCGAGCCCGCCGATGGTGGTGGCGACGAAGGCGACGAGCAGCAGGTTGACCCCCATGGTCGGGTAGACCTCGCCCGACTGGGCGACCGTGAGGTACGCGGTCACGCCGGTGAGCAGCCCGCTGATCGCGAAGGCGACCGCGATGATGCGGTTCGCGCGTACGCCCATCAGGCGCGCGGTCGTGAAGTCCTCGGCGGCGGCGCGCATGTAGACCCCGGTGCGCGTGCGCGCGAGGAACCAGGTCAGCGTGATCAGCAGGAACCCGGTCGCCCCGACGGTGGCGACGTCGAGCCAGGGCACCAGCAGACCCGCCACGTGGAACGGGTGGCCGAGCGCGGGCGCGAGGTTCACCCCGCGCGGCGTCGCCGAGAGGAACAGCAGCACCAGGCTCTCGAGCAGGTAGGAGACGGCGAAGGAGGTCACCAGCAGCGTCGAGTCGCTCGCGCCGCGCACTGGTCGAAAGGCGATCCGCTCGATCACCAGCGCGAAGACGACCGGCACCACGAGCACGATCACCAGGGTGATCGGCCACGGCGTGTGGGTAACGAAGGCCGACCCGTAGGCGCCGACCATGACGAGGTCGCCCTGGGCGAAGTTCACCAGGCGCATGATGCCAAAGACCAGGGCGATCGAGAGCCCCATGACGGCATACAGGCTCCCGAGGGAGACCGAGTCGATCAGGTGCTGGAAGAAGGCGTGCATCAGACCTTCTTGCCCAGGTAGGCCTCGAGCATGTCCTCGCGCGAGAGCAGTTCGCCGCTCGTGCCCTGGGCGCGGATGCGTCCCGAGCCGAGCACGTAGGTGCGGTCCGCCATCGCCACGGTGCGCGACGCGTTCTGCTCGACGAGCAGGATGGTCACCCCGTCGCGGCGCAGGCGCTCGAGGACCTCGAAGACCGAGTCCACCACCAGCGGCGCGAGCCCGAGCGAGGGCTCGTCGAGCACCAACAGGTCCGGCCGCGAGAGCAGTGCGCGCGCAATGGCGAGCTGCTGCTGCTCGCCGCCCGAGAGGCCGGCGGCCGAGTCGCGGTAGAAGCGGCGCAGCGCCGGGAACTCCTCGAGCACCCCCTCGAGGAGCGAGGAATCCTCCCCGCGTCCGCTGGCGTAGCCGAGCGACAGGTTCTCGGCGACGCTGAGGGTCTGGAAGATGTGGCGGCCCTCGGGCACGAAAGCGACGCCGCGACGCACGATGTCCTCGGTCGCGCGTCCGAGCAGGTTCTCCCCCTCGAGCAGCACGCGGCCGCTCGAGGCCTTCACGAGGCCGGCGATGGCCTTGACGAGCGTGGTCTTGCCGGCCCCGTTGGGGCCGATGAGCCCGACGATCTGGCCCTTCGCCACCTCGAGCGTGACGTCGCTCAGCGCGGGGACCTTGCGGTAGGAGACGCTCAGGTCTTCGATGCGCAGCATTACTGGGCCACTCCGAGGTACGCCTCGACCACGCGCGCGTCGCGCTGGATCTCGGCTGCGGTGCCCGTGGCGATGACCCCGCCCGAGTCGAGCACCTCGATGCGCTGGCACAGGCTCATGATGAGGCGCATGTCGTGCTCGATCACGCAGATCCCGCACCCGTAACGGTCGCGCACCCGGGTGAGCACGCGGCCGAGCTCGTCGCTCTCGGACTCATTCAGGCCCGCGGCGGGCTCGTCCAGGAGCAGGAAGCGCGGGCGGGCCGCGAGCGCGCGGGCGATACCCACGAGTCGCTCGATCCCGTGGGGCAGCGAAGCGGCACTCGTCTCGAGCGACTCGCCGAGGCCCAGCACCTCGGCGACCTCGGTGGCGCGCGACGTCGCCTCGGCGACGCTGGTGCCCTTTCGCCCGAGGCCGCTGGCGACCAGGTTCTCGAAGACGGTCAGTCCGCCGAAGAGCCGCACCGACTGGAAGGTGCGCACGATGCCCGCCTGGGCCCGGCGGTGGCTGAGCCGTGAGGTGATGTCGGTGCCGTCCAGGTGCACCGAACCCTCGGTGGGGGCTTGGAACCCCGAGATGACGTTGACGAGGGTGGACTTGCCCGCCCCGTTGGGGCCGATGAGCCCGACGATCTCGCCCTCGCCGAGGGCGAAGTCGACGTGGTCGAGGGCCCGCAGGCCGCCAAAGACCACCGAGACGTCTCGACAGACCAGTCCGGGGTTCGTGTCCACTGCGCTCATCAGAATATGCCGTTGACGTGCGACACCGGTGGGCCGTGTCGCCACGGGCCCACCGGTGTCCAAGTCAGATGTGGCTAGCCGCAGGATCCAGCGGGGATGTGCGTCGGCTTGATGGTGGTGACGTAATTCTCCACCCCGTTAGCGAAGTCCGCGATGATCATCGGGTTGCCCACGCGCGAGTGGCACGTGGTCGTCCAGGTGGTCGAACCGATGGCCAGCGGGTGGTTGCGGAACTTCTCGAAGTACGGACGGATCTTGTCCGCGCTCACGCTGTTGGTCGCCTTCACCGCTTCAGCGATCGCCTGGAGGGCGCTGAACGCCTCGAGGTAGCCGAGCGACAACTGGGCGGGCTTGCCGTTCTTGCGGGTGATGTTGAGCGCGGCCGCGCCCGATCCCTGGCCCTGGCCCGCGGTGGCGATGCCGTAGCTCGCGGCGTAGCTGTTGGAGAGGTCCGGCACCGCCGACTCCCAGAAGTTGCCGTCGAAGGCGTCGGTCAGCATGACCGGCGTCGAGATGCCGTCCGCGCGCAGGCCCTTCAGCACCGAGGCGCCCGAGGGCGGGTACCCGCACAGCATGATCACGTCGTAGCCCGACGCGGCGGCCTGGGCGGCACTGACCGCGGCGGTCTGGGCGGCGGTGGTGCCGTCGTAGGAACCGGTGCCCCCGATGGTGCCCCCGAGGCTCTTGAACGCCGCGGTGAAGCCGTTGCAGTTGGCCGACATCGCCGCCAGCGTGGTGTCGGTGATCACGTAGGCCTTGGTCTTCTTCAGCGTGTTGTACGCGTACTGGGCGAGCACCGAGCCGGCGTTGCCGCCGGTGGTGTCGAAGTTGAAGACGTCCTTGCCGATGCTGAGGCCCATGCGCGGGTCGTCAGCGGCCGAGATCGTGATGAGGTTGTGCGCCTGGGCGACGCCCGCGGCCACGCCACCGAAGTTGTAGTCGACCGTGGGCAGGATGAACTTGGCGCCCTTGGCGATCACCTGCTGGGCGGCGGGGCCACCCTGGGCGATGTTGGACGCCGTGTCCGCGGTCACGATCTGCACCTTGTGGCCGAGGATGCCGCCCTTGGCGTTGAGAATCGCAGCCTCGGTCTGGGCCCCGAGCAGCACCTGGCTGTCGTAGAAGTTGATGAAGCTGGTCAGCCCGATGGGCAGACCGATCACGATCGGTCCCTTGGGGATGCCGCTCGCGGCGGCACCGGACGTCTCGGAGATCCCCACGACGGTGACCGAGGTCACCATCAACAGGGACGCCGCGCTGGCGATCAGTTTCGAAAACCTCATGAAGTAATTCTCCTTAGTTGATTGAAATAGTCGTAATTCGAACTCACATCTAAGCACAGCGGTTTATTCGGGTCAAGTCATTGCGGTACGCCGATCCGTGACGCCCGCGACGATGGGGGCCGGATCGTTACTCCCTGGGGTATCTAAACATGATTCATGATGATAGTCAAGTAATCCGGTGTGAACGCTGCGTTTCGTAACGTTCACCCGGCATTCACCGCGTGGCTGGGGACTCCACTCGCCAGGCACGCGCCGGGCAGGACGAAATCGCGCAGCTCGTCGAGCGACGCCGGGATCCCGTTCTTGGCGGCGTCGGGCTCGTCGACGGGGGCCGAGCGCTCCCCCGCGAGGTCCCGGGCGCGTTGCAGCTGGCTCGCCAGGCTCGATCCCCGCGGCGCCACGGCCAGGTCGCCGCGGCCCGGCCGCCAGGTCTCGAGGTCGCGCAGCGCCAGCGTCGCCGGCGGGGCGGGCGTGCGGTTCCACCACAGGCCGCTCATCGGGTCGAAGGCGTAGTCAGTGAGGAACCGGTCTCCGAACTCGGCCACGAAGGTGATCGCGTCGATCAGGTAGTCACGCACCTCGTCGGTGACGAAGTAGTTGAAGTTGATCCGCACCCACCCGGGCTTCAGCCCCTCCCAACCCTGGCAGATGACCTGCTCGTAGGAGTGGGACCGTTCCTGGTCGATGCCGAGCAGGTGCAGACCGTAGGGTCCGGCGCACGAGCAGCCGCCGCGCGCCTGGATCCCGAACAGGTCGTTCAGCAGCGCCACCACGAAGTTGTGGTGCAGGTAGCGAGCTCCGGTGCGCAGGCGCAGCGACACGATCGAGAGACGCTGCGCGTCGGGGCTGCCGAGCACCTCGACGCCCTCCTGGGCGAGGAGACGCTCGAAAGCGGCGTCGAGCATCTCGCGTTCGCGACGCTCGATCTCGGCGACGCCCACCGACGACTTGAGCTCGAAGGCGAGTCCCGCGCGGATCGAACCGATGATGTCGGGCGTGCCCGACTCCTCGCGGCGCACCGGGTCGCCGGAGTAGACGTGCTCGTCCTCGCTCACGAAGCTGACGGTCCCTCCCCCGGGCGCCGAGGGCACCGACGAGCTGAGCAGCTCGCGCCGGATGGCCAGCACGCCGGGCGAGCCCGGTCCCCCGACGAACTTGTGGGGCGAGAGGAAGAGTCCGTCCTTGTAGGCGAGCGGGTGACCCGAGCCGCGCATGTCGATGCGCACGTAGGGCGCGGCGGCGGCGTAGTCCCAAAAGGCCAGCGCCCCGTACTCGTGCAGCAGCGCCGAGACCGTGTCGGTGTCGGTGAGGATGCCCGTCACGTTGCTCGCCGCCGAGAACGAGCCGATCTTGAGGGGGCGCTGCGCGTAGCGCACCAGCGCCTCCTCGAGCGCGCCCAGGTCGACGTGGCCGTCGCGGTCCTCGGGGATGCGCACGAGCTCGGCCACCGACTCGCGCCACGGCAGGTCGTTGGAGTGGTGCTCGTAGGGCCCGATGAACACGACCGGGCGCTCGGCGTCGGGGATGTGCTCGTCAAGCTGGTAGAGGTCGTTCAGTCGTGCGGGCAATGAGATGCCGAGGATGGCCACCAGGCGGTTGACCGCACCCGTCGCGCCCGAGCCCACGAAGATCACCGCCGTCGAGTCGTCCCCGCCCACGCCCCGGGTGACGGCCTCGCGCGCCTGCTCGCGAAAGGCGCTCGTCTGCAGGCCGGTCCCGCTCGACTCGCTGTGGGTGTTCGCGTACCAAGGCAGGACCATGTCGCGGATCGCGTCCTCGATGAAGGTGAGCGAGCGTCCCGACGCCGTGTAGTCGGCGTAGACCACGCGACGCGGCCCGTAGGGGCCCTCGAACACGAGGTCGTCGCCGATGACGCTGCGCCGGATGAGCTCGATCAGCTCGTCGGGCGTGCGCTCGGCGCCGTCGGGCATCAAGGTCACCGGGTCCTCATGAAGGAGCGCACCGCGTCGTTGTACTTGACGGGCGACTCCCAGAACATCGCGTGCCCGCCACCCTCGTCGGCCTCGAAGATGACGAACTCCGAGCCCGGCAGGGCCTCGTGCATCTTCTGGGCGATGGCCACGGGCACCTTGGAGACCCGACCGCCGAACACCAGCGCCGGCACGTCCACCAGGGTGAACGCGTCCCACCAGTCGCCGAAGGCGGCCCAGCGGAAGAGCTTGGCCATGAGGGGCCGCGGCAGCTTCAGGCCCTCGGTGTAGAAGGCGTTCTTCGCTTCCTCGGGCGCGTCGTCGGTGAGGAACTGGTCGCTGAAGCCCTTGGAGAACGCAATGGCGTCGGGGCCGTTGAACGCGTCGATCGCCGCGAGCGCCTGGTCGGCGCTGAAGATGCCGTCACGCAGGTGGCACGGCGAGTCGTCGGAGAACACGATCGAGTGGATCCGGTCGCCGCCGTAGAGCTCCCAGTAGGTGAGGATGATCTTGCAGCCGCCCGAGTGGCCGAGGATGGTGATGTCCGTAAGGTCGAGTGCGCGCAGGAACGCGTCGAGGTCCTTGGCGAGCGTGTGGTAGTTGTAGCCCACCGCCGGCTTGTCCGACTCACCGTGGCCGCGCGGGTCGAGCGCCATGACGCGGAACTCGTCGCTCAGCCCCTCGATCTGGTGCTTGTAGAGCGACGCCGCGTGCCCGAGACCGGGCAGCATCACGAGGGGTCGCCCGGTGCCCGCCTCCCAGTAGCGCAGCGTCACGCCCGGCGCCACTTCGACGCCCTTCAGTTCAGCCTTCAGTTCCATTGGTGCTCCTCTCAGGTGGCCGCGAGCGCCCGGCGCCGACGGCGCAGGTCGGTCGTGGCCGTCTCGTCGACGACGCCCTCGCGCACGACGACGCCGTAGTCGCGCTCGGCGCCCTCGATCGTGACCTTCTGGTCGCGCAGGTCCTCCATCACGCGGGCCGGATCGCGGTTGAGGGGGTCCCCGTAGCCGCCGCCCGAGGCGGTGACGTGACGGTGGCGGTCGCCCGCGACGGCCATGATGTCGGGCTTGGTCGCGAGCAGCGTCTCAGTGTCCGAACCCATGTTCAAGATGTTGGCCGAGGGCGAGCCGGTGTGGCCGCCGTTCAGCCCGTAGGGCGGGAAGTCGCGCCGGTCCGAACGTCCGCGCAGCGTCGCCTGGGGGTAGAGCAGGGTCATGTCGCGAAAGGTCGCCAGGCCGCCGCGGAACTCGCCGGGGCCGCCGGTGTCGGGGATGAACCCGTAGCCGTCGATGCGGATGTAGCCGGCCCGCTCCATCTCCTCGATGGGCGTGTTGGCCAGGTTGGCCCCGAGCGAGCTCGCTCCGTCGAGGCCGTCGCGCCCCGGGCGCGCGCCCCACGCCCCGCACAGGATGTCCCAGATCACCACCGAGCGCCCGTCCCCGTCGGTGATGCCGATCGCCACCGTATTGGGACTGCCGTCACCGCCCGCGGGCACCGTGTCGGGGAAGGCCGGGGCCAGCGCCCCGAGCACCAGGTCGATCGTGCGCAGCCCGGTCAGGCCGCGCGCGCCGCGCGCGGCGGGACGGATCGGGTTGAGGATCGTGCCCTTGGGGATCGTGAAGGTGATCGGCCGGTAGAAGCCGGCGTTGGCCGGGATGTCCTGGCCGACGGCGCCCTGGAGCGCGGCGTAGGCGCCGGACTTGGTGAAGGACGCCGTTGCGTTGAGCGCCGAGGCGACCTGCTCCGAGCTGCCCGTGAAGTCGAAGTGGGCGCTGGTGGGCGTGATGGTGACCGTGACCTTCAGCGGGATCGGCCCGTGGCCCAGTCCGTCGTTGTCGATGGCGTCCTCGAACACGTACACCCCCGGCACGACCCGCCCGAGCACGGCGAGCAGCAAAGTCTCTGAGTAGTCGAGCAGGTCGGCGCACAGCTCGGCGAACCCGTCCTCGCCGTAGCGCAGCGCCAGTTCGCGGATGCCCTGGGCCCCGGCGTGGCACGCCGCCAGCTGGGACTCGAGGTCCCCGTGGAACAACTCGGGCTCGCGGCAGTTGCGCATGATGACCCGCAGCAGCGTGTCGTTGAGCACGCCCGCGTCGACCAGGCGTGACGGCGGGATCTGGATGCCCTCGGCGAAGATGCTGGTGGACTGGACGGCCATGGAACCCGCCGCCCATCCGCCCACGTCGGCGTGGTTTGCGATCGCCACCGAAAAGCCCAGCAGGTGCGTGCCGATGTGCACGGGCTCGATGACGAAGAGGTCCGGCAGGTGCATGCCACCCTGGTCGGGGTCGTTGAGGATATAGACGTCCCCCGGGGTGATGGAGTCACCGAAGTGCTCAAAGATCGCGGCCATCGCCTCGGGCGTCGAACCCAGGTGCACCGGGATCGTGTTCGCCTGGGCGATCAGCTGGCCGTTGGCGTCGCACAGCGCCGCCGAGAAGTCCATGCTCTCGGCGACGATCTGGGAGTGGGCGGTGCGCAGGATGGTGATGGCCATCTGATCGGCCAGCCCCGAGATCGCGTTGCGAAAGACCTCGGAGGTCGCGGGATCGCGAACGGTTCGCGTGCTCATCAGGACTCCTCTGCATTCCACGTGATGACGATGTTGGCGAACGCGTCGAGGTGCGCCGTCGTGCCCGGCGGCACCAGGGTCGTCGCGTCCATGTCCTCGATCACGAGCGGTCCGTCGAGCGGCGTCGCCGACAGCGACGCGCGCGTCAGCACCGGGGTGTCCACCACCTCGTCGAAGCGGCACGGCCGCGTCGAGCGGGCGGGCTGGCCCGGGACGCGTCCGGCGAGGATCGACTGGACGGTCACGCGGTTGACGATGCGTCCGCGCAGTCGCAGGTTCACGAACTCGACCAGCTCGTCGGGTCCCGAGCGCCCGTACGTGCGGTGGTGCTCCTCGTGGAACAGGTGGCGAGCGAGCGCGAGTGACGCCTCGTCGAGCGGGCCCTCGGGCAGCGACACGCGCAGCTCGAAGCGCTGTCCCCGGTAGCGCACGTCGAGCATGCGCTCGACGACCATCGGCTCGTCACCGCTGCCCTGTTCGCGGATGTCCGCGGCCACGTCGCTGGCGAGCTCGTCGAAGGCAGCCTCGAGGACCGACGGGTCGAGGTGCTCGAGGCGGAACGGCGCGACCTTCTGGCGCTCGACGTCGGCGACCAGCAGTCCAAGGCTGCTGAACAGTCCCGGGTAGGCCGGCACGATGATGGTGGTGATCCCGAGCTCGCGGGCCAGGTAGGCACCGTACAGCGGTCCGGCGCCGCCGAAGGCCACCATGGTCGAGTCGCGCGGATCGCGCCCTCGCTCGCTGGTGACCGACTTGACGGCCTTGGTCATGTTGCTGACCGCCACGTCGTAGGCGCCGCGCGCGATGGTCCCCGCGTCGACGCCGAACTGCGCGGCGAGATCCGCGAGCACGCGCTCGGCGAGCGCCGGTTCGACCTTGACGTTGCCGCCCGCCAGGGCGACCGGGTTCAGGTAGCCGAGCACCACGTTGGCGTCGGTCAGGGTGGGTCGGTCGCCGCCCTGGGCGTAGCAGGCCGGTCCGGGTCGCGCGCTCGCGCTCTCGGGTCCCACGTGCAGCGACCCGGCGAGGTCGCGCGTGATGATGCTGCCCCCGCCCGCGCCGACCTCGGCGATGTCGATCGAGGGCACCCGCACGAGGTAGCCGTCACCCTTGCTCAGCCCGCGCGAGGCGCTCATACCGCCACCGACCTCGTAGTCGATCGCCACGAACGGGACGCCGTCCTCGATCAGCGAGGCCTTGGCCGTGGTGCCGCCCATGTCGAAGGCGACCACGTTGCCGAGCCCCATCACCTGGGCCAGCTTCTGGACCGCGGTCACGCCCGCGGCGGGGCCCGACTCGATGATCTGCACCGGTGCGGTGGCGACGGCCCCCGCGTGCAGCAGTCCCCCGCTCGACTGCATGATCAGGAACGGCGAGGTGACGCCGTAGGCGCGCAGGCGGTTGCCCAGGTCGAACACGTAGCGCTCGACGATCGGGCCCACGTAGGCGTTCACCACTGCGGTGCTGGTGCGCTCGTACTCCTGGAGGGCCGGCGAGATGTCGACCGACGCCGTCACGAAGACCTCGGGCAGCAGGACGCGCAGCTGCTCGGCGACCCGGCGCTCCTCGTCGGGGCGGATGTAGGAGTTGAGCAGGCACACCGCGACGGCCTCGATGCCCTCCTCGCTCATGGCCGCGGCCAGTCGCTCGACCTCGTCACGCTCGACCGGACGAAGCACCTCGCCATCGGCGGCGATGCGCTGGTCGATCTCGTAGCGGTGCCGGCGTTGGGCGAGGGGTGCGGGCTTGGCCCATCCGAGGTCGTAGAGCGTCGGACGGCGCAGGCGCGCCAGCTCGAGCACGTCACGGAAGCCCCTGGTCGTGACCAGCGCCGTCGTCGCCCCAGTCATCTCGAGGATCGCGTTGGTCGCGACCGTCGTGCCGTGCAGCACCCGGGCGATCCGGGCGGGGTCGATCAACGCGTCGCTCACCACGCGGTCGACCGCGGTCAGCACCGAGGTGGCGAAGTCGGGCGGACTCGAGAGGACCTTATCGGTCACCACCTCGCCGGCGGGACCGAGCAGGATGACGTCGGTGAAAGTGCCGCCGATGTCGACGCCGACGATCCAGTCATCGAGGGCGGGGTTCGTGGTTGCGGACATGTCAATCACCTCTCGTCGGGGCACCGGCGCGGCCCGCTTCGTCGACCAACCGGTGCAGGACGCCGATGACCGCGTCGAGCGCCTCGGTCGTGCCGCCGAACATGATCCGTGCGTAGGAGTCGGGACCCTGGAATCCGTCGCCGGCGACCGCCGCGATGCCGCGGGCCATCAATGCGGCCTCGAGGGCACGCCCCGAAAGCCCGAGGTCCGCGAAGTCCACGAAGGCGAAGGGCCCCCCGGCCGGGCGCACCGCGCGCAGCCCCGTCCCCGCCAGGCCGGCCATCAGCCGGTCCCGGTTGGGTTGGTAGGTGGCGAGCACCGCCTCGATCCACGACTGGGGTCCGGCGATCACCGCCTGGGCCGCGGCCTGGGGCACGGGACCCACGTCGAGCGCGTCCCACTCGAACACGCGGTGGATCTTGGCGAGCAGTGGATCGGCGGCGTGCACGTAGCCCACGCGCCAGTTGGAGAAGCCGTAGTTCTTGCTCAGACTGGTCACCGTCACCAGGTCCGGGTGCGCGTCGCGGAAGGTCATCTGCGGGGTGAACACGCCGCCGTCGAAGACGAAGCGCGCGTAGGCCTCGTCGGCCACCACGATGAGCCCGCGGGTGGCCGCCCAGTCGACCAGTGCGCGCACCTCGTCGCGCGAGGGCACGGTCGCGGTCGGGTTGTTGGGGTTGCACACCACGACGCCCCGGGTGCGCGACGTCACCGTTCCCTCCAGCCGGCCGAGGTCCCAGTGCCAGTCGTCGCTCTCGAGCAGGTCGACGTAGACCGGGGTCGCGCCGCTCATCCTGATCGCCTCGTCGTAGAAGAACGTCGGAGCGGGCACGATGACCTCGTCGCCCAGTTCGAACAGGCCGCGGAAGGTCACGCTCAGTCCGTGCATCGCCCCGTGGGTGACGAGCAACTCCCGTTCGGGGTCCGCCGTCACACCGTAGGTGTCGCGCAGGTTCTCCGCGATCGTCTGGCGCAACGAGAGCCAGCCGCGGGTGACCCGCTCGTGCACCCGGCGCGCCGCATCGGCGACCGCTGCCTGCACGTGCTCGGGCATCACCAGCGTGGGCGAGCCGTAGACCGGGATCATCGCCGTGCCCGACGCCACGGCGTCACTGGCCTGCTCGACGATCTGCATCGCCGGGAGTCGCTCGATCTTCACAGTGCTCTCCGTGGTCGGTCTTGGTCTGATTGGTCACACCGTGCCACGTTGCGCGATACACCCCTGGGTATCCGCTCATGGTAGCAGGACGACTCGTGATGCCCCGACCACCTGGCGAACGAAGGCGTCGAGCGACGCGGGTGAACTCCAGCACTCACCACGCGACCTCCTCGCCGATCTCGCCCACGCAATAGCCCCACTGTATTGCCGGGCCGGGAATTCGCTGGGCGTCCTTCGCGCGCGGGCGCGCCCGATGTGCTCAAATGACCACTTAACCGATAAACATTGTCAGGAGATCACATGCAGTTGCCCGACGAAGTCCTTGACAGCACCCGCAAGCGCCTGCACCGGGTGATCGGCCAGCTCCAGGGTGTCGACCGCATGATCGACGAGCAGCGCGAGTGCCGCGACCTCATCCGGTTGATCTCGGCGGCCAACAAGGCGCTCGAGCAGGCCGCCTTCCAGCTGGTGGCCGCCGGTCTCACCTACTGCATCGAGAATCCCGAACAGGCCGAGGCGGGTGGCTACTCGCTCGAGACCGTCCAGAAGATGTTCATGCAGCTCTCCTAGGTCGGCCCGGCGGTCGGCTCAGAGACCCGACAGCCGACGGATCGCGCGCGCCAAGGCGGAGTTGTCGTCGTCGCCGTGACCCTGGGTGAATCGGTCCAGGTATTCCGGAGACTCTCCTGCTTGGGAGAGAGGATGGAATCATGGCAAGACAACCAGCGACATCGAAGAGGTATCCACCTGAGTTGAAGGAACGGGCCGTGCGAATGGTCCGAGAACTTCGACGAGACGATCCGAAGGACCAGGGGGTGGTGACGAGGGTGGCGCGCCAGTTGGGCGTGGGCACTGAGTC
>Ga0316224_1003251_pt1 | contig 13638 bp, 7 predicted proteins | sample TBH18013metaG_FD_206254 | JGI IMG/M metagenome (GOLD analysis project Ga0316224, IMG submission 206254) | Freshwater microbial communities from Trout Bog Lake, Wisconsin, USA - TBH18013 | ecosystem: Environmental > Aquatic > Freshwater > Lake > Hypolimnion/Profundal zone | place: USA: Wisconsin... | reverse complement strand
CCAAAGTTCCTTTCAAAACCATCGAACCCGGCACGGTTATCTTCCGCAAGGGGGATAAGCCTGATTTCGCCTATGTTGTGATGAAGGGCGAGGTAGAGATTTCAGTTCTGAAAGACGGACAACGGGTCGTGCTTGTGCATGTTGGTCCCCAACAGATTTTTGGAGAAATGGCTCTGCTGGAGAATCATCCTCGCAGTGCCACAGCCACCACAACGGGCGGATGCCAAGTTGTCGCCATCGACAAGGCACAACTGGATGCAAAGATCGCAGCCCTAGACCCCTTTATAAGATATTGGATTCTGTATCTGACCGATAGGGTTCGTGATCTATCCACTCGCACTCTTGGCAAGAGGTTTGTGACCTAAATGGCTGATATGACTGGCAAGGCGAATGCAGATTCGCTGTTGAAGGTACTTAACCGGAAACTTTACAAGGCGGATGATTTTATCTTTCGGGAAGGTGACGAACCGAATTATGCTTACGTTATTCGCTCTGGGTCGGTGGGGATTTATAAAAACAATCCGTCAGGAACCCAACATCTAACGACGTTGGTGACCAATCAGATCTTTGGTGAATTAGCTTTGCTGGGGAATTCTCCTCGCAGTGCGTCAGCAAAGGCGATGGAGGCAACAGAACTTCTGATTGTGACGCCGGATCAGTTCAAGTCCAAACTCAAAGGGTTAGACTTCTTTTCCGCCTATTGGGTTTCCTATCTCATGGAGCGAATCTATGATTTGTCCAACCGGGTGGAAAGCTGATTATTTCTGACGCATTTCAACCAAGTCTGATGTCTCCCCATCTTGCAGTCGCTTGATATGAAACTCTGCACAGGCATCGGGTTGAATAGCAATCATGGCTTGGAATCCATTGACGGCATCGTCTGCCCGTCCTTCAACCATCGCCGCGTATGATGCCATGTAATATCGTCCAGAATCAGACGACATCCATTCCGCATCCATAGGTTCAAACACCTTAACGGGTTTGCCTTTACCCATCAGAACAAACTGCCCAAGGGGACGCATATTCTTGCTGTTGGCAGCAACAGCTGCAGGTTCTGAAACGCATACATGCGACCCAAACAATTTATTCAGTCCTTCAATGCGGGAACCTGTATTCACAGCATCCCCCACCGGGGCATATTTGAATTTAAGGTCAGAGCCAAAGTTCCCTACCAAAGCATGTCCTAAATGGACGCCAATGCGTGTCTCGCCCCAAGCCCATCGTTTTGCTTCTTCCTTTTGGCGGAATTCAGTCGAGAATGCATCAATGCGGCGGGCACAAGAAATCCCTCGTGCGGCATGGTCCTCTTGGAGCAACGGGGCACCAAACAATGCAAACACCGCATCGCCAATGAAGTCCACCACCGTTCCACCTTCATCGATGATGATGTGGCAGATGCCATTAAAATATTCGTTCAGCAGGGTGCCAAGGGCGGTGGGTTCAATCTTTTCAGACAAGGTGGTGAAACCAGCAATGTCGGTAAAGACGAAGGTCATTTCCCTTCGTTCGCCACCCAGCACCAGCTTGCCTGGATCGGCAACCAGTTGATTGACCAAATGCGGCGACATGTAGCGAGAGAAAGCATCCTTCAGGAACAGCTTCAGTTGCCGTTCACGTCGCCCACCTTCAATTTCTGCCGCCCACCAAGATCCACCCAAAGCAATGGTCGGCATGACCAGTGGAATAAGAATGTCGTCATAGCGATACAGGATGAATCCACCAACCCAAACCACAACGGCAATACCACTTGCAGCGGCAATCTTTAACACCAAACCTGTGGGCATTTGGGCAAGCAAGACACCGAGAATGGCGATGCCGATAGCAAAAGCAATCTTGGTCCCCATTGATAATTCTTGGGCGTGATGCCCTTCAAGCAATTGGGATAAGGCATGGGCGTGAATCTCGATTCCCGGAATCAAAGGATCACCAACAGCAGCAGCGGCAAGGGGAGTCCGATGGCGGTCGGTCAAAGTCACATCTGCACCAACCAACACAATTTTGTTCTTCAGCCAATCCTTGGGCATCATCTTGACGGTATGGGCGGGGAATTTGCGGAATGGTGGAACATCCTTTGATGGGCTCCCCCGCCAAATGATTTCTTCGGCATTGAAGGTTTCACCTGGGCGAACATGCTCTGCCAATACCAAGGGAAAGCCTTTAATGAACTTGCCGTCTGGGGCAGTTCGTCCCGGATACATTCGCCGCACTGTCGCATCCAAGGGGTCTTTGACCAAAGTGACATATGCCCGAACTTCAGGCGGCAAGAAGTCATCAAGATATTCAATCTGGTCGTCGCTTAATCCTTCGCCAGTTCCGATATATCCAATGATGATGGGGGCTTTCAGCGTGCGGATGGTGGCTTTTAATTCGTCATCATTTTCTGGTTCAGTTGCTTGGTCGAACAGCAGATCGACTCCGATTGCTTTGACTCCGGAATCATCGAGACTCTTGAACAAGTCTGACAGGAAATGGCGATTGACCGGCGACCGATAGGGAAACATTGCCAGTGTTTCATCGGTGATGGTGACGATGACGATCTCTGGACTTTGTGGTGCCGCCGGGGTCAATGTGGCGATACGATAATCACCCAACCAATTTTCTGCCATTCCAACAAACGGCACCCATTGGGAAAGTCCAAAGGCAAAGGCTGCCGTCAGAACCACCACCATCAATTCAGAGAGCCGTTGCCGCCAGTTCTGCATGGCTATTTCAATTCAGCAATCAGGGCTTTCGCCTGAGGCTCACATCCCATTTCAATCATCCAAGCCGCCCGTGCTGCATCGGATTGAATCGTCTGAGGGATGACATGGATTGCAAGGTTGACGGGTGATTTATCAATGGTCGTCACATAAGTCTGACCATCTTTTAACGTCAATGTTGCTGGTAACGCCAATTTGTCACTGCCCTGCGGCCAAGCCGCATGGGCAGACCAACTTTTATCAGCAGCAGCAATTTCAATGGTGCTGGGCTTGGTCACAGGATCATTCCGCCACAGGACAATCGTTCCCCCCGCCAATAGGCAGCGGTCGCCACTGTGCCGCACTTCAACCACCCACGGCACTGGTTGGGTAAAGTTGGCAGTGCCGTCCCGAATGATACCTGCTGATGAAGTGTCTGCAGCCTTAGCCTTCATCAATCCTTGCAGCGATTGCACCACATCATTTGACGCCACCACCACATTGCCAACTGGGGGCTGGTCGGTTGGTCCCTTCAACTTAATGGTTCGACCGTCTGATGTGACCAAGGTTACTTTTTGCCCCACAGCAAGGACTAAAGGCTGTTCGCCGTTAATCACTTGACCTGGGGTCAAATCAACACCTTTTGCATCCACCACAAACACATCAACCGCCAGAGCCGCATGGGGTGCCAAGGATGCAATGCCCATCATCACCAAGAAGGATTTCAACATTTGTTTCATGGGACAACTCCTGCAATTGCGGGGGATTTGGTTGCGATGGTGCCGCCCATCAGGGTAAAACCAGCCCAATGGAGGGGGTGGGATGTTTGTGGGTTGGACAGGATTTCAAGCTGTGCCTGTTGCAATGCCATGGCATAGCCCGCATCCGGGGCTTTGGCATAAGTCTCGAACATCCTTGTCATTAACTTGGTGGTGGATGCTGATGGCACCGACCAGTGGGTTGCCAGCACCGCCCTTGATCCAGCGTAAAAAAATACATCCGCCAATGAACTCAAGGTTTCACCGCCAAATCGTCCGGTGCTGGTTGCCGTATTACAGGCGGACAGCACCACCAAATCCGCATCCAATCGCAGTCCGGCAATTTCATCGGCTTCAAATAATCCATCTTCAGCCTTGGATTGGGCGGGTGACATGGGCGGGCTAAGGGCTAAGGCGGGTTCTGATTGGCAGCGTAATTCGGCGGGCAACAGACCATGGGTGGCAAAATACAGCACTCGATATTGATCCAGTGGATGATGCCGCAATCCTTGTTCTGTCGCTTGGTCGCCCAACAGAATGTCGTCACCTTTACCGCCCAAAGCCTTGGCGACGTTTTGCACCTCGGCAGCAGTATCCGGCAAGGGAGGCAACGCCATCAACAATTCAGGAGGCATTGGTCCATCACCACGGCAGCCATTGGCTATGGCAGTGAATCCTCCCCCTGTTTCGGTGCCTGTAAAATGGGGATTACCAATACCGATAAAGGGACGATTGGCATTGGAGGCAATGACATTCTTTCGTAAGGTCATAAAGGCAGTAGCGGATGGAACTTCGCTAATTGCCATCTGTCGAATTGCCCAAGCAATAATATTGCCTTTGGGCTCTGCGGTGACTAACGCCGCCATGGGCAAACTTGCCACCGCCCCTGATGAGGCAACAATCAAATGCTTGGTGCCCACCAAGGTCGATGCCACTGGTCCCATCAATTGCTGATACAGTTTATGGGCAAGGGCAACGTCATATGTTCCCACCCGACCATTGCGAACCAGAATGCCTTCACGCAATCCCCGAATGCTTTCCCCCAAATTACGGGCGGATTGATTAATCAATTTAGCAGTGACCGTGTCATGGGTTATTGCGAACACCATCCCAAACTCTTCACCAAAGGCAAAGGTGACGAAGGTTTCACCTCTGTGCAGTTGGGTTTGCAGGTCAGCCAAAGTGATTGTTTGGTTTTGGGTGATGCGGGAATATTCCGGGAATCTTTGTAAAATGGTTTCCGTCGCCACCGCCTTGTCAGCATTGGCATGATATTGTTCAGCCAACCAATGCTCCCGATCTGGATCGCGGGCATCGGGGGATTTTGCTGCTTCATTGGCAAGGGACAGCCGCATGTCGTTACGGGCTTTCTCTGCATCCTGCAAATCCCGCAGCAAGGCGGCAAAGCGTGGGTCGTTTTGTCCCATTCGTAAAACTGAACGTCCAACAATTTCTGATTCCTTGCCCCGTTGCACATCCTGCAAGACCGAGAACAATTCGGCTAAAATGGCATTCCGTCCCACTTCATCATGGTCAGCCAGTTCAAGGGCGGTTCTGAAATAATCAGAAACGGCATCGAAGCTGATCTTGTCTGCCTTGCCCAATCCATTTTGCAGCATGGTGAAACCTTGGCGAAAGGCATCCATTGCTTTGGGGTAATCGCCACCATCCGCATAGACTTTGCCCAATGATAAGGTTGCTAGGGCAGTGGGGCGGGCATCAGCAAACAGACGATGGAACAGGGCAATCCCATCTTTGACCAAGGGTTCCGCTTTTGTGGAATGCCCTAATTTACCTTCAATCTCACCCGCCAACACCATCGCTTCAGCCCGCCACCAAGCGGGCACACTTAAAGCGGATTGACTGATTTCCAAGGCTTCGGTGACTGCTTCCAAGGCATTGCCATAATCCCCCAATCGCAACAGCATGGAAGCTTCCAACAAACGGCTTTGGACGATTTCAGCACGGGCGATGGAGGCATTGGCAAGGGCTTGGGTGGATTGTTCTGATCCTAGTGGCGTTTCCCCATCCACCAAAATCCGGCGGGCTGCTGTTGCCCGACGAGCAAGGTTCAAGGCTTCGGCATAGGATTGGCGATTGGCGGCATCGACAGCCAGATAGCTGACGAACCGGGAATCATCGATGGAATCGAGTGATTTCTGCACCATTGGTTCAGCCACTTTGAACAATTCATGGGCTTCATCAAACCGACCTTGGTTGCTGACCTCAATGGCAAGGTTCATCACCGTGTCGCCTTGGGCGGCATCATTGCCGCCACCACTGCGTTGCTGAATATCTAATGCCTTACGATAGGCTTGCTCTGCATCCGCATATTTACCAATGGAATCCTGCAGGCGACCAAGTTTGACCAGATCACGGTATGAATTGACCTCGTTCGCATCATAAAGCGATGCCTTGCCACCCAACAGGGATTCCAGTTGTTGGGTATCGCTGGGGGCATCTTCGGACCGAGTACCACCTGAAATGAATGTGTTCAAAACAGGCAACAGGCTGGGTGGACCAGAGGCAAAGGTCAATGTAGTGCCCCGCAAGGCTGCAATCGTGATCGCCTGCCAACCACCTTCCCGATAGGTGCAGGACGATGCCAGAACTTCACCATTAGCCCCTTGCATCCATTGTCCTGGTTGGCAAACCAGTTTGACATTCATCGATGCCATGACGGGATTATCGGTCAGGGCAGATTGGATGGCAGCATGGGTTACTTCACTGGTCCCACCCTCAATGGGGCTGGTCATAATGGTGGTTTGAATCGTACCAACTGGTTCCTTTGATTCACCACAAAATACCTCCATAGCGGGAAGCGAATGATCAGATGCGGAGGAGGCGGGAATTGAAACCGCATGGCAATCCTGTCCCAACAGATTCTTGCCCAATTCCATCCCGCCATCGGCTGCAAAGGCGGCGAATGGATAGGTCGTCAAGCCAACAAGAATGGATTTCCAACGAATTACCATAGTGCCTTATTCCCCATTACTGAATAGCGGTTGTCTGTCCCTGGCACACCTTGTTGCACCTCCGTCTGGGGCTGCACCACCTGTCCCAACAGCCCTGGAATGATGGGGACCACCACCGCTTTGGCGGTGGGCTCTTTTGATATAATGGGGGCTGCTGATTGTTCGGATGTGGCAACAACCACATTGCTGTTGGCGGCGGCAGTGGATTTGGCATCAACTGTGGGCGTGTTACTGTCCAAAATAGCTTCGGTTTCGCTAAAGGTCTTGGTAGTCGACGCAGCAAGGGTTGAAGCTGCACTGGTCGCGGCACTGGATGACGCAACTTGCACTGCAGCAGAGGATGTGCTTGTGGTACTGGTGGATTGGGTTTGTGCCATGATCGAGGAGGACTGAGTGGATGACGCCGCCACGGACAAAGTGCCATCCACATAGGTGATGCTGTAATTGCTGAGACCCGAACCAGACGCAGATGACGGCACGATGGAATAACTACCTGCAGCACTGGTGGATGACGCCCCTGTCGAGGACTCCGATACACTGGTGATGGAATCACTGTTCTTCAAACCAGATGTGGTGAATGCCGTCGATGCAAATGTTGCCGTTGAACCCGTAATCTTGCTGGCACTGTTGGCTGTGATGGTCAGCGGTGCGGTATTAACCGTTAGGGTTCCATTGCTGCCATAGGCGATTTGATAACTGGTGGCAGAGGCACTGTCAGCCGAAATGGCATAGGTTCCAACCGATGAGGTTGCAGACGCCGTGGTGGTGTAGGTCAATCCGCTGACCACCGAAGAAGTGTCACTGCCAGAGAAACCGGAATAGGTGGAAGATAATGTGGGATTGGCACTGCCATAGGTCTTCGAGGTGGACGTCGGAGTGATGGTCAGGGTGTTGCCGATTGCCCGTATCACTGGATAGCCGCCACCAGAACCAATATACCAATCGTTGGTCAGATCAAAATTACCATAATTGGATGCGAGTTTGGCTTGGGTGTCGGTTAGGGCTGTGGCTCCACCAGAACAGGTTGCAGAATTGTTGCATCCAGAAGTCTGTCCGGAAGTTGTTTTATCCCAGTAACTAGATGAAACTATTCCGCCAGCGTTAAGCCCAACAAGCCCCCCCAAAGTATTGGAGAGGCTTCCACCACTTACAGCCCCTATAGAATAGCTTGATGTCACAGTGCCACTGGTTTGTCCAATTAGCCCCCCTATATCTGATGCAAGGCTTCCTCCCGTCACAGATCCTGTCGCGTAGCTATTTACCACCGTACTCGCAAATCCAGACAGTCCACCGATTTCACTAGAACCAGAACCAGCATTTACCGCACCAGTTGCATAACTATCTGTAACAGAGGTAGTGCTGCCTCCAAGCCCGCCGATCCCAGTAGAACTAGAACCGGCATTTACGGCACCAGTTGCGTAGCTAGTTGTTATCGAGGAGGTGTCGCTTTGTCCCACCAAACCTCCCACATCTGTTGATAAAGATCCTGCAGTTACTGCACCGGTAGCATGGCTGGATGATAACGATGAAGTTTGAGTGTTATAGCCAACCAGCCCACCAACTTGGGCGGCATTGTTTCCTACAGTCACTGCCCCTGTGGCATAACTCGAGGTGATTGTGGAGCTAGTGTTAGTTCCAACCAATCCGCCAATTTGGCTTGGGCTCGCATTACCAGTCTGTGTTACAGCCCCAGTGGCATAGCTCGACGTGATAGTTCCGCCGTCTTCTTGAAGACCAACCAGTCCACCAACGCTCGTGACGCTATCCCCGACAATTACGGCTCCAGTTGCGTGAGACGATGTGATTGTGCCTGAGTTATATCCGGCAAAACCTCCGACCAAAGCTGAGTTATCTCCAACGATTACTGCTCCAGTGGAGTAACTTGAGGTGATTGTTCCAGTGCTGAACTGGTACCCCACCGATCCACCAATGTAATTAGCACTATCTCCAGCTGTAACCGCCCCGGTCGAATAGCTGGAGCTAACAGTGCCAATATCATACCCTACCAACCCGCCAATATGGCTTGCACTATCTCCAACAGTAACAGCTCCAGTTGAGTGGCTAGAGGAAACAGATGAACCAATGGTGTTCCAACCGACTAGCCCCCCTATTTTATCTCCCGCAGTGCCTGTTTGGGTGATTGAACCAGTTGAATAGCTTGCGGAGATTGTTCCATCATTATTTCCAACCAAACCGCCAGCGTCTGAACCGTTAGCACCAAGAACCACCGCTCCTGTGGCATAGCTTGATGTTATAGTCGATGTAGTGGTACCGCCGGCTAATCCCCCCACGCCTGAGGAACTAGCCCCTCCCGTAACGGTTGCCGCTGAGTGACTTGATGTGATTGAGCCTGAGCTGAAACCAACCAGCCCACCCATACCTGAAGAATTTGCACCACCTGCCACACTTCCTGTTGTATAATTATTGATTATTGTTCCATCACTCTGCCCTGCCAATATGGCGATTTCATTATATGCCCCACCAGTTACGCTCCCGGTGGTTACTCCTACATTCCGAACCGTTCCAGCACTTCCAACATAGCTAAACATCCCAAGGTAGCTATCCGATGTGTTGTTAATAGTCATGTTGGAAACAGTGTGACCTAACCCATCCAGCGTGCCGGTAAATTGAGTTGGGACATTATTATGTGCCGCTGAATTGAACCCAATCGGTGTGAAGTTCCCAGTGTTGGTCGTGTCTGCCGCCAACACAGAATTGCCCGTCACATCAATGTTACCTGCAAGTGCATAATACCCTGCGTAATTGGCAATCCCTTGAAGGGCTGATGCCGTACTTAGCAGCGTAAAAAGCTGTCCGTTAATGGTTAGGCTGGGAGCTGTTCCCGACAACGTCACCGATGCCCCAGTGCCAGTCAGCAGATTCCCGCCGCTACCGTTGTCATTATAGCTGATCACAAGTGCAGCAGTATTTCCTGTTGCTGTAATGTTGGCATTAACCTGGACAGTTCTATAGGCATCAAGTGTCAAAATATTGTTACTTGACCATGAAATGGCACTGTTAATCGTTATGTCCCCATTGCCACTTGAGTTGGTTGTTCCTCCAGAGCAGGTCGAACCATTGCACATGGCAGTTGCTGGGCTATATGCGGTTTGGAGAGTGACGCCACCAGTAGCTAACGCTGCATCAATGGACGCCGCCAAGGTGGCATCGACGGTTAAGTCATAGGGATCGAGCAGCCAATTGCCCGCCTTTCCCTTGGTTGATCCAACATCGACACGGATGCCATTCAGACCAAGGCTATGCCCCGATGTTTCAACAAATCCACCGTTGCCGCCAAATGCCCCACCTTTTGCCATCAGCAAACCAGACACTTGGCTTTGTCCACCGAACACCCCGATATATCCGCCATTACCGTTGAAAGTGGATGACGCATTCAGGGTCGCATTTGATGCCACACTGGTCGATACCGAATCCCATGTCCCCACGTTGATACTGCCACCACCCGCCTGACCAGATGTATCAATCGACGCACCAGCAGCTACGGCAACTTGATTGCCGGAAACTTTAACCGAACCACCTGACTCACCCGCATTTTTACCGGATGCCTGAACCTGCCCGCCGATCGAGACACTGCCTTGGGTTCCACCATCCAACACCACTTCACCATTTTGGATGGAGACTGAATTGGCTTCGACCAGCCCGGTGGTGTTGATGACTTCGCGGGTTACGGTGTCGATACTGCGGGCGGTGAATTGGACTTTGCCGCCATCGGCAGACACCGAACCAGAATTGGTAATCAGGGCTTGGGCGGTTGCATCCCCCACCTGATACAGCAGCAATCCATCACCAACGGTATCAACGACAAATCCCTTGGCAGCACCAAGTGCAACTGCCCCTTCATAAGCAACAATCTTGCCCTGATTATCCACCTTAGCAGCCGACAGAATGACCGTCCCACCATCAGCAGCAGTGATATTGCCTTGATTGATGATGGTCGATCCATCCGGGGCATTGGTAAAGACGTAATTCCTTGCCATGAAATTGGCATCGGTGATGTTGGAGGTGGTGGCGATGAAACTTTGGGCATTGATGGTTCCAGTCCGACCAATGTTAATTCCATTGGGATTGACCAAATACACCACGCCATTAGCCAGAATGGAGCCATTCAGGAATGACGCCTGATTCCCCGTAACTCGATTTAAAATGGTGGATTGGGCATTAGGCTGAAAGAACTGAATGACTTCGCCCGGTGCCAAGGAAAAGGTCGACCAGTTGATGGTCGCAGACTTACTGGTCTCAACAATATTAAGGTGATTGCCGGATTGGGTAATGGTGGCGGTGCCAGAGGTCACTGTCGGGTTTTGTGGGGCGGCGACAGCACATTGCATTCCCATCAAGATTCCGGGAATCATTGCTGCTGTGATTAAAAGAAACCCCTTTAACGTCATTCTGCACCCCAATCTGACACATTCTTGCCAGCAGAAGCCAAGATTTTACCCTAAAACTTACCTTGCAGCGAGAAGAATACTCGTCCTGGATCGGCACTGACGGTGGGGTCTGGACCATGCAATGCATGGGCATATTCCAACCCCATTGATACACTTTGATTGATAATGCTGCGAACCCCGACGCCAGTGGATGACAACATTTGTTTGCCATCGGTGCCGCCGCGAGTCCACACAACGCCTTGGTCATAGAAGCTGTAAAGTTGGGCGTTTTCAGCGGCAGACATTCCAGTTCTGGCGTCATATTGCATTTCGGCACTTCCAGCCACACCGTGGTCACCAGTCAAGGCTGAGGGGTCGAAGCCGCGACCAAACTGATTGCCGCCCAAAGTAAATTCTTCGCCGGACAGCAGTTTGTTGGCAGCATATTGTCCAGCGGCACCAAGTTGAAGGCTGACATCCGAAGTCATAGGTTGAATGCGTTTGGCATCCATAATGATCTTGGTAAAATCTGGGTTGGCATTGGTTCGAGACAGGTTGGGATCGCCTGAACGGCTGGAGCCAGCCATTGGTACGCCCTTTGCCACTCCAACACTGGCGGCAGTGCCGCCATTCATCCAACCATTTTCTGACCATGACGCTTTAATGTCGGCAACTCGCCATTTGTCATTGGAATATGGAGCCCCAAGCATCTCGGTCTTGGCAGATTTTGCCGTAAATCCGGCATCAATGGTCACGGTTTGCTTGCGTGTAAGTTCGACAGGATACTGCACCCGCTGACCAATGTTGTTGGTTGTTGTTTTGACCTTCAGGTTTTTGAGAGTCCATCCCGGCATTGCATTGGAATGGTCGAAAGTGGTCTGTGATACCAAACCACTATCCCCCAAGGGCTGGGTATAATGGGCACGATATCCAATTTGTTTGCGAGGATCAGCGGATTTGGTGACGCCGACACCAATCTGTTCGCCCATGCCGAAGATGGAATTTAAGCCCAAATCCAAATTTGCTACGATTGGACCAGAATATTTGGATCCACGGTTATCGATTCCTGCGGTTCCTTCGATCTTTTTATGGGCAACGGTTAAATCAAGGTCTGCCGCACCTGCATCTTTGGATGAAGGTTTCAGCAAGCCAGTTGCTTTGATTCCGGGAAGTTGATTCACCAACAGCAGGGCACGTTCAACAGTGCCGGTGGTTACTGGACGCTCTGCTTTAATTCCTAACAGCATGGATTGAATGCGGCTCTTCAAGTTGCCGTCGACACCCTCGACGTTGATGTTCTTGATATAACCTTCAACGACTTTGATGGTGAAAACCCCATTTTTAGTCCGTTGTTGGGGGACAAATGCCCGTGCCATCAAGCAGCTATAAGTGCGGTATTTTTCTTCGATAGCCTCGGCAGCGTCCATAACTTGGCGAAGGGTTCGGTCTTCGCCGATCAGGGGCTTAAGAATGGGGGCAACGTCATCAGCATTGAAGACGGTCATGCCTTCGACATTGATTTCCTGAATGGAAAACCGAAGATTCTCAACATCCTGGGGAATCGGTGTCTTGCGAGGAGTGGGGATGGAAAACTCGAAGTTGCCTTCAGGGACAGCAGGAAGGGTTTGTTGTTCGTGACCTGGTTCTACCGTGCTGGGCAACTTGGTTGCGTTAGCAGCCCATCCCAAGGAAGGGGATAGTAAGAGTGGGAGCAGACCCAACAATGGTCCAGCCGATGCAAATCCCCCCCTCATTTCATCGTCGCTCCAGCTAAACCTAGATTCACCCAACCTTGAATCTACAAGGTTTTGTTTAATCAAAGATTTACCGAGTTCTTCCGTCGTCGAGAAAATCCAAATTGGCGATGGTTCTGACCTGTTGGCAAAAAGCGTTTGCACCTGAGCCCCCTTTGCTGCCATCACTGTATCCCAAAGTTAAGCGTCGGGCTGTTACCTAGGTCACAACGGGCGGGCTTTTTATGAAGAAATCCAAGCAAAATATCCTAAAAAACGCTGATTTGTTTGCTGCATTGAACGATCATGAACTTGATCGCCTGTCGGAACTGGTCGAGACCATTCACCTGCGTGACGGCGAAGTGTTGTTCTTAAAAGGGGATGTGGGGCAAAAAATTTATATCGTCGCCAATGGCGTTATTCGCATCGCTGTTGGTTCGGTCGATGGACATGAAGCCATCCTCAATCACATCCGGGATGGACAAATCTTTGGTGAGATTGCTGCCATTGGCGGTGGGACCAGAACTGCCGATGCCATTGCTGTTGGTAATGTGGACCTGATTGCCCTTGACCATGAACCATTGATCGCCTTTTTGATGGAACGCCCAGACGCCTGTTTGCGAATTATGGGAACCCTTTGTGATCGCATCCGTTGGATCAGTGATTTGTTGGAAGACCACAGGTTTTTGGACGCCAAAGAACGCTTGGCTAAAAGGTTGATGGTGTTGAGCAAGGTGTTTGGCGAACCTGTACAAAATGGGATTCGCATCAGCCTGAAATTATCCCAAAAAGATTTGGCTAGTCACGTCGGCATCACTCGTGAACGAGTTAATCGGTTTCTAAAGCAATGGGAAGTGGATGGTATGATCACCCAGGAAAGGGGCTATATCACCCTTCTCCAACACACAAAATTATCAGGTATTGCGAATGTCAAATGACTGAGGTGGTGTGATGGCGAAATATGAAATTGATGCCACAGGTCAAAACCTGCTGTTCGGTCGCTATCGCAGTGTGGCTGTGATTATGATTTCGCCATTTGGCACCGTCACCAAGGGCTTTGACGTCCTAACGGAGCGAGCTGTCTGCATTACCACGTTGAACAGGGC
>Ga0316224_1003250_pt1 | contig 13640 bp, 32 predicted proteins | sample TBH18013metaG_FD_206254 | JGI IMG/M metagenome (GOLD analysis project Ga0316224, IMG submission 206254) | Freshwater microbial communities from Trout Bog Lake, Wisconsin, USA - TBH18013 | ecosystem: Environmental > Aquatic > Freshwater > Lake > Hypolimnion/Profundal zone | place: USA: Wisconsin... | reverse complement strand
TCTTCTTCAGACGGGGTCAAAGTGTAAGCGTCAGCCCTTGAAAGTCCTGAATCGTCGTTAAAGTCTATTTTGATTCTGAACTTGGCCTGTTCTTCTGTTATTTTCTTGATCATAAAAAGTATTTTACCTAATCCATTCGTAATACGCGTCCAAATAGGCTGCAACGGGATCAACGTCAGAATCCCTTTCGATAGTTTGCACCGCGAAAGTTTCGACCTCCCATTCCAAGCCCCACTGGCTTGCGTGGTCCAAAATTATCTGAATCTGCACTTGTTGCTCGGTCGTCATGTCAATAATTTTCGAATGTGTAAATTACGAATTTAAACTGTAACGCAAATAAGACGAGCTCCACCCACAAAGGTGCACCCATCAAAAAAGCTATCGATGCACCGGGCACCATAGCCAATACAAATTTTTGCTGATCTGTCAATTTAATCATAAAAAAGTTTTAAACATAAAAATGGCCGGCAAAATTAATCGCCGACCATCAATTGATTTTTACTAAATCGCAGCGGCTCCGGTAGAAACCGTAGGAACTTCAGGTAATACCTGTACGATCGCTTGCGCGTAACTGTAACCGTGTTTGTCTGCAGTAACAGCCAAAGAACCGAACGGCTGCCATTCTGCCCTGATCGCCTCTTGTACCAATCCAGATAATTCGTCGCTAGAGTTAGCGCGTAGAATGTGGTAAGTTAAAATTTGTGCCATGTTGTTTATTTGTTTTTATGAAAGTAATCAATTATTTTGAAACCGTTCAATTTAAGTTTTTAGTGATAGGCCAAAATCACAGCTTTCTAAAAAGCCACCCGATCAAGTAGATCACCAAAAGTAAAAATGCGCAAGTAAAAAATAGAACGTGCTCAACGATTAGCGCTCCGATGTATATTCCAAACACTATCATGCCGGCGTAAAGAAACAAAATAAAAATACCGACCAATAAATTCTCAAATACGTTTTTCATAATTTTATAGTTTTAACCGGGCCCCTACCCCGTATATGCGAATTCGAAAGTACTCACGACCAAATGGCAACTATTATGGCCGAGACCAAAAGCACCACCGCGAACAAAGCAATCTTAATGGCCAATTTGGGTAACCAATCACCGTACCTGTCGCGATCGTCAAGCTCGTACATAATAATGCCCAAAATTAATGCTGCCGCAACGCACAGGAACCCCAGGGTCATCGCGAATTTAAAATAGAGTATCATACTATTGGTTATTGTTTTTAATTAAATCCATGAGTTGGGCCACCTTTGAAAACGGTACCTTTTGGCAGCCAACGTGCACGGTTTCGGTTTCGAAATCAAGTCTGGCCGTGTATTCTGAATTCAGCCTAAGCTCCGCCTTGCCAATCAATCTTTTGTACAGATCCTTTGCGGCCATAAGGGCGTCGTTGAATTCGTGGCCGAGGTAATAATCGGGCTGGCGGTTGGTTTCGGAGAACGCGAATGATGGCGTCCCGTTCATGAAAGTCATTCTGTTCCCTAACCAAAGTGCGCGTTCGCGCGCGCGGAAAGCGGTTTCTTCGTCGAACGGGTTGAATTTCCAGCCGATTTTCTCGCACTCTTCTTTAAAAGCTTTGTAAAGGGGAAAAGAGTCACTCTTTATCACTAAGTAGTTTCGCTGTGTCATATTTTTAAATTCTCGTTCAACTTCAAGCACCTTTTTATTTTCTTTTACCAACTGTGTCTCTTGATCCACTACTGGCATTAGGTCGCTATGACTTACGATCTCATCGTACCCCACTAAACTGTAAAAACGCGTAACGTACTCAGACATGTCTAAATTGTAAAAACGCCTAACGTACTCAGACAGTCTCTCTTTTACGGTCGCCGTAAAAGACTCTTCTACGGTCACTTCTGTGCCAATTTTTATCTCGTGGCGAGAATTGTCGCCGATTATCACTGCCCTGTCGCCCCGTTTGTACACGTGCCCATTGCTAGATTCCACGTAAAGCACAACGTCCTTTGGCATGAAATAGTCCCCGTACCCTTTGATATTCACTCTTGGCGCCGTGGAACTAAAACAGTGGTAGTACTTACAGTCAAATATGTCTAAATGTACTCCCGTGTAATACAGGTAGGGTTGATTCGCTTGTTTTGCTGAATTCCACTCGGCCGATTCGTCTCTGCTGCCCGTAGCACTGTTCACGGTTTTTGCTATCGGTACGTACTTGTTTCCTATCACTAAGTCTTTTGCTTTCATAACTTTTTATTTTAAATGTAATCGATTTTTTTGATTCTGTAAAATGTAAAATTTTAGTAGACTTCCACGTCCAACTCGCACTCTAAATAATCCTTTAACAACCCGTAAGCTTCATCGCTCGAAAGATAATTGTAAATTGCGTGACAATTCTATGTCGTGCTTTTCGACCAACTCTATTACGTCCGATCTGTTTGCCATAAATATGTGTATATTTTTTTGGTTAAAGTTAAAAATTGAGAATTCCTCCCAAGCGAACAAAATATACTTGGATATATAGTTTTGGCCGGGAAAAACCGGGGAATTCCTCGGGGTCGGACCAAGGCAAGGGGCCCCCGCTAGGCCCCTGCTAGCTCCGAAAACTATCACTTTGCTGGGAGCTTGCGGTCCGCTATCGACTTGCCATCGACTTGCTAGCTTAGCGCTAGCTCCTGCTTTCAATTCCTAAGAAGCGTAGGCGTCGGCCAACTGCCACAGCCCTTGGTTCAGTACCATGTCCTGTATTGGGTTGGTGATCGGCCTTGCGGTACGGTTGTTCATCTGGTAACCTCCCTTGATTATGTTCTCCTGTACTCGGTTGAAGGTGTGCCACAGGGTGTTTGGTGTGTCCTGGTCCCTGCGCGGGTTCAATATCTCCATGATCTCGTAGTCTTCCGCCTGTCTGTCCTCTCCGATTCTCAAGGCCAGTGCCTCTATCGCGAAGCTCCTTCTGTCCTTTGCGCTCATCTCCACGCCGATCCATTTGTTGATCTTACCGACCGTGGTGTTTAGACCTTCCATCTTTTGGTCGATCATGTTCTGTACCTCTTGCAACGTGTACTTGGTGTGTCTCTCTTTGAATCCCCCGAAGTCGCGGTCCTTAACCATTAGGCCATTAGAACATACCAATCTGAACAGTCCCATTTCGAAGTTGATCGGTCTGGACCCGTCGTGAGAGTTGACCAATACCACGGTCGGTCTGGCTTCGATGCCATTGTCCGTGTTCTTAACGTAAAGGTCCGGGTGCTGGAACTCTGTGATGTGTACGCCGTAGTTCTGTCTCAATGCCACCTTGGTCTTGGACTGTTTGGCGTTTGTTAACTTCCATCCTAAGCTGTCCATGTGGTTGATGATGTCCGTGGTCGGTGTGAACTTGTAACGGTTCAAATTGATGTAAGACGCGGGCTCTGTCGCGAATATGGCGGGTGCTTTCTCCCTTGCAGTTTCAAGGTTCATCACTCTAATTTCCTGTGGTTGTGTCAATGTAGTCATAACTTTTATTTTTAATATTTGTGAGGTAAAATAGTACTCCTAAAAAAAGGAGCCACAGTGGGCTCCTTTGGGTTTTGGTACGAGGGCTTTGACCGTTACTACTAGACAGTAGCTAATTTCTCTGCGTTAGAGATGCGGCCTCTTGTTACGTCGTAAGCTTCGTTAACGATGCGATCGTTGAAGTACTTACCGCTTAACACGTCAGATACGTGAGTTGTGCTGTAGCCTGTGGTAGCTGCTACGTTTGTAACGTCGCCGATTCTCAATTTACGATTGATGCGGCTTACTTTCTGAATGTACGACAATTTGTTGTACGTTTCCGGTCTGTTGTTGTTCATAACTGAATTTTGATTAATGATTATAGGTAAATATACCCAATCCTGGATGCTGGAGAAATTTAAGTTTCGAGTAACGCTACCTTGTTCTGCGCCTTAGGCCTCGTACTGTTCGATGTCGGTGTCCTCCATCTCTGAAAGCAATTCCTCTTCGGCTTTGGTGAGCTCGGACATTAACGCATTGTGGATCTTGTTGCTTTTAACAGGGTACCAGTACTCGTGGTAGTCGTCGAACGTCATGTCGCCTGAGTCAATCCTGTCCTCGTCCCTCTTCATGTTCTTTGGCATCAGAGCGTACATGTCTTCTGTCTCCTTTGAGGTCGCTGTCACCCAACATTCGGGGTGCATGTCGCTGTACTTACTTGCAGCGCGCCCTAAATCAACCGGGCTAATCATCTTGTTAACTACTTTTTTACCGAAACGGTCTACGATCACTACTTGTGCTATCATAACTTATTTAGATTTTTTTGACTTAATTAATGCTCCGGGTCTACCAACGTACGCTTTTTATCTTCGTACTCCCGGGCAGATTCTACGAATGCGCTCTGGGAATCTACTAACATCTCTCAATAACGAGCTTGGCTGTCTCAGGCGTAAGGCCCGCTTGGATCAGGTCGTTCTTCAATTGGCAGGCGTTAACGTACTTACCGTTCTTAACGTTGTACTGGGCCTTGATCTCGTTGATAACGTTGCTCTCCTGCTTGAACTGGGCCATGAAAGCGTTGGCCTGCAACAATTGGGGACGGTTCTTGGCGTGCATCCTGATCTTACGGCCCAAGAAGTCCGTACACTCCACTGTCATTGAACCGCTCTTTGGCTCGTGCAACTTGCTGGCAGAGAACACGTTGTACACTGTTTTTTCGTTTGCTGGCGTGGACCATAACAGGTCGTTGTATTGGGTAACTCTCATAACTGATTGATTTTTAAGCCGTTATGCCGGGGGGGCTGCAATATTGCAGGGTGAGCGGCTAACATAGTAAAAGTACGACAAATTCCCCAAACAAAAAAATTTTATTGAAAAATTCTTCCTTGGGAATCAATCACTTACATATATTTCTGGGGTGAATGTGTAACTCGTTGGTTCCCAAGGGACAATTTTTTCACTCCTGACTTAAATTTTTTTGCTGCACCCGTGCTCATGGGCGCTGCGGGATCCATGGGGTTAGTTTGTATTCGCATTTTTGAAGATAATCTGGTGGTGAGGATCTGGGATTTGCCCGTGTGTATTCCTTCCTTGGAGACTCTTTTTCCCCTTCCATTTGACTCTTTGCTCACACGGAATTTTACAACTATAAAACTACTCTGTCAATCTCGTGCATGTCCATTGTTTAAATTTTTAAAATAATTATTTTTATTCAAGTAATCATATAAGCCTTTTACGTTTTGACAAATCTTTTTTTCTTTACCATTAACAGGCATATCGTGTGCATCATATTTCTTACCCCTTTGGAAGTCTGTATCATACACAAACCAACAAACCCACTCAATACCATTTTTAGTAAACAGTTTTTCTGTTATTTTATCTATGAATTTATTATGTTCATCAAAAATATCTTCATGAATTAGTTTTGCAGCATGAACACTATCTTCATAGTCTATTAACTTTTTCCATAAATCCATTAACTCTTTAAACTCTTGATATTTCATTGTTCATTTTTTAAAATATTTTATCAATAAAATTTGGCATAAAAATACAATCAATGCTATTTATTATCATGCAGAATTTACCTTGTTGTTTTTACTATATCGTCGACGTAATAATACGTAAAATAATAGAACGTTGTCCTGTCCTTTCTGTTAATTTGAACTGCCGAGATCGTTGTTCCAAAGGTGTATTTTTCTCCTAAGAAATGTTCCACTGTCATGGTGTCCTCCTTTTATTTTTTTGGTTAAGGATCCTATCGTACTTTTGGTCTATGAACATGATGCTGTTTATGTGGTACTTTACGTAAGACTTGTACGTTCTCCTGACCCTTCCCCTGGTGTGGTAAGTTGACCACATGGGAAAATTAAACCATCTCTGGGATCTCGTGAGGTATTTGGCGAATCTAACTACGTAGTTTATTTGTTTCATATATCTGTTTTATATTCCAAATTGGAATAGGTAAATACTTCCTGCAAATGTCTGCTGTTAATTGTTGGTTCTCTTTTTTAGCAGCAGCAAAAGCAGCAAAAGCAGCAGCATCAGCAGAAGCAGCATCAGCATAAGCAGCAGCATAAGTAGCATCAGCAGCAGCATAAGCAGCATCAGCAGCCGCAGCAGCAGTATTCAACTCATCTCTACTTATTTTACCCTCACCAAAAGCAATGGCTGCATCAACCGCCTTAATGCTTCTCTCATCTTTCATTAAATGGCGAACCGTGTTAGCACAACGCCCTTTTGCTAAGGTTAGTAGTTGTAAGTCATCTGGGTTAGTTCTTTTGAATAACCACAACAGCCAATCGCCTCTGTGACAGGTAGCATAACATTCTTCCCAAGATTTATCTCCTGCCCATTCTATGGCATCTTTGCATGCATTTAATTTTTGTAATAATTCTTTCATGAATTCTATTTTTTAAATGTTAATTATAATTTTTACTCTCCAAAATAATCTTTAATGAATTGGTCTTTGTTTATTGGTTTTATATGTTCACCAAATTTTAACATATCCTCGTTATCTTCATAATAATTAGCACCAGCTTCAAAGGCATCATCCATAGCTTCTTTCATGGCTGCTAATACAATATCTTTATGATAATACTCATCACTTTTATCATTTGTGCAACCACTAAGATTGGCTAATATTTCTTCTGCTTTACTCATGGTTTGTATTTTTGGTTGTAATAATCTTCTCCGTTTTTAGGTTCTGAAAATTCACCTGCATTACGATTAAGATAGTCAATAATTGATTCATCATAAGCATCTATTATTTGTTGCTTTTCTGTTTCAAGAAGTTCGGTTGCTTTTTTGAGAACTTCTATAACTTCAATACCATTAAATCTATTTTGCTCAAATCCCCAAGTTTTATCTCTCAAATCCTCGATTAGCTGCTGCATAGCTGTTAATTCTTTACTCATGGTTGATTGTTTAAGTTTATTTCAAGTTCTTTTCTATAATTAAAGAAATAGTAGTTTTGTAACCAATGAACGGTTGATATTTCCGTATAACTTTCATCTGCATAACAGCAACCCTTTTTTTCAAAACCTGCTATTGGTTCATCTTCCATCCACATAGAAACATAAAAACCATTTTTATTTTGAAAATTCCAGAATGAATGTTTGCTGACTAACTTGAACCCACATTTCTCTAATATTTCAGGTGTTAATTCAATACCTTCAAATAAAGTTTCTGTTTGTGACACCCCCTTCATGCCGTGACCAGCACCATGCATCCCATAAAAAGTAGATAAATCTATTTTCAAATACGCCCCAAAATACTTTACCCAATTACCTATCCTTAATTCATTTGCTGCTATCATGGTTGGTTGTTTATTTTAATGATATCATAATTTACTTGAATCACTTTCAATTAAGTCAAGCCATTTTTTTGCTGTTTCAAATGCCATCAACCGAATATTTGATTTAAGGCTTCCATTGTTAGGAAACTCGTTATCGTTATTCCAAAAATTTTCATTCCATTCATCCAATGTTCTGTTAAAACATCCCATTTTAATTCGCTTAACTCCTGTTTCCGTTACGTAAGGAATGACGATGTATTGATATAAGCCGGTAAAGACTATGGCTGTTTTTATTTTTTCACCCTGCAAATAAGCACCCTGCAAATCAGCACCCTGCAAATCAGCACCCAGCAAATAAGCACCCCACAAATCAACACCCCACAAATCAGCACCCTGCAAATCAACACCCTGCAAATCAGCACCCTGCAAATCAACACCCCGCAAATCAGCACCCCGCAAATAAGCACCCTGCAAATAAGCACCCTGCAAATAAGCACCCTGCAAATAAGCGCCCCGCAAATCAGCACCCCGCAAATCAGCACCCCGCAAATCAGCACCCTGCAAAATTTTCTTATTACTTACTGCTTCTATTAAAGTGTCTTTAATGGTATTATTTTCTTTCTCGTATTCAAAAAGAATAGAGCCATTAATCCAACTTTTGATTTCAATTTTTATTTTCATTTTAATAAATTTATAGTTTTTAAAAATTGGAGTGAGTGAATGTATTGTTCGAGAAGTTGGTCTATAGTGTATTGAGGCATTTCTATATTAGAATGCTTAAACCATACTGTTCCATTGTTATAATATTCTTCATCTCTTATCCATTCAGCAAAACCTTTTGCAAATTCATTTTTTTCCATATTGTTTTTATTTTTAGTAGTCGCTACCATTCGATATCCCAAATTAATAAGAGGTTGTTCTAAATCCTCTTCAAATTGTTTTTCTGTCACTTTCATTGACACTGATTGTGTAAACATAATTTATTTGTTTAGATTGATAATCGTGCTATAATTTCTATTCTATTTTCTCGTCTTAATTCTTCGCGTCTTTCCATTTCAAGCATTAACATAGTGTGGCCCATTGTATCTGCTCCTTGAATCTCACCTTCAAAATCAACGATCTCGAATTCTATCTTACCTTCTTTGACTAATTGTTTTACCAAAGCTATGGTCATTTGATTCTTTGTGTGTTCCAATGCACCGGGTGTGGCCAATTCTTTTAGTAGCTTAACAACTACTTGGTATTTTTGTTTTTCCACTTATAATTTATTTAGATTGTTGGAAATATTTTGACTTCCAAAATTGGTACCACTTTCTTTTAAGGACAGGTCGGCACTCAGAAAATGGGTTATTGCCAAAGTCCACCTTATTCAGGTACTTTGACGTTAACATGTTCAAACATATCTCGTGGTACTTTTCCGGTATGTCTGCAAAATCACTGTTCACATTTACCACTATATCTATCGGTCCGTCCAGTGTTTGGATGACGAAGTACTCTTTTAAATTTACGGTGGTTGATGCTTTAACGTTTATGTGGTCCGCTCCTATATTATACGTGCCCATTTCTTATGACTTTTATTTGTATAAATGTAATTGATTTTCCCTAATTGGGGAAGTATAGATTTTCTGTACTAAATGCTTGAGGTCCAATTCGGTATGGTTCCGCTATAATTTACGGTGTACAATTCTTCGTGTGATTCTGGAGCTTCTGGTTCTTCTAAATTTGGTACCAATTGGTATGCATCGGCCAAATTCTCTAAAGCTTGATCAACGAGCTCTAATAGCAGAGGGTGTGCTTGTACCAACGGGTGGGACAGTACGTAATCGTTCAAATTGGCCATAATTATTGAAAGTCTGTCCATAACTTCCAAGTAATGTCCTTCGTTAATCTCTTGTGACATACTTTATTTTTTTATTTGTTTTCTCATTTTTACCGATAACTTGTGCTTTCTAAATTCCGATATTCTAAATGCAGCACTCCACCACTTCATTTTTACAGTGACTCTCATCATCCAAGACGTAACGTATAAAATGTGCGTAAGGATTATATCGACATGGTTTTGTCTACGCATCTGTCTAATTGCGCTTGAAGGGATATGATTGTTTCTTTTAAATGGTCTACTTCATCGCTGTCCACCAATTGAGGATTTCCTTCCAATAAATCGCACACTATGTTGATCATCTCAGTGGCCCCAAATTGGTACTTGGATTTCGGATCCACTATGTGGACCAATTTATTAGAGTATAACGAAGTTAGTTTTTCTCTGTCTTTAATCTTAATCTTCATACAGTATTTTACGGTATTGGTCAACGGTTATTAAATTACCCTTGTATCTTATGTCTTTCATTGATTTTGCCCGTTCCATTATTCTTTGTCTGATCAGTTCGTCCGCTTGTGGAGTTCCTTCCCAATCGTTGTACAAATTTTGTTTGTGTTCTAAGATTGATGGATCAAACTCCATTTTTGGAATGAATCCTCGATCTATTATTTCCTGTCGTAAGGACTCGAACCTATCGTGGGCGTATTTCAACTTATCGTAAAAGAATAACACGTGCCCCTTTCCAAGCGTAAACTCTTTTGGCGCATTGTCGGTACGTTTTGCCAATTTAAACACTCGTAATATTTCCCTGTACTCTGCAACCAAATGAGAATCGCACAACTTCTTTGGTGGAATTTTACTATTTATGCGAGTCATCGTTCTTTCTCTCTGTTATTGTTAACTTTGGAATTCTGTCCCAATGTCTGATGATGTGCATCTGTTGGTTACAGTGTTCGCAATAATACTTCTCGTGCATGTACATTGGATCGTCTCTTCTAATGAAGAGGTCCACTCTATACCAACTGTGACGATGGTAATCGGAGAACAATTCTTTTACTTTATTGATTAGGTTTTTTAGCATTACTTTACGGTTGAATAGTACTTGAATCCACCTATCGCATTACAATCCTTTATCAAGGCGTTTATCTTCGTCTTCCATTCTTTAAACTCTGTCTTCTTTCTTGCGTCCGGTTTCTTATCGAACATTTCTTCCACTTCCAGTATTAGGTGACCTACCGGTTTTCCTTCCTTATTCAGCTTTATTTTTGCCACGTTTCTTTGCTTTTAACTGTTTCTCTGCAATTGTGGGTTCCTGTGCGGATTGTTCTTGGGACGGGGCGTCCTTTTTTAATTGGGCTCTGAATGTTTTTTTCCATTCTTCTTTAGGAATATATTTCCAATTTCCTGACTTTACTTTTTCTTCTGCTTCTTTGTCGTCTACTCTTCTGATCTCGTTCAGTTCGTAGTTTTTAGTTGCCTTAAGGCATTGAATGCACTTCATATTGTCCATGCTTTTTATTGTGATTAAAATCTTTTTGCTAACGTCGTAATAATTTCCACGTCCGTGTTAGTCAAAGAGTGGTAGTTCTTTATCAATTTTTGGATCGCGTCTTCAAATTCTCTTGCTTGAATTCCGTGGCCACCCGTGTCAATTGAATTGGTATGGTATCCACCTCTATTTAACAATTCTAGCATTTCTTGACTTTCAAATTCGTCCATTTCTTCGTAGAATTCTTGTACTGAAATGCTCATGTCTAATTCTTGGTGTTCTGAAAATGTGGGCATAATAATGTTTTTTATTGATTTACAAATGTATGTTTATTCTCGTTGAACCATTTCATAATTTTTCTATGATAGTACATAGTGTACGGATTAATCCAACTATAAAATTGATTGTGAATATAGTGTGACCCTTTTCCTAATAACTTAATAGAATTATCTTCAAAGAATACTATTTCATCGTATGTGTATATATTATTAGGATCTTCTGGGCGTTTAAAGTGCACTAAATTACCGTATTCGTAATTAAAAACGTATTTTCCATTTTTTAAAGCTTCGTATGTTAGTTTATAATACTTATAATCGTTTGATAAAACGAGTATTGATACTACTATAAGTGATACGAATACTACTAAGCTAAACGTTATTAATAAACGTGTGAATTCTGTTAACATAACTGTTTGTTTTTTATTTGTTAATTAATCGTACTGTCCGTGGCCTCTTCCGACTACGCACACTCTTCTTCTTGGCGCAAATATTCCGGAATGTCTTGCTCTGTACTCTGACACGCAAGAAGAAAATAGTTCTAAGACTACTACTAAGATAAATATTTTTTTCATAACTATTATTTTGTTTTTAACTTCTTGAATTTTCGATCGCTTCCATCAATCTCATGATGACTTCTTCGTCCTCTACCTCTTCTCCTTCGTCGTCAAAGAACTCGTAATTTATGTACGAACCTTCTGGCGAAATGTCTTCCATCAGTGCGACTGTATAATGTAAGTCTCTATCTTCATCGTCGACGATGTAGAGATAGTCGGTTTGCATTAATTTAACTTTCATTTTTAAATATATTTAATTATGTCGATAGTAAAAAATCCATTTATTTGGTGCATCCAAACGATATTACGTTATCTGTGATCACCATGTACTCACCGCTTGTGGGTAAAGTATCAACGAAATAGTACCTACCTCCAGTGCTTTTACCTTTAGTGTCAATTTGACTTTGAACGGTGTGACCTACAACTTGAATGTACTTCTTGTAAAGTTTCTTGTCCATCTTTCCAGCTCTCATTAAACTTTTTGGTCTTATCCATATCGGTGTCTGAGTCACTTCGTCTCCGTAAGGATCGTAAAATCCGCTGTAACAAAATGCATTTGGTTTGTACTTCCACAATTCGTTAAGATCTTCTGCTACGTTATCTGGGTTCCAACCACCAAATCCTAATGTGTTGTCCATAAAAACTTGACTGACTCCTGCGTGAGTGAATAAGAACTCGTCCATTCGGTAGGCCATTTGTAAGTGGTGTTTGTTATCTTCCAATACTTGAGTAATGTTGGGAGCAATTCCACTTTGGTAACCCGAAGTTCCAGTATTTCCAATTGCACTAAAGTAATGGTGATCGTGGTTGCCTATCAACATGATGACTTCCTTTCCACTAGTTTCTTTGTACTCTACGATCTCTTTGAAGTTGTGTATTTGTTCGATGCCTGAAATGTCGAAAGAATCAAAGTAGTCTCCCAAAAATATCACTCTGTCCGGATTCTCTTTGTCCACGATCAATTTCCAATCACTGCGACCGTGTAAGTCCGATATTATTGTAGTTTTCATACTCTTTCTTTTTAATAAGTTTCTGCCAATACGCAAGTTGCAATATATTCACGTTTGGTTAAGCCTTTTGCAGTTGCACAACTTGTTATATCAGTCATCGGATAAGCAAAATCATTTGCGTTTGTCATAACTATACTATATTTAATTGTTTAATAATTAGCACCCATAAGGGTATAATACTATTGATATTGATTAATTTATACCTGATAGGGTGTGTCATAGCTTTTCTATTTCGTTTTTAACTTCTAACCAAAATTCGGTTTCTTGTGAGTCTTTTAGTAATTCCTTTAATGCTACCAATGAGCATTGTTTAGCAAATTCCTTCATTGACACACCTCTTGTGAAGTCTCTAGCTAATTGCTCGTACTTGTTGTATAGCTCTAATGCTTTTTCTTTTGGTTCCATACTACTTTAATAATTCGTCTAAGTCGATTGAATGATCGGACATAATCTCATGTAGCTTATCTCTTGTATCTACAAGACAGGTAAATACTTCTGGTGTTATTGAATCAGGAGCATGTTTAATTTGACTCCTTAAGTACTGATCCATATCCCATAACGCTACAGCTAGCTTAGTTGATTTAACAGCTCTTATATAGGCTACTTCATCGGCGCTATCTTCTAGATTAAATTCTAATATACCTTTCATATTAATTTGCTTTTAATTCATTTGGAATTTGAGGACATTCTTTATAATCCCACCACTCCGATCCATCATACTCACCTCTTTCAAGCCACGTACCTTCTTCAAGCCATACCGTACCGAATAGTTCTTGACCTCCATACCCAGCATCATATTCAAAATCTAATCGATCTAAGAACTCCTCATACTCTTTCTGCGTATACCCTTCTTTTAAATTCCTATCAAGCATATTTTGTGTCTCTTCATCATACCGGTAATGTTGTCCGCGACGAATAGTTGCACACTTGATAGATACAGGTCTACCTTTTGAATTTTCTATTCTTCTAAGGTGTAGTAGTAATTCTTCTTTAGCGTTTGCCATATTGTTTGTTTTATTTATTTGTTTTGGTTATAGATTTGGTTGTAGTATTCTTCTGCTCCTAAATATGGTCCTTCTAATCCATCAGTATAAGCATTACATATCTGCTCTTTTTCCATTGCCTTAGCTTTATTTATTTCTTCTTGGCAAGTGTTAAGCATAGCATTCTTATATCTTAGGGGTAGGTTTTCTAATAACCAATCTACTGCTGTCATAACTTATTATTTTAAATATTTTGGTTTAAGTATTCGTTCATAGTAATC
>Ga0316224_1003235_pt1 | contig 13669 bp, 7 predicted proteins | sample TBH18013metaG_FD_206254 | JGI IMG/M metagenome (GOLD analysis project Ga0316224, IMG submission 206254) | Freshwater microbial communities from Trout Bog Lake, Wisconsin, USA - TBH18013 | ecosystem: Environmental > Aquatic > Freshwater > Lake > Hypolimnion/Profundal zone | place: USA: Wisconsin... | reverse complement strand
CCAAAGTTCCTTTCAAAACCATCGAACCCGGCACGGTTATCTTCCGCAAGGGGGATAAGCCTGATTTCGCCTATGTTGTGATGAAGGGCGAGGTAGAGATTTCAGTTCTGAAAGACGGACAACGGGTTGTGCTTGTGCATGTTGGTCCCCAACAGATTTTTGGGGAAATGGCTTTGCTGGAGAATCATCCTCGCAGTGCTACAGCCACAACAACGAGCGGATGCCAAGTTGTCGCCATCGACAAGGCACAGCTGGATGCAAAGATCGCAGCCCTAGACCCCTTTATAAGATATTGGATTTTATACCTGACGGACAGGGTTCGCGACCTGTCTACCCGTGCTCTTGGCAAACGGATCGTGACCTAAATGTCAGATATGCAGAGCAAGATGAACACAGATTCCCTGTTGAAGATTCTGAATCGGAAACTTTACAAGGCGGATGATTTTATCTTTCGGGAAGGTGACGACCCGACTTATGCCTACATCATTCGATCTGGATCGGTGGGGATTTATAAAAACAATCCATCAGGAACCCAACATTTAACGACGTTGGTGACCAACCAGATTTTTGGTGAATTGGCTTTGCTGGGTAATTCCCCTCGCAGTGCATCAGCTCGGGCGATGGAGGCAACCGAACTTTTGATTGTGACGCCGGATCAGTTCAAGGCTAAACTCAAAGGGTTAGACTTCTTTTCCGCTTATTGGGTCTCGTATCTCATGGAGCGGATTTACGATTTGTCCAACCGGGTGGAAAGCTGATTATTTGTGACGCATTTCCACTAGGTCTGACGTCTCACCATCTTTCAGCCGCTTGATGTGAAACTCGGCACAGGCGTCGGGTTGAATAGCAACCATGGCTTGGAAACCCTCGACGGCATCATCTGTCCGTCCTTCAGCCATTGCCGCGTATGATGCCATGTAATATTGTCCAGCATCAGACGGCAGCCATTCAGCATCCATAGGTTCAAATACCTTAACGGGTTTGCCTTTACCCATCAGAACAAACTGCCCAAGGGGACGCATATTCTCGCTGTTGGCAGCAACAGCTGCAGGTTCTGAAACGCAAACATGCGACCCAAATAATTTGTTCAGCCCTTCAATGCGGGAGCCTGTATTCACAGCATCCCCCACCGGGGCATATTTGAATTTAAGGTCAGAGCCAAAGTTCCCCACCAAAGCATGTCCTAAATGAACACCGATGCGGGTTTCGCCCCAAGCCCATCGTTTGGCTTCTTCCTTTTGGCGGAATTCAGCCGAGAATGCGTCAATTCGGCGGGCACAAGAAATCCCTCGTGCGGCATGGTCATCTTGGAGTAAAGGGGCACCAAACAAGGCAAATACCGCATCGCCAATGAAGTCCACCACTGTCCCGCCTTCATCAATGATGATGTGGCAGATGCCATTAAAATATTCATTCAGCAGGGTGCCAAGGGCGGTTGGTTCAATCTTTTCAGACAAGGTGGTGAAACCAGCAATATCGGTAAAGACGAAGGTCATTTCCCTTCGTTCCCCGCCCAACACCAGCTTTCCAGGGTCGGCAACCAGTTGATTGACCAAATGTGGCGACATATAGCGGGAAAAGGCGTCTTTCAGGAACAGCTTCAATTGCCGTTCACGCCGACCACCTTGAATTTCGGCAGCCCACCACGATCCACCCAATGCGACAGTCGGCATCACCAAAGGAATCAGAATATCATCGTATCTGTATAGGGCGAAACCACCCCCCCATATAACGAGGGTGATAACCGTGGCTGCAGCAATTTTCAGAACCAAACCAGTGGACATTTGAGCAAGTAAGACACCCATAATCGCCACAACAATGGCTAAGACGATCCTAGTCCACACCGACAGTTCCTGTGCGTGATGCTTTTCAAGAATTTGGGACAACGCATGGGCATGAATCTCGATTCCGGGAATTAATGGGTTACCCACTGAGACTGTTGCAAGCGGAGTGCGGTGGCGGTCTGTCAAGGTAACGTCAGCCCCAATCAAGACAATTTTGTCCTTCAGCCATTCCTTAGGCATCACCTTGACGGTATGGGCGGGGAATTTACGAAACGGGGGAACATCCTTGGCTGGGCTACCCCGCCAAATGATTTCTTCAGCATTGAAGGTTTCACTAGGGCGAACATGTTCTGCCAATACCAAGGGGAAACCTTTGATGAATGTGCCGTCTGGGGCTGTTCGTCCAGGATACATCCGCCGCACTGTTGCATCCAATGGGTCTTTGACCAGAGTGACATAAGCCCGAACTTCAGGTGGCAAGAAGTCATCAAGATATTCAATTTGGTCGTCGCTTAACCCTTCGCCTGTGCCGATATATCCAATGATAATTGGCACTTTCAAGGCACGGATGGTGGCCTTAAGTTCTTCATCGTTTTCTGGCTCGGTTGCCTGGTCCATCAGAATATCGACACCAATTGCTTTGACCCCAGAGGCTTCAAGCGTCTTGAACAAATCAGACAGGAAGTGGCGATTGACCGGCGACCGATAAGGAAACATTGCCAGTGTTTCATCTGTAATGGTGACAATGACAATCTCAGGGCTTTGCGGTTCAGATGGTGTCAGGGTGGCAATACGATAATCACCCAACCAATTTTCTGCCATACCAACAAACGGTACCCATTGAGTTAGGCCAAATGAGAAAACGGCAGTTAGCAATACGACAATTGCCTCAGCTATTTTTTGACGCCACCGCTGCATAATCACCTCATCGCCGCAATTAAGGCTTTCGCCTGTGGTTCGCACCCCAACTCAATCATCCACGCAGCCCTTGCCGCATCAGACTTTACAATTTTGGGAATAACGTGAATGGCAAGATTGACGGGAGACTGGTCAATGGCAATCACATAGGTTTGCCCATCATGTAGTTGCAAGGTGGTTGGCACAGCAAGCTTATCACTGCCCTGCGGCCACGCAGCATGGGCCGACCAACTCTTATCCGCCGGTCCAATTTCCAAATGGCCACCTTTTAGTGATTCATCACTTCGCCAGAGTACGATCTTCTCACCATCCAGCACGCAACGGTCCCCACTATGACGGACTTCGACCAACCATGGAGCAGGTTGTGTGAAGGCAATATCACCCGCACGTATAATACCTGCCGATGATGTGTCTGCTTTTCTCGTCCGCATCAATCCCTGAAGCGACTCGACAACGTCACCGGTATTGACCTGGGATTCCCCAACCGGGGGAGCATTAGATGGGCCTTTGAGTTTTATGGTTCGTCCATCTGCAGTGACCAAGGTCACCTTTTGACCAATGGCAAGAGACAAAGGCTTGCCCCCATCAATCACTTGACCAGCAGCTAATTCCACTCCCTTGGCATCAACGACAAACACATCCACCGCCAAAGCCGTTTCCAACATGCAGAACAAGCATCCAACAGCCAACAGAGATGATACGAATGTCTTCACGGCAATGCTCCTGCGATGGTGGCGGGGTTGGCCGAAACCGTGCCGCCAATTAACGAGAAAGCGGCCCAATGTAAGGGGTGCGATGTTTGTGGATCGGACAGAATCTCAAGTTGAGCCTTCTGAAGTGCCCAGGCGTATCCGCTTTCGGGGGAACCGGCATAGGTCTCGAACATTCGCGTCATGAGTTTTGTGGTGGAAGCAGATGGCACCGACCAATGCGTTGCCAGCACAGCCCGTGACCCAGCGTAAAAGAACACATCAGCCAACGAGCTTAGTGTCTCACCACCAAAGCGTCCGGTGGTCGTCGCCGTGTTGCAGGCAGACAGCACCACCAAGTCTGCATCCAATCGCAATCCGGCAATTTCATTTGCTTCAAGCAAACCATCCTCGGCCTTGGATTTGGCGGGAGAACTGGGAGGGCTTAGGGCTAATGACGGTTCGGATTGGCAGCGTAATTCTGCGGGCAACAAACCATGTGTGGCAAAATAGAGCACTCGATACTGATCAAGGGGGCGATTCCGAAATCCTTGTTCGGTGGCTTGATCCCCAAGCAAAACATCTTCTGACTTACCACCAAGAGATTTCGAGACACTTCGCACTTCCACCGCTGTATCAGTTAATGGTGGCAAGGCAAGCAGCAAGTCGGGTGGCATTGGTCCATCTGTTCGGCAGTTATTGCTAATCGCACCAATTCCAGAACCAGTTTCACTGCCGGTAAAGCGGGGGTTGCCCACACCAAGGAAAGGCAACCGGGCAGTAGATGGTTTGGTGTTTTTACGAAGTGCCAGGAAGGCTGTCGCCGAGGGCACCTGACTAATAGCCGCCCGCCGGATAAGCCACGCCGCATTCTTTCCATTGGGTTCGTCAGTAAGCAACGCTGCTATGGGCAAGCTGGCCACCGCACCGGATGATGCAATAATGAGATGCGTTGTTTCGTTTAACGTCGTCGATACAGGGCCAAACAGTTGGCGATAAAGCGTATAGGCAAGTTGAAGATCATAAATGCCAACACGGCCATTTTTAACGATCACGCCATCGCGTAGCTCTCGAATGCGTTCTTCTAAATCGTGAGTGGATCCCGGCAGAATTTTGGCATCAATCCGATTGGGACTGACCGCGAAAACCATCCCAAATTCATCACCGAATGCGAATGTGACAAATGCTTCACCAGGACGCAACTGACTTTGGAGTTCGAGCAAAGATGCCGACTGTGCTTTAGATGCTTTGGAATACTCAGGGAATTCTTGCAGCAGCTTTTCAATTCGGTCGACCTTGCCAACATAAAAGCGATATTGCTCTGCCAACCAAGCCTCTCGCTCAGGGTCACGGGCTTCAATGTTTTTGGCTGCGGCAGTGGCCAACGACAACCGCATGTCATCACGAGTCTTTTGGGCGTCTTGAAGGTCACGAAGCAGGGACGCGAATTTAGGATCGTTGCCCCCAAGACGAAGGACTGAACGCCCAACGATTTCAGATTCTTTGCCCTTCTGAACATCTTGAAGAATGGCGAACACCCCTGCCAGGATTTTATCGCGTTCGGCATCATCATGATCTGCATATTCAAGAGCCGTTTTGAAATAGGCAGAAACTGCATCAAAGCTTATTTTTCCGACGCCCTTGTGGGCTAATTGTAACATGGCCAGCCCTTGACGAAAGGCGTCCATTGCCTTGGGATAATCGCCCCCGTCTGCATAAACCTTTCCCAATGAAATCCAGGCCAATGCGGTAGGTTGAGCATTGGCGAATACCTTTTGAAAAATGGCGATGCCGCCTTTGACAAGCACTTCCGCCACTTGCTGATGTCCTAGCCTGCCCTCGATTTCACCCCGTAGAACCATTGATTCCGCACGCCACCATTCCGGGACACCGGGCATAGCTTGGACTATGTCATCAACTTCAGCGGCAGCTTCTAAAGCGTTAGAATAATCGCCCATTCGCATCAACACAGCTGCCTCAACAATCCGGCTTTGCACGATCTCGGCACGGGCGATTGCAGTATTCGCCAGTGTCCCCTGAGATTGCCCAAGCTTGGAGGTTTGATCGTCGCTCACCAACATCCGGCGAGCCTTGGTTGCACGACGGGCAAGGTCAAGGGCATCGGAATAGGCATGGCGATTAGCAGCATCGACGGCCAAGTAGCTGACAAACCGGGAATCATCAATGGGATCAAGCGACTTTTGTACCAATGGTTCCGCTGTCTTGAATAATTCGCGGGCTTCGTCAAAGCGACCTTGGTTGCTGATCTCAACAGCCAAGTTCATCAAAGTATCGCCCATAGCAGTGCCATTATCGCTGCCACCCCGTTTTTGAACATCCAAAGCCTTCCGATAGGCTTGTTCGGAGTCAGCATAATTGCCGATGCTGTCCAACAATCGAGCCTGTTTAACAAGGTCGCGATAAGCCTGCACATCCCCTGCATCGTAAAGTGATGCAGTGCTTCCCATCAGGGTTTCTAATTTCTTATTGGCACTGGCAGAATCATCTACCGTCCTGCCATTAGAGACAAAAGAGGTCAGGACGGGAAACAAGCTGGGGGGGCCATCGCCTTGAATTAATCGATCCCCCCGTAAGGCAGTCACAGTGACCGCCTGCCATCCACCTTCACGATAGGTGCAGGAGGAAGACAATATCTCGCCATCACCGGACTCAAGCCATTTACCGGGGTGGCACAGAAGACGTAGATTGACAGCTTGGGTCGAGGGTAAATCGCTAGCGGCAAGTTGGATGGCGGTGCGAATTTGGTCCTGCGTATTGCCCGCAATTGCAAGTGGCAGATTGGATATAAAAATGTTTCCGGATGATTCTTGGGTATCACCGCAAAACACATCAAATGTTTGAGTTGCATTGTTCTCTTTGGTCTGTGCCTTGCTGAGGACTGAATGACAGTCTTGCCCCAGCAAATTTTTTCCCAATGCCAATTCCCCATCTTCTGCACGAGCAACAAATGGCAAGATGGTCAGAAAGGCCAGAATGGGAAGCCGGGAGATCACCACAGAGCCTTATTCCCCATCACTGAATACTTGTTGTCAGTCCCTGATGCCCCTGTACGATTCTCATTCGCCGTCAGCACCTGTTGCTTCAGCAGACCGGGAATAAGCTGGAACACCACTGACTTGGGGGCAGGTTCCTTGGCCGTCGGTGGGGCGGTTTCTTGGGTGGAAGCTACGGAACTTGCCACAGTTCCTGTTGTTGCTGCCGGAGAGGCTGCCTGAGTGCTTGTCGTTGAGGTGGACGTAGAGATGTCACTGGCGGTGGAAGCCGAAGTGGTTGTCGTTACCCCTGATGTGACTGAAGAAGTGGACGATGTACTGGCAACTGTTGGCGTTACGGGACTGGAATCAAGAATGGAGGCGATGTCGGCGAAGGTTTTGGCTGCGGCTGGTGTGACTGATGATGATGTAGTTGTCCCAGAACTACTGGCTCCAGCGATCGATGCGACACTTGTTGTGGACGATGTCGATGAAGATGATGAACTGTTGGTGGCAGAGGTTGTTGAATTCGCCGATTGAGTAATGGAATTAATGGCGTTGGATTGTGCTGTTGACACGGTATTTGCAGCACCAGTAACGGTCAAAGTTCCATCCACATAACTAATTGTGTAATTGGATAGGCCTGAACCTGATGCAGCAGACGGCACAATATTATAAGAACCAGCCGAAGCAGTTGTCGCTGAACCAGTCGAGGTTTCTGTGACACTGGAGACCGAATCACTGTTGAGAAGTCCTGATGTGCTGAACCCGGTCAGACTGGCTGTATTCCCATAGGTCTTGCTCGCGTTGCTGGCGGTCACCGTCAATGGTGCTGTGTTCACGGTTAAAGTGCCGTTGGCATAGGTGATGGTGTAATTGGTTAGGCCTGAACCTGATGCAGCAGACGGGACGATGGAATAAGAACCATCAGAGGCGGTTGCTGCCGAACCAGTCGATGTGTCGGTGACCGAGGTTACGGTGTCACTGTTCAATAGGCCGGATGTGGTGAATGCCGATGTGCCGAAACTGGTGGTTGCTCCATATGTTTTGCTGGTGCTGTTGGCGGTCACCGTCAAGGGTGCTGTATTCACGGTTAAAGTACCGTTGGCATAGGTGATGGTGTAGTTGGACAAACCAGAACCCGATGCAGCAGATGGAACAATTGAATATGAGCCAACAGATGCGGTTGCAGCAGAACCAGATGAGGTGTTGGTAACGGAGGTTACCGTGTCGCTGTTCGACAGACCGGATGTGGTGAAGTCAGTTGATAAACTGGCAGTCGTTCCATAGGTTTTGCTTGGGCTGCTGGCGGTCACCGTCAAGGGGGCTGTGTTCACGGTTAAAGTACCGTTGGCATAGGTGATGGTGTAATTGGACAAGCCAGAACCGGATGCTGCAGACGGCACAATCGAATATGAACCAGCAGAGGCGGTTGCTGCCGATCCCGACGAGGTGTTGGTCACCGAGGTCACCGTGTCGGTGTTCAACAGACCTGATGTGGTGAAGTCTGATGATAAACTGGCAGTCGTTCCGTAGGTTTTGCTTGGGCTGCTGGCAGTCACCGTCAAGGGTGCGGTATTCACCGTTAAGGTCCCGTGGCATAGGTGATGGTATAATTGGACAAGCCAGAACCGGATGCGGCAGATGGCACAATGGAATAAGAACCAGCAGATGCGGTTGCTGCCGATCCCGATGAGGTGTTAGTGACGGAGGTCACCGTGTCGCTATTCAACAGACCGGATGTGGTGAAGTCAGTCGAGGCCAGCGTGGCAGCTGATCCGTACGTCTTACTGGTGCTGTTTGCAGTCACTGTCAATGGGGCTGTATTTACGGTCAGTGTGCCATTGGCGTAGGTGATGGTGTAGTTGGATAAACCAGAACCCGATGCAGCAGATGGCACAATGGAATACGACCCAGCAGATGCGGTTGCTGCCGATCCCGATGAGGTGTTGGTGACGGAGGTCACCGTGTCGCTATTCAACAGACCGGATGTGGTGAAGTCAGTTGATAAACTGGCAGTCGTTCCATAGGTTTTGCTTGGGCTGCTGGCAGTAACCGTCAAGGGGGCCGTGCTGATCGTTAAAGTTCCGTCTGTCGAAACAATGGTATAGGCGTGTCCTGTCGAACTTGTCGCACTGAGACCGCTTCCAACGATGGAATATGAACCAACTGAGGACGTGGATGTTGCTGTTGTGGTTGGTGAACCACTTATGACACTTGAAGTATCTGTTCCAAAGTAACCACTGTATGTTGCGGATAAGGTAGGTAGTGAAGCCCCATAGGTCATGGATTCATTGGCAATGGCGGCAGACAGAACAAAAGGTGACGCCAGCAAAATTGGGTAAGTACTCATATACCAAGTGCTGCCAAAACTCCATCCACTGTAATTAGATGAAGACTTCATCTGTGTGTCGGTTAATCCTGTGCCACTGCCTGATGATTGACCGCTTGTAGTAGTGTCCCAGTAACTTGTCGTAACTGTACCTCCAACTGAAGATGGCACCAAACCACCAATTGTATTCGACCCTCCAGTAGTTGAAACTGACCCAACAGAGTAGCTATTTGTTATGCTTCCACCTGAACCAACTCCAACGAGTCCTCCAAAATAACTTGATCCACTAGATCCAGAGACTGATCCTGTTGCGTAAGAGCTAACAATTGCACTACTGCTGTATCCAACGAGCCCCCCAACATCACAAAGAGAGCCCCCATTGCTTACAACAGCCCCAGCAGCATAGCTGGATGTAATATTTCCGCTACTACTGCCGGCAAGACCACCAACATATGTTGTACCGCTCACGTTTCCAGAAGCAAATGAATCGCTAATTATTGAGGTGTTTGCACCGATTAGACCTCCAACCCTTGCCCCACTGGCATCTCCAGTGCTGTATGAGTTGCTTACGTTTCCGCTGCTACCACCTGCAAGTCCTCCAATATAAGTCCCTCCACTCACTGAACCGGTTGCATACGAATAACTAATTGTGGAGCTACTACTTCCAATCAACCCACCCGCATAGCTACCTGTGCCATTGCCAACAGTGGCGGTGCTGCTATCAAGATAGATTGTTCCTCCGGTTGTATATCCAACCAAGCCGCCGACGTTCCCACTGCCAGATGTTGTTACGCTTCCAGATGTTGATGAGTTAATAATTGATCCAGAACTCATTTTTCCTGCCAGAACTCCAACATCGTTATATAGAGATGTTGATCCGCCGGTAATTGTCGCAGATGTTAATGCTGTATTAAGAACACTTCCTGAAGTGATGTAACTTATAAGCCCAATATTGCCATGAGTTGTGTCTGAAATTGTTAGGCTGGATAGTGTGTGACCGAGGCCATCTAGGGTGCCCGTAAACGCTGTTGGTGATAGATTGAAGCTACCAGAAGAGTATCCAATAGGCGAAAAATTAGCTATGCTGGACAGGCTAATGTCATTTGCTAGTGCGTAATGCCCACTGGTGCCCATAGACTGAACCTGAGCCGCAGTGCTTAGAAGGGTATAAGAATTACCATTGATACTTAATGTAGGGCTGGTTCCAGACATTGTTACCGAAGAACCAGATGCCGTCAGATCATACCCCGTGGTGCCTTGCCCATATAACATTGCAAGCGTGGCTGAGTTTCCTGATGCCGTGATATTGGCATTGATGTTGATGTCTCGATACGCATTAAGCGTTAGGGTGTTGTTAGATGACCAAGAAATTGCATTGTTAATATTTATATCGCCACTACCGCTTGAACTAGACGTTCCGCCAGAACAAGTTGATCCATTACAGGTTTGCGTCGAGGAGCCTGATGATGTCTGCAGGGTGACATTGCCGCTGGCTAATGCCGTATCAATGGACGTAGCCAAGGTGGAATCTACTGTTAAATCATAGGGGTCAAGTAACCAATTTCCAGCCTTGCCCTTGGGTGACCCAACGTCAACACTCACCCCATGAAGACCAAGGGTGTGCCCCGATGTTTCGACCGATCCTCCATCGCCACCAAACGCACCACCATTTGCCAGCAGCACACCGGATACAAGGGTTTGCCCCCCAAACACCCCGATATAACCACCATTACCGTTGAAAATTGAGGATGCATTCAATGTGGACGATGAGGCCACACTGGTGTTAGCAGAATCCCAAGTCCCCACATTGATGTTGCCGCCGCCAGCCTGACCGCTTGTGTCAATCAGGGCTGCATTGGCTATGGCAACTTGATTTCCTGAAATTTGGACTTTACCGCCAGTCTCCCCAGCGTTCTTACCAGAAGCCTGAACTTGGCCCCCCACTGAAACAATGCCTTGGGTCCCGCCATCAAACACCACCTCACCGTTATTGACCGAAACAGAATTGGCTTCGACCAATCCTGTGGTGTTGATTACGTCTCTGGCTACGGTATCAATGCTGCGGGCCGAGAATTGGACCTTACCGCCGGTGGCAGACACCGATCCGGAATTGCTGACAAGTGCCGAGGCTGTTGCGTCACCCACCTGATACAGCAGCAATCCATCGCCAACGGTATCAACAACAAACCCTTTAGCGGCACCTAATGCCACATTGCCTTGTCTGGCAACTATGGTGCCCTGATTATCCACTCTGGCTGCGGATAAAATAACCGTCCCACCTTCGGCAGCGGTAATGTTGCCTTGGTTGGTGATGGCTGAACCATCGGGTGCATTGGTGAATACATACTTCCCTGCCATAAAGTTGGCATCGGTGATGTTGGATGTGGTGGCGATAAAACTGCCCACATTGATGTTTCCCAAGCGACCAATATTGATGCCATTGGGGTTGACCAAATATACCACGCCATTGGCAAGAAGCGATCCGTTCAGGAATGACGCGGAATTCCCCGTCACCCGATTAAGGATGCTGGATTGGGCATTAGGCTGAAAGAATTGAATTACTTCCCCAGGTGCCAAAGAGAAGGATGACCAGTTGATGGTCGCAGATTTGCTGGTCTCAACGATGTTGAGGTGATTGCCTGACTGTGTAATGGTGGCACTGCCAGAGGTGACCGTTGGGTTTTGCGGGGCCGCCATAGCAGTTGACATACCCGTCAACACTCCGAGAGCCATCGCCGTGGTTATTGAAAGGAGCCCCCTAAACTTCATTCCGCACCCCAATCCGACACATTCTTGCCGATTTTTCCAAAATTTTAGCTTAGAACCGATTTTGCAGCGAGAAGAAAAAGCGTCCAGGATCAGCACTTACCGTTGGATCTGGACCATGAAGGGCATGTGCAAATTCAAAACCCACAGTCGTATTCTCATCAATGACGCTTCGAACTCCCACACCCGTGGACGACAGGCTTTGCCCTCCATCGCTGCTTCCACGACTCCAAACAACGCCTTGGTCATAAAACCCATAGAATTGGGCTGTTTCAGCGATATGCCAGCCGGTTTGGGTGTTGTAGTGCATCTCGGCAGTACCGGCCACGCCATGGTCACCAGTTAAGGATGATGGGTCAAAACCTCGACCGAACTGGTTCCCACCCAGGGCAAACTCTTCACCGGCAAGAAGTTTGTTCGCTGCATATTGTCCAGCAGTCCCCACCAGCAGACTCCAATCGGACGTGAGTGGCTGCACCCGCTTTGCATCCATGGTGACCTTGGTAAAATCGGGATTGGCATTGGTTCGAGATAAATTGGCATCACCCTGATGACTAGAGCCTGCCAGGGTCACACCCTTCGCCATTCCAACCGTTGCTGCTGTTGAGCCATCCAGCCAACCATTCTCTGACCAACTGGTCTTCATATCGAAGACACGCCAAGTATCCTGTGAGTATACAGAACCAAGCAGTGTCGTCCTGGCTGATTTCATTGTGAATCCACCATCCAGAAGGAGGTTTTCCTCTCTAGACCTTATTAGCGGGTACGAAAACCGCTGACCAACATTCGTGCTTGCCGTCACAATCCCTTGCTCTCGCAGTGTCCATCCAGGAACCGCCAAGGTGTGGTCTGCGAACGTTTGAGCAGTTAATCCATCGTCCCCCAAAGGTTGGGTATAATGAGCACGGATGCCCCGTTGTTTGTGAGGGTCAGTCGATCGCGTTACGCCTACACCTATCTGCTCTCCATGGCCAAAGGCGGAATTCATGGCAACATCGGCATTTGCACTTATAGGGCCAGAATATTTTGATCCACGATTATCAATTCCAACCGTCCCTTCGACCATCTGATGGGTTACCGTCAAATCCAGATCAGCAGCCCCAACCTCATCGGTTGATGGTTTTAGCAAACCAGTTGCCTTGATTCCGGGAATCTCATTCACCAGAAGCAAGGCCCGTTCCACGGTTGATGTCGTAACTGGACGCTCAGATATGATGACGGACAGCATCGACGTAATTCGGCTTCTCAAACCGCCATCAACACCATCAACGAGGACATTCTTGATGTAGCCTTCGACCACCTTGATTTTGAATACGCCAAGCTTTGATTTCTGGGGAGGAACAAATGCCTTTGTCAAAAGATAGCCATATTTGCGGTATTTAGCCTCAATGGCCTCTGCGGCCGCCATCACATCTGGCAGTGATTTTTCTTGGGCCAACAGCGGGCTAATGATGGGAGCAATGTCATCTGCGGAGAGGACGGTCATGCCATCAACGCTGATTTCCTGAATAGGAAACCGGAGACTCTCAACATCCTTGGGAATTGGCGACTTACGGGGGGTTGGGATTGAGAACTCGAAATCACCCTCCGGTATGGATGGCAGAATAAGTTGTTCGTGCCCAGGCTCTACGGTGGAGGGCAACTTGGGCGGGCTCGCAGACCAACCCGCTGAAGGATACAGCAAGAGCGGAAGCAGACCAACAATGGGTCGAGCAGATGCAAATCTCCCCCTCATCTCATCTCCGCCAAACGCACACTCCCTCACCCTGAACGTTATAGCGTTTTGATTAAAAAACAATTTAAAATGGACACCCTGCACCATGGAAGTGTAAGCCCTGATTGGTTCTGACCTGTTGGCAAAAAGCGTTTGCACCTGAGCCCCCTTTGCTGCCATCACTGTATCCCAAAGTTAAGCGTCGGGCTGTTACCTAGGTCACAACGGGCGGGCTTTTTATGAAGAAATCCAAGCAAAATATCCTAAAAAACGCTGATTTGTTTGCCGCATTGAACGATCATGAACTTGATCGCCTGTCCGAACTGGTTGAGACCATTCACCTGCGTGACGGTGAAGTGCTGTTCTTAAAAGGGGATGTGGGGCAAAAAATTTATATCGTCGCCAATGGTGTTATTCGCATCGCTGTTGGTTCGGTCGATGGACATGAAGCCATCCTCAATCACATCCGGGAT
>Ga0316224_1003231_pt1 | contig 13680 bp, 10 predicted proteins | sample TBH18013metaG_FD_206254 | JGI IMG/M metagenome (GOLD analysis project Ga0316224, IMG submission 206254) | Freshwater microbial communities from Trout Bog Lake, Wisconsin, USA - TBH18013 | ecosystem: Environmental > Aquatic > Freshwater > Lake > Hypolimnion/Profundal zone | place: USA: Wisconsin... | reverse complement strand
TCCCATAATCTTTTAAAGATTATGGAACATAGTCGTATAATTTGGAATGTTATGAATTCCCAATATAGGATTAAAATGACTATTCCTGTTGGCACTAGATCCCCACAAAAGGCAAAGGATACATTAGGAGAACTAATGAGTGTGTACAAGGAAGATATTAAGTTTAATACTGATACTGGGCAAATGGAAATAAATGGTAGACCAAATCTACAGTTTTATAAAAACTTCCTATTCCCTGTAATGAATGGAGAACAGCCAACAATCGAAACAATGAATAATACAGGGCCAAACTTAAATGTTATTGATGTATTAGGATATTTTTTCAATAAACTAAAATTGGATTCTAAAATTCCATTTAATAGATTTGCAGCAAGATCCGGCGGTGCAGTTGGTACATATAAAGTTGGTGCGGAATCAGCAGAAAGGGATGAGATAAGATACGGTAAATTTATTAATAGAATTAGATCTATATTTCAGGAAATTATTATTAAGCCCTTGTGGATCCAAATGACATTAGATCATCCAGAATTAAAAGACGATAGTGTATTTAGATCTCAGCTTGGTATTAAATTTAATTCCGATAACTATTTTGGGGAATCTAGAGAAATAGAACAAATGTTAAAAAGTATAGATTTTATTACGGCATTGGGAGATCTAAAGGAAAAGAAAGGGGATATTGAAGAATCTCATTTTGATCAGGATTTTTTAATTCATAGATATCTTGGATTATCTACAAAAGATATGGAATTGAATGAAGCCTATAAGAAGAAAGAAAAAGAAGAAGGAGGTTTAGTTTCATTATCAGGGGTTGGTTCTTCTGCTGCTGGTGACGATTCAGGAAGTAACGGAGGAGATCCTGGCAGCACATCAGATACGTCAGATACATCAGATACAAGTACTCCACCAGAAGATTCAACAGAGGATTCTTCTAGTTCTAGTACTACTACAGATACACCACTACCAGCAGCCCCAGCGGCCGCCGCGACCACACCAGCAGCTCCTCCTGAACCCGAATCGTAAAAATATTTTAAAATAAATTTTTTACTTCAGAAACTTTTCATTACTTTTGTTTATTAAAAATTGATAAACAAATATGGAGAAACAATTAAATTTACTTATTCAGTTGGAAGCAACTAAAGGTAATGGATCAGTAGCAACGAAACAGGAAATGATCAAGAAAAATCGTGACGAGATCCTTGATTATATTCTACAAGTTTGCTACAATCCATTTATAACTACCAAACTAAATAAGGTAGATTATGCAGCTACTACTGTAACTGAGGTTAGTCCAGATCTATTTAAAAATTTTAAGTTACTTGTAGAAGAACTTAAGGCTGCACCTTCTGCAAATTCAGGCCATCGCAGCAGGGTATACAGTTTAATCACAAATTCTGGCCTTTCTCCGGAGCTCCAAAAAATGTTAGGGCGTATCTTTACGAAGAATATGAATATTAGTCTGGGTGCTAAACTCATCAACAAGGCAGTTGGCAGCGAATTAATTCCTGATCCCGAATTGATGTTAGCAAAAGATGATATCGAAAGGATTAACAAGTGGAGAAAAATTGTTTGTGAATTCAAATATGATGGAGTTCGTATCATTGCAAAAATTGATCTTAATGGCGAAATAACTTACTTCACCCGTAATTTTAACGAACTTCCTGCCAGATTCCTGAAAAAAATTACTGAACAAATTAAAGAATTAGTTGGGCATCGTACCGGTATTTTTGTTGATGGCGAATTAACAGATTTTGCCCGTACCACAGTTAGTGGAAAAGTTACTTCAATTCTTTCAGGAAATCCATCTGAAGCTATAGGAGATACATTCCTATTTAACCTTTTTGATGTTGAACATAGCGATACACTTATTAAAGGAAAGGGAACGACAAAATACCCACAACGTAGGGCATTACTCGAAATGCTATTTAAGGACAAAGCATTCACACATCTGGCATTAGGCCAAAAATGGGAAATTAGTAACAAGGATGAGATCTGGGAAATATACAAACATATAGTAGAGGTAGAAAAAGGAGAAGGTGTTATACTGAAGGACATTGACCATGTCTATGAATGCAAAAGAAGTACCTCCTGGATTAAGCTGAAGGAGATTAAAGATTGTGATTTGGAAATTATCGGGATAGAGCCTCCAAATGCAATGAGCAAGCGAGAAGACAATGGCTGGATAGGCGGATTTATTTGCTGCACCTCTGATAAGAAATTAAAAGTTAATGTAGGATCTGGATTCAGTGAGGCATTTCTGGATGAAATAAAAGCAAATGGCACTAATGCCTATATAGGTAAAATTGCAAAGATAAAATATAATATGTTGGTACAAGACAGCAAGTCCTTAGAATGGAGTCTATTCCTACCGACTCTTTTGGAGATCCGCCCGGATAAAGATGTTGCTGACACATTCGAAAAATTAAAATCCCAACAGGGGAAGGCTTAATAATACTTAATAATTCTTAACGAATTTTAGCAGAAATCTTTCCATGGGTTTCTGCTAAAATTTGTATGATAAATGCACTTTTAACAGAAAAGTTAAGGCCTAAGGAGCTTAAGCATATGATACTTCCTCCGAGGATAAAGGAAGTATTTCAAGATGGCTTACAACAAAACGTCTTATTCTCAGGATCCGCTGGCTGCGGAAAAACTACATTAGCTAAAATTCTAGCTGCACCTCATCCGCATTTATACCTCAATATGTCGGATGAGAATTCCATCGAAACGATCAGAACGAAGATTACAGATTTTTGCTCCACAATTTCTATAATTGATGGAGCAAATTCTATGAAGGTTGTTATCATGGACGAGTTTGATGGTTTATCAAATCAAGCTCTATTAGCACTTAAGGTAACAATTGAAAAATTTTCCAGGGGAACAAGGTTTGTTGGAGTAACAAATTATCTCAATAAAATTCCGGAACCTATCCAATCCAGATTAGAAACTTTCATATTTGATCCTGCTGATAAGGAAGAGGAGGAAATGCTACGTAAAGAATGGGAATCTAGAATTCGGTTAATATTATCCAAATTAGGGATTAATATAACTGACTCCGCTTTAAAACTCTTGGTTAAAAAGAATTTTCCTGACATGAGATCTGTTTTGAATACCATCCAAAGATGGACTATTCAAAACTTAAAATCTATCGGAGATGATAAAGTGGCAGATTCATGGAATTATGAGGATCTATATAAATTATTAGTATCTAGTACGGATACGGTTAATAATTATAAGGTCATAGTGGGACAGTATTCCTCTGATATTGATGATGTAATGGCAAGTCTTGGAAATGATTTTATTGAATGGCTACAGGAGAAAAAACCGGATTTAATCGGCATTATTCCAGGCACATTAATACTTGTAGCACAGCATCAGGCGCAAAGGAATTTAGTAATTGACGGGACAGTTAGTTTACTATCCTTATTCTTTTCAATACAAAAAATGGTTCAACAATATGGGAAGAAGTAAAATTATTATTATTGGCAGGGGAGGAAGCGGAAAGGATTATATGAGAAAGGTCTTTGAGAAACGAGGATTTAAACATTGCGTTTCTTGTACATCTAGACCTGCCAGGCCTGGAGAGATAGAAGGGGTAGATTATAAATTTGTTAATTGGGAATACTTTGATGAGAACAGAGATAAGTTCTATGAGGTAGATGAATTTAATGGTTGGAGATACGGAACATTAAAAGAGGATTTTGAAAGTGCGGATCTGTTTGTTATGACACCTAATGGGGTTAGAAATTTAAAACCAGAAGATAGGGAACGTTCTCTTGTTGTTTATATTAATCCTGGCCTTAAAATAATTAAGGAAAGGCTTCTCCAAAGAAAGGACGCAGATAACGCAGAGAGAAGGATGAAAACAGATTCCATTGATTTTGATGGATTTACTGATTATGATATTGAAATAACAAACATATTCTAATCTGGATAGAAAAGAAAAATTACAAGAATTACAGAAAAAAGCAGGTATTGGCCTTTACGATTATTTAAGGGGTTCATTGATGGCATAGAGCATCTAAATTTAGAAGAATTAGAAAGGGTTAAGGAGCATGCAATAAAAAGGGAACTGTATGAAATGGCAGAGATAGTCAAAGACAAGATTGAAATTAAAAAACAACAATAAATATGGAAGATAGAGAAATAATAAATAAGTTGTATAGAACTACAAATATGGATGAATTTGTAATGGGTATAGAATCTTTATCAATAAGAAATCTTGAAAAGATTTTAAAAAATGCTATCTCAAAACAACAATTTGAAATAGCAGTTATTATTAAAGATAGAATCGGATTTAAGAAACAGACAGATGGGGATAAAGTTTAGAGAACATTCAGATCCTAGTTATGTGGGCAGAACTAAAGAAAATGCTTCTGCCCATGCAACTATTGCTATAGCAGCAAACTTCAATTCGGCAGGGGAAAAGCTAACTAAGAAATTAGTAGAAGAACAAGGTAATATTTATATTCCTATTGATATAAGTAAAGGGCTAACTATAAATGATGAATTGGTACAATTCATCATAAAGAGACTTAATTCTGCTACAAAAGGAAATCTATTAGATAGTACTATTACTTTGAATATTGCAGGTAATGGTATTTATACCTTGAAAAATCAGTATACACAGGAACAGTTAGATCTTTACACATTAAATATTTTGTCAGAGGTTCTGACAAATCCAAATATTAGAATAGAAGTTTCTTTGTTACGAACTGGGGGCCAAACGGGTTTAGATGAATCCGGTGCAAAGGCAGGATTAAAACTTGGAATAGATACGTTAATAGTATGTCCAAAAGGATGGAAGTATCGGGATTTATCGGGTACTGATATTGAGGACGAAGTAAAATTTAAAAATAGATTTATATGATATCAGTAGTAGTTGACATGAATTACATATGGCATAAAACATTTGGTGTTTTTTCTGGATATGGTTCAAGTAATCCAGGAGAAGTTTTGTCAAAAGAATCCGATAGGAATATTTTTATGAGAAAGGTTATTACAGATCTTTGTTATTCTTTAAACCAATTACCTATTGACGGACATGTAATTTTGGTTAAGGATTCTAGATCTTGGAGAAAGGATTTAGTAGTTGAAAGAGCAATTTATAAAGGATCTAGGGAGGGCAAGAAAGATACTAAAGTTGATTGGGGATCTTTTTTTGATCTATTAGAAGAATTTTGTAGCTTTGCAGAATTGAATGGATATATTTATTCAAAAGCTCAAGGTGCAGAGGGTGATGATTTACTTTGGTTTTGGAATAAAAAATTAAGGGAATCTGGTTCTAATGTGATAATTTTTTCAGGTGATAAGGATTCACACCAATTAGTAGGAGTAGATGAAACTGGCTGGACTATTTGTTGGAATGCAAATTCTAAAAATAATAAAATAGTTGCTCATAATGGTTGGAAAGAAAAATATTTGGATCTGGAGCAAGAACTTTCTGTATTCAATATTTCTTTCGATACTGAAACGGAACAAGAGAAGATTAAAAAACTATTAGGGTCCTGTTTATTAGAAGAGATTGATCCAGAAAGACTAATTTTTGAAAAAATACTTACCGGGGATTCTAAGGATGATGTACCTAGTGTTTGGGCTTATGAAAAAACACCAGGAAAATTATTTAAACTTACTGATTCTAAAGCTGCAGCAATACATACACATTATAAAGCAAGTGGATGGGGTAGCCAGAACATAAATGAAATTTGGGATGATGCAGAATTCAGGGAATGGATTTCAGGATTTATACTTAGAAGTATGAGTTCTATAGATAATACAGAAAATAGAAAATTAGCTGCTAAGAACTATCAGGAAAACGCACAATTAGTTTGGCTCTCCGATAAAGTAATACCTGCTGATGTAATAGATAATATGGAATTAAGTTTTACATCTAAAAACTTAGATATAAAAGCAATACTATTGGACAGGAAAACAATGATAGCTAGATCTAAATGGGCTGCTGAATTGGCCCCATCTAATTTTGACCCCTTTAATTGGAAAAAATAATGAGCCACTTTGATATAATAAAATCTTTCCATAACGAGGAAGAATGGAATGAAATTTCTAATACGGATAAGTCTAAGAATTTTTTCATGTTTAATAGATATATGGCGATGAAGTACCCCCTGCAAGCTCATGGGTTTAATCATACAAAAATAGACCCCGCCAAAACAGTAGATTGGTTTAGATCGATGTTTGTAACAAAAAAAGAGCCAATAAACTTCATTTGGATCTCTACTGGAAAAAAAGAGAAGGCTATAAGAAAAAAAGCAATTCCACAGGAGGTCTTTAAATTTCTATGTGAGAAATATGAGATTTCTATGCGGGAAATTAATAATTTAATGGAATTCTATCCCCTAGAATTTCAAAAATACTGTGAATCTGTTAAGGAAATGATTTCTTAAAGGGCTCTTTCATTTACTGGATATATAAAACAAAGTATCCGGAAAATGAAAGAACTAACAGATTTAACAATAAGGGACCTTCTATCCTCTAATACCTCTACAAATACTCTGATAATTAATCAGAACTTTGCCCAGGTACAGGCCTCTATTCTATTATTACAATCCACATTTGGATTACAAATCCAAAACAACACAATTGCTAACCCAGCGACTAAAATTTTTGTTGGGCAAGTTTCTGCTGATAAAATATATCTTCCTAATATAGGAACCCCTAATAATACAACAGCAGCCACAATTAGCTTTAATGGTTCTAATGGTAATATAACTTGTTCCGGTGTATCTACCGTCAATGACATATACAGCGGAAATGACGTATATGTAGGAGAAAGTGGGAAGGGAGGTAGAGTAAGATTATACACGGATCGTAATACTGATACAACTAAACCCCCGAAATTAGGAGATTTTAAATTCACCGGCTCAAATTTTCAGGGTTATGTTACTCAGAATGAAATCCCTTCAACTTTTGCCTTCATAATTACTGGTGGAAGCAGTAGTCAAACAATTACAGTTAAAGTTAATGGTATTTCGGTTGGAACTACTACTTGGGGTGGAAGCTCTGTTACAACATCTATAAATTTAGCTAACGCAATTGTTACTAGTGGTAATATTTATGTTACTGCTTCATATTCTAGTGGGGTCATTACTTTAAGTTCTCTTCCTGGATTAGCTTCTACTTTAAATAGTGCTACTATTACTATTACTGGAACAATAACTACTAATATTACTTCCGGATCTATGTCTGGAGGTATTAATGGAATAGATCAGTGGGTAACATTTGGCACAGGCGGAGTAGCTGGTCCAACGGGACCAGCTGGGGGATCTTCTGGGTCTTCTGGTAAAGCAGGTTCAGCTGGTACTAGTGGAAGTAGTGGTATTAATGGAAGTAGCGGTATTAATGGTTCTGCTGGTTCTTCTGGTAAAAATGGTTCTGCGGGAACTGCAGGCAGTGCAGGAAGTAGTGGTCAAGATGGTGGAATAGGACCAAGGGGATTTAATGGTCAAGATGGTACTTCTGGTAGTAGCGGAGGACAAGGAACTGCTGGTACATCAGGCTCTTCTGGTACCTCCCCGTCATTGAGCGGTTTAACATCATTTGATATAAAAATGGGGGATCCAAGTACAACCGGTTATGCTTGGTCTAGCGGATTTTTTTCTTCTTGGAATAGTAATTATTTGTCAGGACAAGCTTTTGAGGACTTAGACAAAATAATTAAGCTACTTGCTCCTGCAGCTCCCCCGGTATTAAGTTCAGAGCCTCCACTATTCTTAGATTCCTATTATTCAAATCCCTTATCATATTATCCTTCTTCTGCGGGATCTAGTGGATTATCAATTAATCTAGGTTCAAGCGGTGCGGCAACATCAAATACAATTATAACAGATTCTACTAGCAGTAATGTAGTTCTTGAAAACATGTCAACCTCTGCTTGGACCTCTGGTGGTGGATTTGGAAAAGAGCCTACTAAAACACTTACTGCATTCATAGATTCTACTAATCTTGGTTCTATATTCTATGCAGATAATAGTATTACTCCAGGAATAACAACTAATGGTTCCTTGGTTGTAACTCAATATGATTATTGGAATGGAATCTCAGGAAAGGCCGGATTTTATCCAGCACTATTAGCAAAAATTACAAATTTCTTTAGCGGATCTAGCTATGGATCACATAGTGCAGAATTATCTTGGGTATCAGGGGGAACTAATCTATCGACAACATTCTGGTTTGATAATCCATCAAACCCAACTTTCTCTTCCAAGGCATTAACTACAACTGGAACTTCTTTAACTGCACAATGGATTTCCGGAGTACCAAGTTTAAAAAATACGGATAGTGTTACTACTACTGTTAGTATAGGTAATGCTGTTTCTAATTTTTATTTAAGTAGACCCCTTATAGTTGCTAATACCAACGAGCTATCAATGTCTTCTTTTGGCTCAACCGTATCGGGAGCACAATCTGCTGGAACATTAAGTGGAATTACTGCAGTCGGAAATATTCGAAACAATATTTATAATGAAGATATAGTAGTAAATGCAACTGGGTATAATGCTAAGGGAAGTAGTGTTAATTCCAATATTAATATAGGAAATACTTTTGCTGGCAGAACTATGAGAGTAGACACTGTATCTAATGAAGCCTTAAGGTACGTAGCGGGAGGTACCTCCTCATCCTATCCTAGTGTAGGTATGTATGGTGGTACATTTGACCCAACTCAATCATTAGTAGCAGCATCAGCTTACAATTATGAGCTACAGCTATTAAATGGATACTACCAAAGGTTAAGTGGAATAAATTATAGTGGTAATTATCCTGCAGTTGGACCTGATTATTCATCGGAAACAAATGGGGGGGTTTATAGATGGGTATTATTTCAGTTTGGCCCACAGAATGGTATATCAGGAGGTGTAATTACTATTAATGGTATCTTAGGCACCTGGACAATGGATCCGGTAACTTACATTACATCAGGAATTCAAATATTAGCTAAGATTGATGATCCACATTCTCCAGGAGCAACAACAACACAATGGATTGATTGTAATAATCCTTGGTTAAGCGGAACAAATCCGGGTAATCTTTTAACTCTTGGTGATCCTGCAATGGTTACTGGATCACCAACAACTGCATCGACTAAGAATTTTACTTTTGGAGAGGTAGCTCATAGTGGCTATCTTTGGGTAAGAATAGGACTTCCACTTGGATCTGATATTAAGTTTCAATCTATAAGTGTAGTCTTAAGATAAATATGATAAATATAAAAGTATAAAAGTATAAAAAATGGCACTTACAACAGCTCAACAGGCAGGTAGGCTTTATAAATTAATTTTTAAACAAGCTGAGAGGGACCAAAGTAAACAATTTTACGAAGAACCAATTGGTACATACTCTTCAGTTTCTCCTACTGACATCTGGATAGACCAATTAGGTATACCATCTACTGCTGGCAGTGCCGGTGTTGCGGGGCTAGTTCAATATTATAATGCTCTTCAATTAAATGGTAATTCTGAATACCCAAATTCATTTACACATCCTAATTTAAATAATGTTATTCCATTTAATTATGGGGATGGTGTTAGTTATAGATATGTATTAACTAAACAGGATGGATCTGCTATTCCATTCGGATCTTATGATTGGTTATTAGATACACAATCAGGGGTATTAACATTTTATGGAGGATTACCACCAGGAGTAGGATATGCAACACCTCCGAAATTAAGTTTTTATAAATATATTGGTGCAAGAAATAACGGGGTTTTATTTTTAACTGCAGCAGGAACAAATACTTATACTGCTACCACTCAAAATGCAACACAATTAACTACATATAGTAAGAATGTGGTTTATGTTGTTCAATTTTCCAATTCAAACACTGGAGCATCAACATTAAATATAAATGGTCTAGGGGCAATTAATATTAAAGATCTTTCTGCAACATCACCAGGATTTCTTAGAAATGTTGCACCTGGTAATATTGCAGGTGTTGGATTTACAATGCTTGCTTATGATGGGACACAATTTGTAATTGTTAGTGCAGGAGGTAATTCTGGTAATGGATTTTCTGGCTCATCAGGATCTGCTGGTACTAGTGCTGCTACTTCTGGCACTTCTGGTACTACAGGTAGTGCTGGTTCTGCAGGTAGTGCGGGTTCTTCTGGTACGACAGGTACATCTGGGTCTTCTGGATCTGGGTCTTCTGGTACTTCTGGTTATAATGGAATTAATGGATCTGCAGGATCTTCAGGATCTGCAGGATCAAGTGGAGTTAATGGTACATCTGGATCTGCTGGCTCTAGTGGTATTTCTGGAAGTTCAGGAAGTTCAGGAACAGCTGGTTCTTCCGGTACAAATGGATCAGTTGGATCTTCAGGAACTAGTGGTTCTAGAGGAACATCAGGAACTTCTGGTTCTACTGGCTCCTCAGGAACTACAGGTAGTAGTGGATCTTCTGGATCTTCTGGTACTACGGGTAGTAGTGGATCTTCGGGAACCGATGGTTCCTCTGGTTCTTCAGGGGATGGAACTGCAGGTTCTTCTGGAACATCTGGCTCTGCTGGTACTAGTGGTTTATCTGGTATATCAGCTGGCCAATTATACTATTTCAATATAAGTAATACACAATCTGAGGGTACTAGTGGATATTATGAAATATCTAATAATCCTACTAGTAGTCCACAAACATCTTTAACTGCATCAGGCGTAACTAGCTCAAGTGATGTCTTAATTGGATCCTTCTTAACTCCAACATCACAGCCAAATGTAACATTAATACCTAGCGGAATTTGGAATTTCCATGCTTATGCTGCCACTACTTTATCTGGTTCGTCCAATTTTATTTATTTTGTAATATCAGTAGATTCTTCTGGAACTTATACTCCATTTTCAACATCAGGTTTTAGTAATCCTCTATCAAGCACTATTACTGAATACCCAGTTAATGTATTTGTACCAAGTGAAGTTGTTTTAAACACCTCTAGAATTTTCGTTCAAGTTTATGCACATAGCATTTCTGGTAGTTCTGCTAATATAACCATTTACTCTGAGGGAACAGCTCACTATTCTTATATAAGTACTTCTATTGCTGCTAAAAGTGGATCTGCAGGATCTGCAGGATCTTCTGGTAATGGTACTGCAGGATCTAGTGGTATTAATGGGTCTTCAGGAACTACTGGTTCATCAGGAAGTTCAGGTTCTACTGGGTCTTCAGGGTCTTCAGGCCTTGGAACTTCTGGTTCGTCTGGTATAACAGGGTCTTCTGGGTCTTCTGGAACAGCAGGTACTTCAGGATCTGCTGGTTCCTCTGGTTCTAGTGGATCTTCCGGAACCGCAGGTACATCAGGAAGTTCTGGAACATCTGGTATTAATGGAACCTCAGGCTCTACTGGATCTAGTGGATCTTCAGGTCTTAATGGAACTTCTGGCTCATCTGGTACTAGTGGAATTAATGGAACTAATGGTAGTTCTGGATCTTCGGGTCTTAATGGAACTAGTGGAACATCTGGTAGTTCTGGTTCTAGTGGAATTAATGGCTCTAGTGGAACAACAGGTTCTAGTGGAACTAATGGTAGTAGTGGAACATCTGGATCCGCTGGCTCTAAAGGATCCAGTGGAACAAGCGGTTCTTCTGGTACTAGCGGTACTGCTGGATCTAGCGGAACTACAGGTTCTTCAGGCTCCTCTGGTTCAAGTGGAATAAGTGGAACCTCTGGGACTTCAGGATCTGCAGGATCAAGTGGGGTCAATGGTACATCTGGATCTTCTGGCTCTAGTGGTATTTCTGGTACCTCAGGTACTTCAGGTACTTCAGGAACAGCTGGTTCATCTGGAACTGCTGGTTCTGCTGGTTCTTCTGGTAATACTGGCACATCTGGTTCTAGCGGTATTGCTGGAACGTCTGGATCTAGTGGTACCTCTGGTACATCTGGATCAAGTGGAACTAGTAGTAGTGCTGGTACATCTGGCTCTTCCGGAATAAGCGGTACTGCAGGGTCTAGTGGAATTACCGGTTCTTCAGGTTCTTCTGGTGCTAATGGAATAACTGGTACATCTGGTTCTTCAGGTATTAATGGAAGTAGTGGAACTTCTGGTTCAAGAGGTTCTTCCGGTTCTAGCGGAACATCTGGTACAAGTGGAACCTCTGGATCTGCAGGAAGTTCTGGTCTAACTGGAACTTCTGGATCTGCTGGATCTAGTGGTATTAATGGTGCAGGAGGTCCAGCAGGAACTTCTGGATCTGCTGGATCTAGTGGTATTAATGGTGGAATAGGACCAGCAGGAACTTCTGGTACTTCTGGTATTAATGGAACATCCGGCTCTAGCGGATCTCTGGGATTGGATAATTTCCAATATCGTCTTTCTGCGACTAATGGAACTAGTGGACTTATAATTACTACTGGTACTAGTGGATGCCCAGTACCTAGTGGTACATCAGGAGTAATAGTTCCATTTAATTCAATGGAATTTGATACTGCCATAACTTATGGAACCTTCTTAGGTGGAGGATTAGATACTACTCCATGGGTAAGTACTGCTGGATCGTTTTTTAATGATTATTTATCACCTGCAGGTACTTCTGGAATGATTGGAGGAGATACTTGGGAGCTGTCTGCAAGCGTTACATTATTTGTTCCAGGGGTAGCTACAACTGGTGCAATAGCACTAAGCTTAGTAAATATTGGGCAAACTCCATTTTATCAAAAAACAGTTTGGCAAGAAATTTCAACTTCTTTTAGTAATTATATTACATTAGAAATAAATGCAATAGTTAGAGCTAGTACAGTAGATAGGTATGCAATGATGATAACCCAAACTACAGGGATCACAATCTATATTGTTCCTTATAGTTTTGTACCTGGATTTGGATGGGGTATAGGAGAAGAACCAACATTAACAAATGAAGGCTATGGTACTTGGTATTATGGACATCTCTTATGCTCTGTAAACTCTCTGCACTAAATAAAATAATAAGTTAATAAGTTATGGAAAAGTACTCAGAAGTGAACAAAGGAATAATAGAAAAATCCATAAATTCTTTTGATTGGGATGACATCAATAAAATGTATAAAATTCTCGGTATTAAAGTAGGGAGCCAAACAATTAAAATTGATGGATTAAATAAAAAAGGAAAAACTACTCCGGAAACTATAAAAAAAGAAATAGAGCTAGTTTTAAACTATATTATTGATAATGATATACCTGAATTTTCATATGGACCTTGGACAATCCTTTGGGTTAATGGAGAATGGGAAATTGAAATAGCTGCAGATAGACCTGGTGATGAATCATTAATCGTTCCTATTATGGAATCTAAATTACAGATTCATTTTATACCACAAAGTACTACAATAAAGGAGCTCCTTGATATTGATTTAGATGAAGATTATTATGATGAGGAAGAGAATAAAGAAATAGATGAAGTTTTAGTATTTGAGGCCAGACTAAAGAAGGCTATTGATAACGAAGATTGGATGATAGCTTCTAAGCTTCGTGATTTGATTGAAGAACTTAAAAAATAACAATATGCGAATAAAAAGACTTAACGAGCAACAGTATTTTGCTCAATCATTTTCGGGGGATGGATATAATTCATCTAATGGTATTTTTAAGGTCCAATATAAGCCTTATGACGATCTTTCTATTTCTAAAGGACGTGATGTAATTCCATCCCAGTATATAAAGGGGCAGGAATTTACCATCGGGGATTTAGTTAAAGCT
>Ga0316224_1003227_pt1 | contig 13706 bp, 13 predicted proteins | sample TBH18013metaG_FD_206254 | JGI IMG/M metagenome (GOLD analysis project Ga0316224, IMG submission 206254) | Freshwater microbial communities from Trout Bog Lake, Wisconsin, USA - TBH18013 | ecosystem: Environmental > Aquatic > Freshwater > Lake > Hypolimnion/Profundal zone | place: USA: Wisconsin... | reverse complement strand
ACATGTACCTGTTTCCGATACTGAAGAACGCCCCGCTTTAGCCGGTCTTTCATACCATAAGTTTTATATCGACGAATTGTATGATGCGATAATCCGTAAACCATTGGATGCTTTATCAGTATTTTTTGACAAAGTGGTTGATCGGTTGGGTATTGACGGTATTGTGAATGGTTTTGGTAAAGGATCAATCGAAGCAAGCAAAGGTCTGCGTTTACTGCAAACCGGGAATGTTGGTTTCTATATATTCATGATGGTAGTGGGTATCATTTCCATATTAATGTACCTTGTTGTTAAAGTTTAAAAAACGACTAACGTTTACAATATAAAATGACGGTTAATATTTTAATTTTTTTACCTGTAATTGCGGCCCTGGCTGTCTTACTATTTAAAAACAACGCGGCTAAACATGCGGCGTTAGCTTTTTCGGTGGCCGAACTGGCCGTTGCAGCCTTCTTCCTGACCAAGTTCGTCCCGGACGCCTCGGTACAATTTGCCGTTGATGTGCCCTGGATACCCAAGCTGGGGATCTACTTCCATGCAGGCATCGATGGCATAAGTATGATAATGATATTGCTTACCACCCTGCTGGTACCGCTTATTATCTTAACTACTTATAAGCATCAGTATAAAAACGCAGCTGCTTTTTATGCCCTTATTTTATTTATGCAGGCCGCGCTGGTAGTAGTTTTTACCGCTTTAGACGGGTTTTTATTTTATGTGGGATGGGAAGCCGCGCTGATACCGATTTATTTCATTTGCGCCCTTTGGGGAGGCGAAAACCGCATTCGCATTACACTCAAGTTTTTCATTTACACGTTTTCGGGGTCACTGTTTATGTTGCTGGCCATTATTTATCTGTATCTGCAAACACCCGAAAAAACATACGACATAACTCATTTTTATAATTTAAGTCTAACCATACACCAGCAGTCATGGGTATTTTGGGCCTTCTTTGTGGCGTTTGCTATTAAGATGCCAACATTCCCTTTTCATACCTGGCAACCTGATACTTATACAGAATCGCCAACAGCAGGTTCTATGATGTTAGGCGGTATTATGTTAAAAATGGGAATATACGGTGTTATCCGCTGGATGATCCCGAATGTACCTTTAGGGTTTTACAACTGGCAAAGCATGACTATTATGCTTTCCGTTATCGGTATTGGGTATGCATCGATTATTGCATTCACGCAAAAAGATGGTAAACGCCTTGTGGCTTATTCATCCATAGCCCACGTTGGTTTAATTGCGGCGGGGATATTTGTCTGGAATAACGAGGGGCTGCAGGGCGCAATGATACAAATGCTAAGCCATGGTATAAACATCGTCGGGATGTTCTTTATTTGGGACATCATCAGCACCCGTTTAAATACAAGACAAATAAGCGATTTGGGAGGCATAGCGAAAACGGCGCCTAAATTTGCGATAGCATTCTTAATTATTGTGCTTGGAACAGTTGCCCTGCCACTTACAAATGGTTTCGTAGGCGAGTTCTTATTATTGCTGAGTGTTTTGCAATGGAACATTTGGATGGTTACTGCAGCCGGCCTCACCATGATATTTGGTGCGGTTTATATGTTACGTATGTACAAAAAAGTTATGCAGGGCGAAACAAATGCCTTAACTGCTACCTTTACAGACATCAGTGGCTCCGAAACTTTAGTGCTAAGCATAATTTGCGCCTTAATAATAGTTATTGGCATTTACCCACATCCAATTCTTCATATATCCGACGCTGCTGTTAAAGAGTTAGTTCATTCGGTTAATATAAAAACTTACCAGGTAAAACCATGAGTACCCTAATTATAATATCTACGCTGCCCATACTACTTTTATATTTGGGTCTATATAAAGCTCAAAAGGCTCTATTGCCTGTTACCATTATTGGTTTACTTGCCGCTTTAGGCTTTGCTGTTGCCCAATGGAATAACAGCGCACAACCAATTTATCACGGTATGATGCTGTTTGATAATTTCTCCATCGCGTTTTCTGCTATCACCATTATAACTACTGCTTTGATCATCTTCCTGTCGAAGGGATATTTTGAAAAGATCAGCAGCCACATTGCCGAATATTATGCGATTATTCTTTTTGCATTGGCCGGTATCATAGTAATGGTTTCGTTTTATAACTTAACAATGCTTTTCATTGGCATAGAGATCATGTCAGTAAGTCTGTATATCCTTGCAGGGATAAAAAAGAACGATTTTGCATCCAATGAAGCTGCGTTAAAATATTTCCTGATGGGTGCGTTCTCTACAGGATTTTTACTATTCGGGATAACATTGATTTACGGAGCATCAGGATCATTTAACCTGGAGGCTATCCGTAATTGGGTAATTGCACATCCCAAAGGTATCGACCCAATGTTTTACTCAGGTATCCTGCTGATCATTGTGGGCCTTTGTTTTAAGGTAGGTGCAGCACCATTCCATTTCTGGACGCCTGACGTTTATGAAGGCTCTCCTACCCTGATTACTGCCTTCATGTCTACAGCAGTGAAAACCGCAGCTTTTGCAGCATTCTTACGCTTGTTTTCAGCCTGCTTTGCCCCCCTTTCTGATTTTTGGGTCCCTGTATTATTGGTAATTACAATAATCACCTTATTTGTAGGCAATATCACTGCACTATACCAACAGAGTTTTAAACGTATGCTTGCATTTTCCAGCATATCACACGCTGGCTACCTGCTATTTGCAATTGTAGCTTTGGGTGCAAGTTCGGCCAATTCTGTATTTATGTATGCCTCTGCCTATTCTATCGCATCAATTATTGCCTTTGGCGCCTTAATACTGGTTGCGCAACAATCAGGCAGTGAAAATTTCGAAAGCTTTAACGGCTTATCGAAAAAAAACCCTTTCCTGGCGCTCGTATTAACTATTGCGATGCTTTCTTTGGCGGGCATACCACTTACAGCTGGCTTTATCGGTAAGTTTTTTATGTTCTCTGCTGCTTTATCGAAATTCCATTTGATTTTGGTAATATTAGCGGTAGTGAACGCTATCATCAGTATTTTCTATTATTTCAGAGTAATAACAGCCATGTACTTCCGTGATGCCGATCGCGCGGAACTTACCATACCAGTTTATTATAAACTTGTTTTTGGTTTCTCAGCGGTGGCAATTATACTCATTGGCATTTATCCCGGCTTTATTTCGAACTTTATTTAAAAAGCACAGGCAGCATTTACAGCCTGCATAGGAAAAGCGCTCCGGGGAGCGCTTTTCCTGTAATAAGGAATGCCGTTACCATTTACCCTTCCGATGGTCCTTTCCTTTAAAAACCGGGAGCAATCACAACATAATCGGATGGATTCAGCTAATCATTTTAATTTGTAACACATGTATTACAAATTAATTTTATTATTTGTAGCTTTACAAATATAGTAAATGGCTAATTTTTGGGAACACCTGCAAAATTTAACGGACGCTCAATCCATCATAAGCTTAGGGTTTTACTTTTTGCTTATCGTTGTTTTTGCTGAAACCGGTCTTTTTTTCGGATTTTTTTTACCGGGGGATTACCTGTTGTTTATGGCGGGCCTTTTATGTTCAACAGGAAGGTTCGACATTTCAATTTATACCCTTGTACTTTCGTTGATCGGGGCAGGCATATTAGGTAACTATGCTGGCTATTGGTTTGGGTACCGAACGGGACCTGCCTTATTCAAAAAAAACAATTCCCTGTTCTTTAAAAAATATTATTTAGAGGTAGCTGAGGAATTTTATGCCAAAAATGGCGGCATGGCATTGGTTTTAGGCAGATTTTTCCCTATTATTAGAACTTTTGCACCTATCTTTGCAGGTGTAGTTAAAGTTGATCTTAAAAAATTCACGCTTTATAACTTCATTGGCAGTATTGCCTGGGTAAATACTTTTACATTAGCCGGCTATTTTTTAGGCAGGAAGTATCCGCAATTAAAAGATTACCTGGAATATATTATTTTAGGCTTGATAGTAGCAACAACTATTCCGCTGATTGCAGCTTTTTATAAGCGAAAATTGCAAAAAGGCGCAAATATTAAAGAATTAAAATAAAAAATATATAATAAATGAGCACACAGCACCCATGGCACCAGGTTTCACCGGGTGACAATATTCCAGAAGTAGTTAATGCAATTATTGAGATCCCGAAAGGCTCAAAAGCTAAATATGAAATTGACAAGGAATCGGGTTTGCTGAAGTTGGACCGCGTACTTTTTTCATCTGTAATGTATCCGGCTAACTATGGTTTTATCCCGCAAACCTACTGTGACGATAATGACCCTTTAGACATCCTTGTACTTTGCTCAATAGATGTATTTCCGATGTCAATCATCGAAGCAAAAGTAGTTGGCGTAATGCATATGGTTGATAACGGCGAACAGGATGATAAGATCATTGCAGTAGCAAAAAACGATATGTCAATAAATTACATTAATGACCTTGCCGAATTGCCCCCCCATGTGATGATAGAGATAGTGCGCTTTTTTAAAGATTATAAAAAGCTGGAAGGCAAGAATGTTACTATCGAACACCTGTTAGGGCAGCGATATGCGCATAAAGTAATAAAAGAAAGTTTGGAATTGTATAAGTCTACTTTTCCTGTGTACCAATAATTAATTTATGGGGCCTGACATTGAAATAAACGGTTATTACCTTTTCCTTACCTTTTTTCTGGTTTTGTTAAACGGCTTTTTTGTTGCCGCTGAATTTGCCATGGTCAGGGTACGCGGCTCCCAGGTTGAAATCAAAGCAAAAACAGGAAGCCCTGTTGCAAAGGTGGCACGTGGTATATTGCATAACCTTGATGGTTACCTGGCGGCTACACAATTGGGGATAACGATTGCATCACTTGGTTTGGGATGGGTTGGGCAGGAAGTAGTTACAAAGCTGATGCTCAACTTTTTTGCATTTTGCGGCCTTGTTATCAAATCACCTTTTATAATCAATACCAGTCATATAGTTGCTTTCGCGTTCATTACTATTTTACATATCGTATTCGGTGAACTGGCGCCAAAATCAATTGCAATTCAAAGATCTGTTCGAACGGTGATGACGGTTTCATTACCTCTCCGTTTCTTTTTTGTGGTATTTAAGCCGCTTATATGGATGCTAAATGGTTTTGCAAATTTTATCTTGAAACTCATCGGGATTAAACCGGTAAAGGGCGAAACCTCACACAGTTCAGAAGAGTTGCAATATCTGCTTGACCAGGGTAGAGAAACCGGGGCATTAGACTCGACGGAACATGAATTGATCCAGAATGTATTCGACTTTAACGAGCGTGTTGTAAAAAATATTATGATTCCCCGTACCAAGATATCGGGCATGGATATTAATACAGATAAAAATGAATTACTGGAAATAATTATAACCGAGGGCTATTCGCGCATACCGGTTTATGACGATGTAATTGATAAGATCGTGGGCATTGTACATGCCAAAGATATATTGCCACTCCTCGCCCGCAATGAAGAGATCATATTAAAAAACATTATCCGCAAGCCATATTTTGTCCCCGAAACAAAAAAGATAAATGACCTTATGGCCGAACTGCAGCAAAAACGCATTCAAATCGCCATTGTATTGGATGAGTTTGGTGGCACTGCCGGCATGGTTACACTCGAGGATATAGTAGAAGAACTGGTTGGCGAAATACAGGATGAATATGATGAGGAAAAGCCGATAGTAGAAGTTATAAATGAGCGGGAATTTATTGTGAACGCCCTGGCACCTATTTATGATGTAAACGGCCATCTGCCCCATGATTTGCCCGAAGACGGTGATTTTGATACAGTATCGGGCTGGCTGGGCGACATATTTGGTAAAATACCTGATGTTGGCGAGCAAAAAGAATCAAACGGGTACAATATTACCGTGTTAAAAAAATCGGATCAGAATATCGAATCGGTTAAACTTGAATTGCTGATAAACGAAGAAGATGCTGTAGATTTACATTAATCTGCTTTACTTATGCAACTTTTTTACACCCCTGATATTGACCCTTCCTACCAGCAATATTTTCTGAACGAAGAAGAGAGTAAACATTGTACCAGGGTGCTACGCCTTGAAAAAGGCAGTGAGATACAGCTGATTGATGGCCGGGGTGGGCTATACTCTGCCTCGATAATGGATGCTCATCCAAAAAGAACAATCCTTCAAATAAATTCTGTCATTACTTCGTTTAATAAAAGGAACCACTACCTGCATATCGCAGTGGCCCCAACAAAGAATATCGAGCGCCTGGAATGGTTTTTGGAGAAAGCTACTGAAATTGGCATTGATGAAATTTCGCCAATTATCTGTCAGCGCTCAGAGCGTAAAGAAGTTAAGGTTGAAAGGTTAAATAAAATAATTACATCTGCAATCAAACAATCAATCAAAGCATACCACCCCGTTTTAAATGAGCCGGCAAGTTATCAGCAGTTCCTGAAAAAGCCTTTCGAAGGGCAAAAGTTTATAGCCCATTGCGAAAAAGGAGATAAAGTTAACTTGAAGGCAGAACTTGATAAACAAGGCCGTTATTTGATATTGATAGGCCCGGAAGGTGATTTTACACCAGCAGAAATTGATGAGGCTTTGCAAAATGATTTTAAACCCATAACTTTAGGGGAAAGCCGCCTGAGAACCGAAACAGCTGCATTAGAAGCCTGTTTTGAGGTAAACTTTTTAAACAGGTAGTTTCTTTGATTAAGTCAGTTTGCATTATAATGTTTAATAATAGAATTATCCGCTTAATGTTGAGTTTAAAACCTATCGCATTGGTTTGCCTTGTGGCCTTGCTGACTTTGGCAAGTAGCTTTAGCACGCCCCCTACCTATAAAATGGCCAAGCTAAAATACAGCGGCGGCGGGGATTGGTACGGCGACAGGACTGCGTTGCCCAACCTGATAAAATTTTGTAACGACAATTTAAAAACAAATTTCCAACCTGAAGATGAAGTGGTTGACGTTGGCAGCGCCGAACTATTTAACTATCCTTTTGTTTTTATGACAGGGCATGGCAACGTGATATTCTCGGATCAGGAAGCGCTAAATTTACGGAAGTATTTAACCGGCGGTGGTTTTTTGCATATTGATGATAATTATGGGCTCGACCAGTTCATTCGCCCGCAAATGAAAAAAGTGTTTCCGGAGCTTGATTTTGTTGAACTGCCCTTAAACCATCCAATCTATCATCAAAAATATAACTTCCCGCTGGGCCTGCCAAAAGTACACGAGCATGATGGTAAACGCGCACAGGGCTTCGGTTTAATTTATAAAGGCCGCCTGGTTTGTTTTTACGACTACGAATGCGACTTAGGGAACGGGTGGGAAGACTTTGGCACTTATGCAGGTGATACCCAGGAGACGCGGATAAAAGCCTTAAAAATGGGCGCCAATATGGTGCAATACGTATTAACACAGTAGGACACGATTTTTTGGATTTTATGGATTATCAGGATTTTAATTTCTGATCTTCCTTTTTCCTGCCAATCTGATATAGCTAAAATATTAAATTTAAACGTCTAACCATTAACATCAATGCTCCGGATAAAAGTAAATAATGAATATAATTTCGAAGTTGACAAAAACGGCGAAGACCTAATGGTTGGCGGTGATAAAGTAAAGCCGGATATAAGGCAATTAAATAAATCTGCCTGGCATATCATTAACAACCTGCAATCGTACAACACAGAGGTCATTAGCTTTAACAGTTTTGAAAAAACAGCCGAAATTAAAGTGAACAACACTATTTACCACGTTACCGCCAAAGACCAGTTTGACATTTTACTTGATAAATTAGGCTTGAGCAGTTTAAATGCTTCTAAAATCAGTGAAATAAAAGCGCCAATGCCGGGGATGGTGCTCAAAGTTTTTGTTAAAGAAGGAGTGGAAATAAAAAAGGGCGATAACCTCTTTATTTTAGAAGCCATGAAAATGGAAAACATCATTAAAGCCCCGGCCGACGTATTTGTTAAAATAGTTAAAATAAAACCCGGCGATAAAGTTGAAAAAGGGCAAATATTAATGCTATTTTAATGCTATAAAAACTCTTATATAAAGCAAAAGGCCCCGTGTTTAGCGGGGCCTTTTGCTTTATAGATTATAATTATTTAGTGTGCTTTAAACGGTTTTGCGCTTTTCACACTGAAATGCGGTTTTCCATTGGGATTTATTTCAGGAGCGCCCACAAGGGTCATGGCGCAACGGAAACCAACTTCGGCGCTTGCGTCATCCTCATTCATAAACCTGCGTGTTGCAGGGTTTAGCCAAAAGGCCAGGTCATTCCATGAGCCACCTTTATAAACCTTCGAATGATCATTAACCAAAGTGGTTGTACCATATAATGTGGTATTAACGGTATCGTTGTAACCTCTTTTATCCGGGTTAAATGGTTTACTGCCATCAAGCGGGTTTTTCATCGCAGCAGCCTTCGCACTGTCGCTTTGGGCCTGCTGATAGGCTATCAATTCATCATACTTCATTTTTTTCTTTGACCTTGAAGCATCTTTAATAGGTTTCCCGTACTTATCTTTTGCATACAAGCCTTTCGAAGCATCAGCCAGGCGTTTGTTGGTAAATTCATTACCACGGAAAGGGTTAAAAGCATCAATTTCCTCGTAAGATGTCTGGCGGTAAGTATCTTCTACCCATTCATTTACGTTACCTGCCATTTGATATAAGCCGAAATCATTTGGCGGATATGACCTAACCGGCGCCGTAATGTCTGCCTTATCATTCAGGTAGCCGCCAACACCTGCGTTATCACCAAGGCCGCGTTTAAAGTTGGCAAGGATCATCCCACGGGTAGACCTTTTTGCCGAACGTACACCCAAGCCATTCCATGGATATACCTTACCGTCGTTTATATTTTCAAACTGGGTATTCCCAATCAAAGCCAAAGCAGCATATTCCCATTCAGCCTCTGTAGGCAGGCGGTAAGCTTGTTTCAAGATACCGTCTTCTAACCTCACAGGCCGTACAGGTCCTTTTCCTGCTTTCCCGTTTGCGCCGGTTGCTACCTTTGCATTAGGGCTAAGGTCAGGAAGCATTTTCTTTCCATCAATTCCCTGCCCCGTATATTGTCCGTTTAAATAAACATCAGTATTGAAGGGTTCTTTATTAGAGGCCGTAACGGGTTTAGCATTTTTTCCTTTTCCCGAAAGGTCATTCCACGAAACCAGGTTACCTCTTGAACGCAAAATATTTTCGTTAACACGATCCGTACGCCATGAACAATATTCCTGTACCTGATCCCAGGTTACACCAACTACCGGGTAGTCCTGGTATGCAGGGTGCCTTAAATAGTTATCAACATAAGGCTCATTATAAGATAAAGGGCTACGCCAAACCAATGTATCGGGAAGTGCATCATAAAATAATCTGTGATCGGCAGGGTAAGTAATACTTATCCAGTGCAGGTAGTCAAGCCAGTCTTGGTTAGCAACTTCTGTCTCGTCCATATAAAAGGAAGCAACAGTCACCCTCAGGCGAACGTTGTTATAGTCATATGTAACATCCTGATCTGCACTGCCGCCCATCACAAAAGTGCCGCCTTCAATAGGTACAAGGCCGGGGCCGGGAGTTGGATGTGTTTGCCTGAACCGCTCATAACCACCGGTTTTTTTGTCGTTATAAGTTATCCCGGTTTTGCCAGATTGCTGATGTTTACCGCAGCTGCTCATCAAGGTACCTATGCCCAACAGAACTATAGCAGTTTTAGTAAAAAGTACTTTCATATTTTTACGCTTATTTTTGGAAGGTAAATTTAATACAATTTGCTTAAAAAGCTAATTTTTTTACCCAATTCTTTTAAAGAAACATTTTTATTATCTGCTGTTAAACGAAAAATCGCCCAATGGAGTTACAAAAAAACTCATTATTTTTGGTGGAAAACTTATTAAGGTACTTCTGTGTATTAAACAGCAATTAACTTATATTTATTATTTTAAAAACAACACTAAATTGCGCAGATGAAGTTCATCCTGAATAAAACTATTATTTTTTTTATTTCCATTTTTCTGCCCTCACTGGCAATTTCACAAACTTCGGGTGTAAACACAAATGGCAGTAACACAACGGCTATACCTACCGCTGTGCCTTTTTTGAATATTACACCCGATTCCCGCTCGGGTGCATTGGGTGAAGCGGGAGTTGCCATCAGCCCGGATGTTAACGCGAATTACTGGAACCCGGCCAAGCTGGCATTTCTTGAAAGTGACGATGCGGTGTCTTTAGCATACACGCCATGGCTCCGTCAATTAGTTCCAGACATCAATTTAGCTTACCTAAGTTATGCACATAAGCTTGATGACCGCAATACCATCGGCGCTTCTTTAAAGTATTTTAATTATGGTACTATACAGATTACCGACAACCAGGGCACAAATCAAACGACTTTTAACCCTAATGAATTTTCGCTAAACGGATCATTTGCACGTAAATTCGGCGACGAACTTTCGTTGGGACTTACTGCAGGATACATCCACTCCAATTTATCAAACCAGTCCTTTGCCTCGGGAAATAGTGTACAGGCCAATGCCGGTAATGCGATCTCTGCCGGGGTATCCCTTTTTTACACCAAAAAACTACAGGAATTTGGCACCGATGGCATTTTTTCATTCGGGACCAATATTTCAAATATTGGTTCGAAGATCAGCTATAGTGCCCAGGGCCCTAAATACTTTTTGCCGGCTAATTTGAAAATAGGCGCGGCAGATATGCTAAACCTCGACGATTATAACCAAATAACTTTTACGCTTGATTTTAATAAATTATTAGTTCCAACGCCGCCGATAACCGATTCAAACGGGAACATAATTAAAGGGCAAAGTGATAATGTATCAGTGCCGACAGGGATTTTTAGTTCATTTACCGATGCTCCCGGCGGCTTTCATGAAGAACTTCAGGAAATAACGATTTCGCCCGGTATTGAATACTGGTACAACCAGCTATTTTCTCTAAGAGCAGGGTATTATTATCAAAATCCAAACAAAGGGAACGAACAATATTTAACCATGGGCGTAGGTTTTAAATATGTTGGGTTTCAGTTCGACTTTTCATACATTGCTGCCAGCCAGCAAAATAGCCCTATAGCCAATACCATCCGTTTCACGCTGATCGCTAATTTTGGTGGCGATAAAAATGCTAACAAAAAGCTCTAATGGCGAAAATCAGGATAGGATTTGGCTTTGACGTACACCAGTTAAAAGAACAGCACCCATTTGTGTTAGGCGGCGTTAACCTGGAACATCATGCAGGTGCATTCGGGCACTCGGATGCCGATGTATTGCTGCATGCCATTTGTGATGCCTTGTTAGGCGCCGCAAATTTGAGGGACATAGGTTATCATTTTTCAAATACCGATGAAAGGTGGAAAGGCATCAGCAGTTTAATATTGCTGCAACATGTGATAGCTTTATTGAAGGAAAAAGACTGGCAAATTGGTAATATTGATTGTATGGTTTGCCTTGAAGCGCCAAAAATAAACCCGCATATTCCCGCTATGAAAACCAATATAGCCGCAGCCGCTGGTATTAATGAAGAAGATATCTCCATAAAAGCCACCACCAACGAACAGTTGGGCTTTATCGGCCGCGAAGAAGGTGTTGTTGCTTATGCGGTTTGTTTGATAGAGAAGTCCGGAAGTCCGGAAGTCCGAAAGTCCGGAAGATAGAAAAGAGGTCGGAAAGTCCGGAAAAACTATTTATGCGTCATCGCGCACTTTCGTTTGCCAGCGCCGCCGCCTTTCATTTCCCCCCCCATATTAAATAACAAAGCCCGGCGCGCGGCCAAGCTCTGTCTTTCTATCTTGCTTTTCGTTACTGTAGTTACAAACTACAGTCATAGCCAATCCGAAGACAAAGTCTTCGGACAGCGTCCGCGCAAACTACCGACATCGGGGTTAAAATCGTCAACCATTCTTATAATAAAATAGCCCTTATGGTTATAGGGATTTTAAAGCCAACAAGCGTACGCTCATTAAGCAACAAAGCCCGGCGCGTGGCCAAGCCCTGTTCTCTTTTCTTATATTTCGTTACTGTAGTTACAAACTACAGGCATAGCCAATTCGTAGACTTATAGTCTACGAACAGCGGGTAGTTTGTACCCCACAGCTTTCACACACAGCCTGCCCGTACACTAACTACAATTTAGATATATCAATTATTTTAACAGCTTTTATTTTATCCTTGCTTGAGAAAATTGATTTATTGTTATGTTGGTAGTTAAATAAAACAGTACTAAATGTTGCCTTATAATTCATAAAATGTGCACTATCCGATTTCAGAGTAAATTCATAAAGATTGTTATCATTTTCAAAAACCATTGAATAGGTTATATACGGTTTTTTGTTTAGTCGCGTGTAAAATTCGCTATAGTAAGAATTTCTATTTTCCATTATTAGCTCCTTGGTTGTAAAACCGGTAAAGCTTTCAACTGTATCCTTAATTAATGCGGAATAATATGTTTTTAGATAGTCGTGAACGTTTAGCCCGCTTACAGCCTTATTGTATTTTAGAACTGTAAAGAATGTATTAGTATCTGAATTATTTAAATAAGAGAAAAATAGAAATTTGCTTTGATGCAATAACTTCCAATCCAGGGGAATGCATACTTTTTCATTGTCAATGGATGTACAATTCCAACTTTTATTATCTTGTAAGCTGTTTTTATTAGAGCTGTTTTTACAGCCTAAGATCAAAAAAATCAATAATATATATTTAATTCGGTTCATAGCTATTAGAAATAATTTGAATTAATTTTATTTTAATTTTATTCCAGCCTCAACACCGACAGTAACCGAAATTTTAGCTGGTAAGGACACTTTATAACTTGCTTTTACACCAACAGTCGTTTCTGAAGTTGTTCCACTTTTATCGGGACTCTTTTTATTTGATATAAAAGCTCCTGCTTGAGCCTTCCCTTGAGTTTTTCCAGCCATAACTTCTGTAGTATTACTAACACTTTTACCGCTTGTATTGGTTGTATGACTACCTTTAACATCAACCCCTTCTACTTTCCCACTGACTGAAACTTCAGTCTTTTGACTTACAGTTGTGGTATTTACAATTTTAAAAAGCGGGCCACCTGGCTGATTGTTCGAAGTAGGAGTCAAGAACTGACCTAAGTTTGTACTAAACGTTGTTGTATTGGTCACGTCAGTAGAAGTAGATACAGTAGCAGTTCCTCCACCAAACCACCCTGTTACTTCTTTTGCTGCTGTACTAACTGTTGCAGTAACACTTACATATGCTTGATCAATTTTATTACCGACAGCTTGAAAATATTCTCTAAAACCCTCTGCAATTATATGATTTGGATCCCCCAAACCAGGAATGCACGGGCAATTGCCATCAGGATCCGTTCTATCTACAGGATTATTTCCTACATAAGCATATGGCGACAGATTAATCTGATCCGGATGTTCTGCATAGGCATCAACTACATTCCACCTTCCAATGACGGGGTCGTAGAAACGTGCACCGTAATCGTACTATCAAATACTACTAATCACCCCGCATTATCAACAGCCGAAACTTCCTTCTTTATCTCCACGCTGCCTGTCCGTTTTAATACACCCCATCCGCTGAGCTCGCCTTTTAATGCTTTTCGGATAGATTTAAACAAAACATAGTACATTAACTGCCGCCATATAAAACGCTGCGGGATGATGTAAACCAATTTTTTGTAATCTTCTTTTTGCATCCAGAAAGCAAGAATAGCCACAACGAAATCGATACAT
>Ga0316224_1003221_pt1 | contig 13726 bp, 10 predicted proteins | sample TBH18013metaG_FD_206254 | JGI IMG/M metagenome (GOLD analysis project Ga0316224, IMG submission 206254) | Freshwater microbial communities from Trout Bog Lake, Wisconsin, USA - TBH18013 | ecosystem: Environmental > Aquatic > Freshwater > Lake > Hypolimnion/Profundal zone | place: USA: Wisconsin... | reverse complement strand
TGCGGACCGGCGGGCTGGTTCACGATATCGGCAAGATTCACGTCCCGGCGGAATTTCTCAGCCGTCCCGGTAAGCTCTCCATGGAGGTCCACAAGGTCATCCGCATGCACCCGCAGATGGGGTGGGAGATCATGCGCGACATCGAATTTCCCTGGCCGGTGGCCGACATGATCCGGCAGCATCACGAACGGCTGGACGGCACCGGTTATCCCCTGGGCCTCAAGGGCGACGAGATCTTGTTGGAATCGCGGATTCTGGCGGTGGCCGACGTGTTCGAGGCCATCAGCTCCCATCGGCCCTACCGGCCGGCGCTGGGGGTGGATATGGCCCTGGCCGAACTGCGCGACCATGCCGGAACGCGCTACGATGCGGCGGTGGTTCAGGCTTGTCTGGATGTGGTGGCGGAAAAAGGCGTCGCCATCATGGACGACGACAGCCAGCCGAATCTATGACCTCCGGGCGGGAGGCCTATTCGGCGGCTTCCGAGGTGCGGCGTGGAGCCTGGCGGTGCAGTTGCGTCAGCAGGAGTTCGCGCGGATTGTGGCAGGAGCCGCACCAGACGACCGCCGTGCCGTCACCATAGGAATGGATGCGGTGCTTGGCGGATTCCTTGCAATGCGGGCAATCAAGTACGGCGTTGGACAAAACCGTCCCTCCCCCTATGATTCGCCGCATGATGACACACCAGTCATGGTATAGCAAGGCGATAATGCGTACATTATGTGGTTACCCGGATTTCTCACACTGTCGCCATTTTTTCCCCGCCCGCAGGGTTGCGTTGCGGCGGGCGCAGGCCCGCGATCATTCGGTTTGCCGGCGAAGCCGGCGGGCGCCCGGCTTCCCAACGCCCTCGACGTGGCCACCAGCCACGCCGTGTGTCCCTTCGGGCCATCCCTGTCGGGATCGCATCTGCGATGCGCCGCTTGCCCCCGGTTCAAGCCCGGGGCAGGCTCTACGGGCTGCGCCGGTCGTCGGATCGCCGGATCGTCCCCCCGCAAACGCAATCGTATCTCGCGAGAGTGTGAGAAATCCGGGTTAAGTTTGTGGGGCCGTCATCAACGCTGGGTAAAGAGGCCGAGGATGGCGTCCTGGCCCTGGGTGGAATTGCGCAACGCCGCCAAGCCAAGCTCGCGATAAGTGTTGGCGGACAGGGCGTTGGCGGCCGCCGTCGCCAGATCGGTACCGGTCAGATTGCCGGCGGATTGGCTGGCGATGACGCTTTGATTCTGCACGAAGGCGGCGGTGATCTTGAGTTGGGCGGCGGAGTCACCCAGATTGGCGGTCTGATTGTCGAGGGTGGTGCTGGCCTGATTGAGCGAAGCGATGCTGGTCTGGATATTGGCGGTGGAGCCCGACCAGCCGGCGGCGGGGCCGATGCCCAGCGACGCGCTGTCGGCGGCGGTGCCGGTGACGGTGGTATTGATGCCGGCCCCGGAGATGGTGACGCTGCCGGGATTGGCGGCGATCAGACTGACCCCGTTATAGGATGAATCGGCGGCCAGGCTGTCCACTTGGCCGACCAGGGCGTTGTACTGATTCTGCAGGTTGGTCTGTTGGGTGGGGGTGGTGCTGGCCAACGCCTGCTGCGCCAGCGCCTTCAATTGGGTCACCACGTTGGAAATGGCGTTGAGTCCGGTGGTGGCGGCCTGGATCGCGCCCACCCCCTGGCCGATGCTGGTGCCCACATCCGACAGGGCGCCGGAACGGTTCAACAGGCCCTGAGCCAGGATAAAGGCCTGGGCGTTGGCCGGGGAGTTGACCGATCGGCCGGTGGACAGGCTCTGGAAATTGAGGTTTTCCAGCGTCTGATTGGTCTGGATCGAAGTCAGCGCCGAGGTGGTCGAGGCGATGGGGGACACTGTCATGGCCGTTCTCGTCTTTCTACCGGATTCCAGCATACCCCTTCCGGGACCGCCGTTTCAACGGGGTGGTTCGGCGATGATGCGCCGGGGTGGCGGCGGCGTCTGTGATCCGCTTCACCTGCCTCTTCCCCCGAACATGAAAACCCCCGCCATCGGGGAATGGCGGGGGTTCGATGCAAGCGGATGTGATGGTGTCGCCTATTCTTCCTCGACCGGGGCGCCGTCGAGATCGCCGGGGCCGGCGGCCAGGGCGTCGGAGATCAAGCCGGCGTTCTGGCGGATGGCGCCTTCGATCTCGGCGGACATTTCGGGATGGTCCTTGAGATAGGTCTTGGCGTTTTCGCGGCCCTGGCCGATGCGGGTCGAATTGTAGGAGAACCAGGCTCCCGACTTTTCCACCACGCCGGCCTTGACCCCCAGATCGATCAGCTCGCCCATCTTGGAGATGCCCTCGCCATACATGATGTCGAAGTCGACCACCTTGAACGGTGGCGCCAGTTTGTTTTTCACCACCTTGACCCGGGTCTGGTTGCCGACCACTTCCTCGCGGTCCTTGATGGCCCCGACCCGGCGGATTTCCATGCGGACCGAGGCGTAGAACTTCAGCGCATTGCCGCCGGTGGTGGTTTCCGGATTGCCGAACATCACCCCGATCTTCATGCGGATCTGATTGATGAAGATGACGATGGTCTTGGACTTGGATACCGAGCCGGTCAGCTTGCGCAGGGCCTGACTCATCAGACGGGCGTGCAGGCCCATGTGATTGTCGCCCATCTCGCCTTCCAATTCGGCGCGCGGTACCAGGGCCGCCACCGAGTCGATCACCAGCACGTCGATGGCGCCGGAGCGCACCAGGGTATCGGTAATCTCCAGCGCCTGTTCGCCGGCATCGGGCTGGCTGATCAGCAACTCGCCCAGATTGACCCCCAGCTTGCGGGCATAGCCGGGGTCCAGCGCGTGTTCGGCATCGACGAAGGCGCAGGTGCCGCCCTTCTTCTGGGCTTCGGCGATGATGTGCAGCGCCAGGGTGGTCTTGCCCGAGCTTTCCGGGCCATAGACCTCGATGATACGGCCGCGCGGCACGCCGCCGATGCCAAGGGCGATGTCGAGGCCGAGCGAGCCGGTGGAGACCACCTCGGTCTCGACCACCGAGTCCTTCTGGCCCAGCTTCATGATGGAGCCCTTGCCGAACGCCCTCTCGATCTGGCTGACGGCGGCTTCCAGTGCCTTCTGTCTATCCATGGTGTCCTTGTCCACGAGACGTAATGCGGCCTGCGACATGGCATTTCCCCTTCATCTCTGCCGAACCGGGTGACGTGGCAACAAAGTACACCGTCTGTTCTGGAACGCAAGGGGAATGTTCGCGTTTGTTCTCTCTATGTTTGCGGAGTGTGCTGCGCTCTAGGGCCTGCTGATATTTAGCACATAGCTCATGCGGTAAGTGTCAACAGGCCCTAAGCCTCGGTCGGCTCGGGGGCGGGGGCCGGCTCGGGGGTGGTGGCCCCGCGGACCCGCTCGCGAGGTTCACGCTGTTCGCGGGGCTCACGGGGCGGCCGGCGCCGAGGTTCCCGGACCCGTTCCGGGGCCGGCGCGGCAGCCTGCTCGGGGGCGGAATCGCGGGGCGGCGTGGCGGGCGGTTCGATGGAGGGCTGGGGGCCTTCGCCGGGAATCTCGATGACCTGCTGGCGCGGGCTGGATTCGACAACGGGTTCGGGACCGGACTCGGCGGTGTATTCGTTGCCGTTTTCGTCCTCGTTCTCCGACTGCATGGACTGTTCGTCGGCGGGAGTGGGCATCTGCTGGCGCGGCCGGCCATTGTTCTGGTTCTGGGCGTTGATCACCCGGAAATAATGCTCGGCATGCTGATAGAAGTTTTCGGCGGCGACCCGGTCGCCCTGCAGCGAGGCGTCGCGCGCCAGGGTCAGGTACTTTTCCAGCACCTGATGGGCGTTGCCGCGGATGCGACATTCAGGCCCATTGCTGTCGAACACCTGATTGGGACGCGGCATGCCGCCACCGCCTCCACCGCCGCCTCCGCCATGCTTCTTACCGCCGCCATTGTTGTTGATGTTGTTGTTGGGGCCGCGACCGCGGGAACGTTGCTTCGGATTCACGGGACCTGCCTTCATGTGCATCATTGTGATCTACGCTCAAATCCAGTTCGCCGACATCACTGTCCGGCCTGTCCGCTACCGTGTGACGGGCGGCGATGGGGGATTTCACGGCACATGAGCGAGAGGCGGAGCCAAGAAAAGGCTCAACGCGGTCATCCGGCTCAAGTGGCATGTATTGGCGCAACCCTAGTCGGCCCCGCGCCGCTTTCCAACAACTTTTTTTATAAACCTGCCACGACGCAGCGTTCGACCCCGCCGAGATCCCGCCGAACCCCCTGCGGGACCAGCCCGGCGGCGGCGAGCAGGGTGGCGGCCGGACCGGCCTGCCCCATTCCCACCTCCAGCACCGCCACCCCGCCGGGCGCCAACAGGCGGGCGATCTGGGGGGCCAGGCTGCGGACGCAATCGAGGCCGTCGGGGCCGCCTCGCAACGCCAGCCGCGGCTCGAACATCGCCACTTCCGGTTCCAGTTTGTCGATCTCGCCATCGGGGATATAGGGGGGGTTGGAGACGATGACGTCGAACCGCTCGTCAAGGCCGGCGCCCCAATCGCCCAGGCGGAAGGCGGCCCGCCCGGCCAGTCCCAGGCGCTGGGCATTGGCGCCTGCCACCTCCAGCGCCGCCGGGCTTTTGTCCACCCCGAGTCCGGTGGCGAAGCCCAATTCCGTCAGCAGGGTCAGCAGGATGCAGCCGGTGCCGGTGCCCAGGTCGAGAATGCGCCGTGGCCGCCCCCGTTCGGCCAGGCCGTCCAGCACCGCCTCGATCACGGTCTCGGTATCGGGGCGGGGATCCAGGGTGTCGGCGGTCACCTTGAACTCCAGGGTCCAGAAGCCCCGCCGCCCCAGCAGGTGCGACATGGGCTCGCGGGCCAGCCGCCGCCCCAGCAGGGCGTTGAAGCGGTCCTGCTCGGCGGGACTTAGGTCCCATTGCGGCCGGGTGAAGACCGCCTGCGGCTCCAGTCCCAGCACCTCGCCCAGCAGCAGCCTGGCGTCCAGGCGCGCGGTCTCGATTCCCGCCGCCGTCAGCCGCTCGGCCGCCCGGTGCAGGATCTGGGCGATGGTCAGCATGGAGGGAGCCGGCGCTTGAGGGGCCTCATGACTATTGCATCTCGGCCAGGCGCTCGGCCTGATGGGCGGCGATCAGGGCTTCGACCACTTCATCCAGGGCGTCGCCGCTCATCACCGCATCGATCTTGTACAGGGTCAGATTGATGCGGTGATCGGTGACGCGGCCTTGCGGGAAGTTATAGGTGCGGATGCGTTCCGAACGGTCGCCGGAGCCGACCTGGCTTTTGCGGTCGGCGGCGCGCACCGCGTCCTTGGCGGCGCGCTCGCGCTCGTAAAGACGGGCCCGCAGCAGCTTCAGGGCGGTGGCCTTGTTCTTGTGCTGGCTCTTCTCCTGCTGGCAGGCCACCGCCAGACCGGTGGGGATATGGGTGACGCGGCAGGCCGAATCGGTGGTGTTGACGCTTTGGCCGCCCGAGCCTTGCGAGCGGTAGACGTCGAAGCGCAGATCCTTGTCGTCCAGTTGGATGTCCACCTCTTCCGCCTCGGGCATGATGGCGACGGTGGCGGCGGAGGTATGGATGCGGCCCTGGGATTCGGTGGCCGGTACCCGCTGGACCCGGTGGACGCCGGATTCGAATTTCAGGCGGGCGAAGACGCCGCGTCCGGTGATGGTGGCGCTGGCCTCCTTGACGCCGCCGATGCCGGTATCGCTGGCCTCCAGCAGTTCGAACCGCCAGCCGTGCAGGCCGGCATAGCGTTCATACATGCGGAACAGTTCGGCGGCGAACAGGGCGGCTTCGTCGCCGCCGGTGCCGGCCCGCACCTCCAGGATGGCGTTCTTCTCGTCATCCTCGTCCTTGGGCAGCAGCATCAGCTGGACGTGGCGTTCCAGCGCCGTCAGCCGCTCCTTGAGGGCGTAGAACTCCTCCTCGGCCATGGCGCGCATCTCGGCATCGGCCGAGGCATCCTGCATCATCACCGCCGCGTCGGCCATCTCGTCGCGGGCCTTGCGGAAAGCCTGAACCGCCTCGACCACCGGGTCCAGCTCCGCCAGTTCCTTGGACAGCCGGACGATGGTGCTGGAATCGATCCCCTCGCCCGAGGCCAGTTGGGCGCGCAGTTCGTCGTGGCGATAGAGGACCTTGTCGAATTGGGTTTCCAAATTCATCGCCCTTTAATCCTCCAGCCGAAACAGCGTCTTCAGCGTCTTTTCCATGGCCCGCCACTGGGCACCCTCGGCGGCACCCTCGGCCGCGAGAGTCTTCATCGCCTCGCTGGGGGCATGCAGCAGGCGGTTGATCAGCAAACGGGTCGCTTCGGCGGCGTCGGTGGCGGCTTCGGCCAGCACCGTCTCGCGCATCTCCTCAAAATGGGCCCGCAGCGCCACGATGGCCGGTACCGCCGCCCGCGCCTGGCGTCCGCGCTGGAAGCTGGCGGCCTCGTCGGCGACGATGGCCCGCGCCTCGCGGGCCGCCGCCTCGCGGCCGGCGCGGCCTTCCAGCGCCACCTTCTCCAGATCGCCGAGATCGTAGAGGAAGGCGCCCTCCACCCGGTTGACCGCCGTTTCCACATCGCCGGGGATGCCGGCATCCACCAGGAAGATCGGCCGGCGGCGGCGCTTCTTCACGGCGGCGATCACCGCTTCGGCGGAGATCGCCACGTTGCGGCCGCCCAGGCAGGCCATGACCACATCGGCTCCGGCCAGGGCTTCCCGCATCTCCTCGAAGGCCAGGACATGGCAGTCCAGGCTCTTGGCCAGGGCCTCGGCCCGGCTGAGGCGCGGCGCGGTGACCGAGAGGTCCTTGAGGCCGGCGGCCAGCAGGCTTTCGGCCACCAGCTCGCCCATCTCGCCGGTCCCCACCAGCAGCGCCCGGCAGCGTCCCAGATCGCCGTGCAGATCGCGGGCGATCTGGACCGCCGCCGCCGCGATGCTGACCGGGCCTTCGCCGATGGCGGTCTCACTGCGCACCCGTTTGGCGACGGCGAAGGCGGCCTGGACGAAGGCGTCCAGCGCCCCGCCCAGGGTGCCGGCCTCGCGGGCCAGCCGATGGGCGGCCTTGACTTGGCCGGTGACATGGGGTTCGCCGATCACCAGCGAATCCAGCGAGGCGGTGACGGTAAAGCCGTGGCCGACCGCCTCGGCGCCCGTCAGGGTGTAGAGGTGACAGGCCAGCACCGCCGGTTCCAGGGCGGCCCGCGCCGCCATGGCCTCACCCACCAGCCGGGCCGCGTGGGCGGGGTCGCCGTCGATGGTCCAGACTTCGACCCGGTCGCAGGTGGACAGCACCAGCGCCTCGCCCAGACCGGCCCGCTTCAGTCCTTCGAGGAAGGCGGGGGCGGCGGCGTCATCGACGAACAGCGCGTCGCGCAAGCCGAGCGAGGCCGATTTGTGATTGGCCCCGATCATGACCAGATGATGGGCGGAGGCGGCCACCGGCATGTCTCGCTACAGCAGGCGGCCGAGGTGTTCCTCCAGCAATGCCAGCGGTACCTCGTCCTGCACGCCGCCATCCAGGTCGCGGATGGTGACGGCGCCGCGCGTCGCCTCCTCCTCGCCCATGATGACGGCGAAGCGGGCATTGACCTTGTCGGCGCGGGCCATGCGCTTTTTCATATTGCCGGAATAGCCCAGATCCACCGTCATGCCGGCCCGGCGCAGCCGCTCGGCCACCGCCATGGCATGCAGGGCGTCGCCCATGGGAATGACGGTGACCGGCCGGGTCCCGGCGGGAACGTGATCCACCAGCATGGCCAGCCGCTCGACGCCGGCGGCCCAGCCGATGCCCGGGGTGCGGGCGCCGCCCATCTGGGCGATCAGTTCGTCATAGCGGCCACCGGCCAGCACGGTGCCCTGGGCTCCCAGGGCGGTGGTGGTGAACTCGAAGGCGGTGTGGCAGTAGTAGTCGAGGCCGCGGACCAGCTTGGGATTGGTGATGAAGGGAATCCCCAACTGGGTCAGCCCATGGGTCACGGTCTGGAAGAATTCGCGGGCCGCCGGGGTCAGCGAATCGTTCATCAGCGGCGCGCCCTCGACGATCCTGCGGTCGCCCTCGTCCTTGGAGTCCAGCACCCGCAGCGGATTGCGGTCCAGCCGGTTACGGCTGTCCTCGCTGAGCGCCGCGCGGAAGTCGGACAGATAGGCGGTCAGTGTGTCGCGATAGGCGGCGCGGCTTTCGGCGTCGCCCAGGGTATTCAGTTCCAGCCGGACCTTGCCGGCCAAACCCAGCTCGGACAGCACCCGCCAGGCCAGGGCGATGACCTCCACATCGGCCAGCGGCGCTTCCACCCCCAGCAGTTCGACCCCGACCTGGTGGAACTGGCGCAGGCGTCCCTTCTGGGGGCGCTCGTGGCGGAACATGGGACCGCGATAGAACAGCTTCAGCGGCAGCGACTGGGCCAGGCCGTTGGAGATGAAGGCGCGCGCCACCCCGGCGGTGCCTTCGGGACGCAACGTCAGCGAATCGCCCGAACGGTCGGCGAAGGTGTACATCTCCTTGGTCACCACGTCCGAGGTTTCGCCCAGGGTGCGGGAGAACACCTCGGTGAACTCGAAGATCGGGGTGGCGATCTCGCCGAAGCCATAACGCTTGGCGGCGGTGAAGGCGACCTCTTCCACCCAGCGGTGGCGCCGCGCATCGTCGGGAAGCAGGTCGTGGGTGCCGCGAACCGGCTGGAGGCTCGACACGGGCTCAGTCTTCCTTCTTCAGGGCGGCTTCGATGGCGGCCGCCCGCTGTTCCACCAGTTCGACGATGTGGTCGACCATGTCCGGACTGTCGACATTGTGATCGGGCGAGCCGCCCACATAGACCTTGTGGCTGCCGCTGCCGCCGCCGGTGATGCCGACCATGGTTTCCCGCGCCTCGCCGGGGCCGTTGACGACGCAGCCGAGGATGGACAGCGTGACCGGGGCGCGGATGTGGGACAGGCGATTCTCCAGGATTTCCACCGTTTTGATGACGTCGAAGCCCTGGCGGGCGCAGGATGGGCACGACACGATGCGCACGCCGCGATGGCGCAGATCCAGCGACTTCAGGATCTCGAAGCCGACCTTGACCTCCTCGGTCACGTCGGCCGACAGCGAAACCCGGAGGGTGTCGCCGATCCCCGACCACAGCAGGCTGCCGATGCCGATGGCCGATTTCACGGTGCCGCCGATCAGGCCGCCGGCCTCGGTGATGCCCAGGTGCAGCGGGTAGTCGCAAGCCTTGGCCAGTCCCTGATAGGCGGCGACCGCCAGAAAGACGTCGGAGGCCTTGACCGCGATCTTGAACTCGAAGAAGTCGTTGTCTTCCAGGAGCCTGGCATGCTCCAGCGCGCTTTCCACCAGCGCCTCGGGGCAAGGCTCGCCGTATTTGTCCAGCAGATGCTTGTCCAGCGACCCGGCATTGACGCCGATACGCATGGAGCACCCGTGGTCCTTGGCGGCCTTGACCACCTCACGCACCCGATCATGCGAACCGATATTGCCGGGATTGATGCGCAGGCAGGCGGCGCCGGCCGCGGCGGCCTCGATGGCGCGCTTATAGTGGAAGTGGATATCGGCGATGATGGGAACCGGTGATTCCTTGATGATCGCCCGCAGCGCCGTCGTCGAGTCCTCGTCTGGGCACGAGACCCGCACGATGTCGGCGCCGGCCTCGGCGGCGCGCCGGATCTGTTCCAGGGTGCCGGCCACGTCGGTGGTCAGCGAATTGGTCATGGTCTGCACCGAAATGGGCGCATCACCGCCGACGGCCACCGGGCCGACATGGATTTGCCGGGATTTGCGCCGGCTGATTTCGCGGTAGGGCCGCAGGCTCATGGGATCGCTCTCGCTGACAGATATGGTTCACTCTCGTGGTCCGATCCATCTGAAATGAGCGGTTTACCGCACATTTCAGATGGGTCAGGTCACTCGGCCGGCGCGCGAGTCGGCCAGAGCGAAGGGTTATAGCGCAAGTGGGGCCCGATCCGAAAGCAACAACCTGTTTGGGGGTATTAGCCCCCGGTCATCAGCGTATCGGGATCGAGGCGGATGTCGCGCCGAACCTGACCGATGGCCCCCAGCGCCGGGCCTTTATGGCCATCGATGGACACCTCCAGCGAGCCGGCATTGCCCACCATCAAGGTGAGGCCCGGCCGGTTGGGGACACGGTAGCTGTCGCCGCGCCGCAGCAACCGCGACACCAGCAGTGATCCGTCCATCTCGCGCACCTGGACCCAGCAATCGTCGCTGTTGGCCCGCAGCACCACCCGGGCATCGGTGTATTCCGCGCCGAAGACCTTGCCATTGCCGGTATCCGCCTCGATCTTGGGGGCTTCGGCCTTCGGGATTTCAGCCTTGGGAGTTTCGACCTTCGGGGGTTCGGCCTTGGGAGCCTCGGTCTTCGGTGGTTCGACCGTGGCTGGAGTCGCCGAGGTCTGTTCCACCGGAGCGACCATGGGCTGAACCGGCGCCGCAGCCGCCGTCTTGTCCTCCTCGACCTCCGCCGGGGGAACCACATCCTCCTTGACCGCGGCCTGTTCCTCGCCCGGCTTGATGACGTCGGAGGCGGCGGGGGAGGACGGCGCCTTGGCGTCGCCGGTCAGGGCGGCTTGCCGGTTGAGAATGGTCGACAGGCGATCCGGCAGCGGCGGCACCATCTCCGCCACCTTGGATTCGCGGAACGACAGCATGTACCAGCCGCCATAGGCGACGGCCGCCAGCACGATGCCGAGGAAGATCACTGCGCCGCCGGGAATGCGGCCCTCGGTGACCGGCGAGGGAAACGACAATTCGGCGCGGGCGGTGAAGCCCCCGGCGCCTTCATCGCGGAACCGGCGGACCAGTTCCTCGCCATCAAGGCCGAGATATTCGGAATAGGTGCGCAGAAAACCGGCGGCATAGGTTCCGCCGGGCAGATCGGCGTGGCGGCCGTCTTCCAGCGCTTCCAGGAAGGGCTGGCGGATTCGGAGCTGCTTGGAGCAGTCGGCCAGGGACTTGCCCATCTTTGCGCGTGCGGCGCGGAGCGCCGGACCAACGCCGAACGGGGAGCCGGAGGGGACTGCCGGTTCCACGGCGGCGATGGGCTCCGGTTCCACGGCGGGGACGGGATCGGCGGCGGCGGAAGCGGCCTCGGCGGTTTCGGCCGGCGCGGCGGCGGGATCGGGCAGAGTGTCAGGAACGGGGGTTTCCACGGCGCGTGAACCTTTCCATCAGACCGGGTTGCCCCAGACGAAGCAGTGTCTTGTGTATCAAATCCCGAGGCTCTCTGGCAACCGCCCCTCTCCGGCCGACATCACAGGATCACGCCACGATCAATGGCGAAACATTTCAACTTGTTCCGCAGGCTGTGGTCCGGCGATTCCAGCAGGGTTTCCATATAGGATTCCAGCGCCGCGATGTCGAGACTGCGAACCATGGTCTTGACCGGGCCGATGGAGGGCGACGACACCGAGAGGGAGCGGATGCCGACGCCGATCAGCGCCATGGCCTCCAGCGGCCGTCCCGCCATTTCGCCGCATACCGACAGCGGCACGTTGTGCTCGCGGCATTTGGCGCCCACATAGCGCATGAAACGGACCATTATCGGGGCCAGCGGGTCATAGCGTTCGGCGATGCGGGGATTGCCGCGATCGACCGCGAACATGAACTGCATCAGATCATTGGTGCCGATGGAGACGAAGTCCACCAGCGGCAGCAGGGCGTCCAGTTGCAAGGCCAGGGCCGGCACTTCCAGCATGGTGCCGACCTTCAGGGTGCTCGGCAGCGGATTGCCGGCTAGCCTTTCATGCTCGACCTCGATGTCGAGAATGCGCCGGGCCTGCACCAGTTCCGCCACCTCGGCGATCATGGGAAACATCACCGACAATTCACGTCCGGCGGCGGCGCGCAGCAACGCCCGCAATTGATGGCGCATCACCGCCGGACGGTCCAGGGTGATGCGGATCGACCGCCAGCCCAGGGCCGGATTGTCCTCGGTATAGGGATTCCAGTAGGGCAGCACCTTGTCGCCGCCCACGTCGAGGGTGCGGAACACCACCGGCTTGCCCTCGGCCTGATCGATGATCTTGCGGTAGAGCAGGGTCTGGGCCGCCACGTCGGGCAGGCTGGAGCGGGCCATGAACGGCAGTTCGGTGCGGTAGAGGCCGATGCCGTCGGATCCCGATTCGTGCAGATGCTGGAGGTCCAGCAGCAGGCCGGCATTCATGTGGATACCGATTCGGATGCCCTCGCGGGTCACCGCCGGCAGATCGCGCAGCCGGGCATAGACCGCGATGCGCAACTGGCGCTGGCTCAACGCCTCGGCATAGCTTTCGCGGATGTCTTCCGGCGGCCGGATGAAGACCTGGCCGTTGTCGCCGTCGCAGATGACCAGGTCCAGCGGCTCGATCTTGTCCAGCACATCCTTGACCCGGCCGACCACCGGGATGTCCAGGGCGCGGGCGACGATGGCCACATGGGCGGTGGCGGCCCCCTCTTCCAGCACCAGACCGCGCAGATTCTTGGGGTCGTAGTCGAACAGTTCCATCGGCCCCATATTGCGGCCGATCAGGATGGCGTTTTCCGGCAGGTCGCCGTGGGGGCTGTCCTCGCTGCCGCTGGACAGATACTGGAGCAGGCGGTTGGCCAGATCCTCGAAATCGTGCATGCGCTCGCGCAGATAGGGATCGGTGATCTGATTCATGCGGGCGCGGGTGTCGTCATGGACCTTCTGCACCGCCGCCTCGGCGGTCAGGCCGGTGCGGATGGCCTCGCTGATGCGGTTGATCCAGCCCTTGTCCTCGGTGAACATGCGGTAGGTCTCAAGCACGTCGCGGTGCTCGCCGTCACGCATTTCCGGCCGCGAGAACAACTCCTCCAGGGCGGTCTTGATGCCCGACAGCGCCGTCTTGAGGCGCTCCAGCTCCACATCGGGATCCTCGGCCACCAGCCGGTGGATGGTGATGCGCGGGTTGTGCAGTACGGCGATGCCGATGCCGACGCCGCCGTTGAGCCGGATCCCCTCCAGGCGCAGCGGCAGCAGCGCGTTGCCGTCCACCTGCACCAGCTCGGAGCGGTCGACCAGTTCGCCCGACGCCACCAGTTCGGCCAGCACCATGGCCACGGTTTCGAGGGTCTCGATCTCCTCGTCGGTGTAGTGGCGCATGGTGCGGTTCTGCACCACCAGGACGCCGACCACCCGTGCCCCCCGGATGATGGGCACGCCCATCAGCGAATGGAAGATCTCTTCACCGGTTTCGGGGCGATAGGCGAAATTGGGGTGGGCCTGGGCATCGGCCAGGGCCAGCGGCCGGGCATGGGCGGCGATATCGCCGACAAGGCCCTCGCCGACCCGCAGACGGGTCTGGTGGACGGCGTCGTGGCGAAGACCCTCGGTGGAGAACAGCTCCAGCACCTCGCCGGCCCGCATGACGTAGCAGGAGCAGACTTCCGCCACCATATCGGCGGCGATCAGGGTCACCACTTTGTCCAGGCGTTCCTGGGCCGAGCCGCCACCGGCCATCACGTCGCGCAGACGCCCCAGCAACCGCCTGGAAACCGAGGTTGTTCCGGCGGTCAGCATTGGACTCGCGTCGAAACCGGCCCTTCCCGGGCGGCCAGGGCAGCCACGGCTTGATCCACCAGTTCCTGGAGAATCTCCGCCGTCGGCTGTTCGCGCGCCACCATGCCGACACTCTGGCCGGCCATGAGGGACCCGTTTTCCACATCTCCGTCGATGACGGCCCGCTTCAGCGCCCCCGCCCAGAAATGTTCGATCCGGAGCTGGGCTTCCTTCTGGT
>Ga0316224_1003219_pt1 | contig 13734 bp, 9 predicted proteins | sample TBH18013metaG_FD_206254 | JGI IMG/M metagenome (GOLD analysis project Ga0316224, IMG submission 206254) | Freshwater microbial communities from Trout Bog Lake, Wisconsin, USA - TBH18013 | ecosystem: Environmental > Aquatic > Freshwater > Lake > Hypolimnion/Profundal zone | place: USA: Wisconsin... | reverse complement strand
CACCTTCCCAAACGTGCGCACAGTCACCTCAAGGGCGGCATCCGAGATCACCGGCCAATTCGATACAAGCAGTGCCCGCGAGCCAGCAATGAAGAACGATCGCGCCAGACCCGACAAGCCTTCCGCTCCCGGCCGGCCATCGGACGCCGCTGTGTTGCACGCAGACAGGATGACCCAGTCGGCGTTCAGCGAGAGCCCAGCGACGTCTCCGGCAGTGAGGAGCCCGTCATCGTCGGCCGTCGGGATGGCGGGCGGGGATAGAACCAGAGCCGGCTGCGTCAGCCCATTGAGATCGCCGGCGACCAGCCCGTGGGTGGCGAACGCGACGACGCGGTAGCGGCTGAGGTCCATTGCCCGCACGCGGGTCTTCGTCGCATCGCCGCGCAGGAACACGTCGCCGTGGTTCCCGAGGACGTTGGCGAGGCGGCGAAGCTCGTCCGCGGTCTCGGGCAGCGGTGCCAGCTTGCGGACCTCGGCGGCATCTACCACGCCCCGCACCGCCAGCCGCCGCTCTGGGCCCGGCCGTCGCCGTCCGCGGGTCGGCTGGTCGCTGCCGTCGCCGTCCAGCAAAGGATCGCCGAATCCGACGAAGGGCCGAGGGGCTGCGGCAGCGGTCTTCGCCTTCCGTAGCGCGATGAACGAGCTGACTGACGGCACGCTCGCCATGCTGAACTCGCGCGCCAGCCACCGGAAGTCCCGGTACTGCGCAAACCCCGCACCCATCGGTCCCGGAGGCGCGGACAGCAGCACATGGAACGGCAGAGAGGTCAGCGGGCCTTCGGGAACGATGATCAGCCGCTTCGTCCCCTGGAGTGCCTGCTTCACCGGCTCGACAAGCACCTTGTACAAATCGAAAGCCGCGTCGCCGTCATACTTCGGCAGGTTCGCGGCGGATTCCGCCAGGCTCGGATCAAGTCCCGCGCGGACCCTCGCAACGAGATCCGACACCTTGGCCGCGCCGTACCCCTCGATCTTCCTGACCATGGAGGATGAGCGCGTCACCGCCCAAACATACGTCTCATCCTCTCCAATGAGGTATGCCAGAAGGGCTTCATCCGGGTCGAGCGCCTTCTGCGTGTCCATCAGGGAAACCGGCAGGGAAGACGTGAACTCGAAGAAGGCAGGCAAGTCTTTCTTTAGGGCGCTGTCGATCTCGGCCACGCGGCGCTCGATCGCCTTCAGGTCGGCCGTCGTCACTAGAGGCGCCTCCGGACCCGCAGGAACGATTCGCTGCCGCATCTGCCCGGTCATCTGGTGATCCAGGGCGCTCCATTGCTCGAGCAGGGTCCGGCGTTCACGGATCATCTGCTGGACTGCGGGATTTCCAGCTGCGATCCGCGCCGCCATCTGGGTGATGGCCGTGCCGGTCATTGTGGTGGAGGCCGCCTGCGCGGCTAGGAACGTTTCGGGGAGGGAGCCGGCGAGTTGCGAACTTGGCGTCGGCGTCTTGTAGACGAGGTCGATCATCTTCAGCCAGGACGACCTCAGCCGCGTCCGCTCCGCAAGCACGGTCGCGGGTGAGGCGTTGACCTGGTGGGCGATGCGCGCAGCGTACAGTTCTCCGACGCGCCGGAGGATCGACGCGCTTTCCTCATCCTTGCCGAGACGGGACAGAAGAACGGCAAACTCCACCAGATAGGGAACGGCCTTGGGGTGCTCCTGGAGGCCAGCCAGCTCCCCGAGTCGGAATACCTGCCTGTATTGGGATTCGGCCTCCTCCAGCCGTCCAAGTTGCGCCAGGCCCCCGGCGAATTCGGCGCGGAGGCCGATCACTGGGGGCGAGGACACGAACTGCTTCTCTTCCAGTCCACGCACGGATGGCTCGAGGAGCCTGACACCTGCTTCGACATCCCCCCTCTTGATCAGGACCACGCCAAGTTCCGCGTCGATCGCGATCCTCATCATCTCGCTCTTGGCCACGATGCTGGAGCCGCGGATCTTTGCGTAGATGTCGGCTGCCCCGGTGAAGTCGCCACTCTCTGACTTGAACGCTGCGAACCTGTCGCTGACGCTGAAACCCTGAGCGCTGTCAAGCGTATGGTTCCTCTCGAAGATCCCGATCGACCTTGCGAATAATGGAGCTGCGTCCTCGTAACGGCCCTCGCCCCGGTACAGGTCTGCCATGTCGCCGAGGATCAGCGCGTACGTGTCGTTATAAGCGCCGAAGCTGGCTTCCGCCTTTTCAACGGCTTCGACCAGCAGACGTTCCGCATCTGCGAATTTCCCATGAGAACCGAGGATCACCGCCCGTTCCCGCGCGATGATGGCCAACTGGCCTCCTGCGGTGGCCGGAGATTTGAGCGCAATGTCGAAGGCCCGCGATAGGTACCGGTCAGCTCGATCGGTATCGGGAGGGATTCCGGGCGCACCCTCAATCAGCAGGTCCGCGAGCATCAGCATCCCGGCAATGTCATCCTTCCCGGCCGACTTTTCGTACAGTTCCTTCGCCTTCATGAAGTCCTGCGGAACTACGGTGCCGGTCTGGTAGAACCGGCCCATCAGCGCTTCGCCATATGAGTTTCCCTGTTCCGAGGAAGCGCGGATAAGGGCGAGCGCCGCCACCTGATCCTTGCCGACACCGATGCCGTCCTCCAGCCGCCATCCTAGAAGCGCCTGAGCGTGGGCATTGCCCTTGTCGGATGCGGCCCGTAGCCAAGAAAGCGATGCTGCGAGGTCGGGAGGCACACCCAGACCATCCGCGTAGACAACCGAAAGCTGGAGCATTGCGTCCGGGCTGCCCTCGCGAGCCGCCTGCTCGATGATCACCGCCCCCTTCTTTCGATCTTGGGGCACGCCGCGCCCCATCAGGAAATTGAAGCCTGCCACCAGCTTCTGCGCCGCCGTCATCTTCGGAAGTGCGAGGTCATACATCTGAGCCGCCTCCGTGGGGCTCCTCAATTCGTCCGGCCCGATGGCGAGGATGTCGGCGAGCGCGATGGCCGCGGTCAAGCTGCCGCCCTCCACGGCTCTGCGGTACCAGAGGACGGACTGCGCCAAATCCTTCGCGACGCCGGTGCCCGTCTGGTACATCGCGCCGATATTCGTCTGGGCTAACGCGTATCCCTGCCCGGCAGCCTTCGTGTACCACCCGAGGGCTTCGGCGGGATTTTGCGCTACTCCTTTGCCCTGCTGGTAGAGCGCGCCGAGATCGTTCTGAGCAGCGGCAAGCCCTTGGTCCGCCGCCTTGCGGTACCACCTGGCTGCTTCCGCGTCATCCTGGGCGACGCCATGCCCGAAAGCGAACAGCGTTCCCAGATTGTATTGCGCCTCGGCGCTTCCATGTTCGGCCGCCCTACGATACCAAGTCGCCGCTTCGCCGTAGTCCTGGCTGACACCGAGTCCGCCATCGTAGAGCTGGCCGATATTGTATTGCGCGAGGGCGAAACCGTGGCCGGCGGCCTTCCTGTACCAGACCAAGGCCTCGCCAAAGTCCTGCAGAACGCCGTATCCGTATTGGTACATGAATCCGAGGTCGTTCTCCGCCACCGGGAGGTCCTGCTCGGCGGCCTTCCGAAACCAGCCCAGCGCGGCCGCGTCATCCTTGCGGACTCCGCGGCCGATCCGGTGAAGGAAGCCGAGATCATGCTGCGCCATCGCGAACCCCTGCTCAGCGGCCATGCGAATCCATCTCGCCGCTTCCGCGTCGTCCTGCGGAAATCCCTTTCCATTGAAATGCATGCTGCCCAGATCGTACTGGGCCGGCGCATACCCTTGATCGGCCGCCTTTCGCATCCAGCGCGCAGCGTCCTCCCAGCTCTGGCGCACGCCTTCTCCGATCTTGAACTGGATGGCATACTGGAATTGGGCTTCGGCGATACCGGCCTCCGCGGCGATGCGGATGTGCTCAATGGCAGCCGGAATATTAGGCGGTGTTCCTGGCCTTCGCGTGAGGATCGTCGCCAGCATCAGATGGGCTGTTGCATGCCCGGCTGCGGCCGCAGCCTGCGCTTCAGCGCGGGCCTCGTCGTACAGGCCGGCCGCGAACAGCGCCCGGGAGAGCTGGAACCTCGATCTCGCCACATCTGGATGCTCGGCCACCGCCGCGCGGCAGGCAGGAACGGCTTTCGCCGCATCGACCTTCTCAAGCTGCACTCCCTCCGCTCTAGACGGCGCGTCGGCGGGGTGAATAGCCAGGCGATCGCACTCGCGGGCATTGTCGTCCGCGCGCACGGCCTGCGGCTGGGCAAGGGCCAGGAGAAGCAACAGAACTGCAGCGCGCAATCTCATGCGGGCCGGCATCCTGAGGAATGGAGCCGGTGCCGTCATCGGAGCACCTCTCGCGCAGGAACGGGCGCAACGCCGCAGGAGGGCGCCGCGGCCGATGGAGAAGAATCCTCTCGGATTGTCGTCATCGTCCCGGGGCCCCTTCTCCAGCGAGCACGAATGGCGCCCATGCCATGGGATGGGCGAAGTAGGATGGATTGGACGGGTCGTCCATCATCGCCAGCATCGAGCGGCGGACGGCCTCGGCCCGGCCGATGCCAGGATCTTTCGCTTGAGCCGCAAAGGCCCCGGTGACCAACTTGACGGCCGCGCCTGACGCCACGTTCCAGTGGGACACGAGGAGCGAGCGGGCACCGGCATAGAAGAACGCCTTGGCCAGTCCCGACAGGCCGCCGGCATCCGGGCTCCCGTCGGCAGCGGCAGTGTTGCAGGCCGACAGCACTGCCCAGTCGGCGTCGAGACTCAACGTGGCGATCTTTGACGCGGTGAGCAGGCCATCGTCCTCCAGCGTGGCCACGGCCGGCGGGGTCAGCACCAGCGCCGGTTCGGCCAGCCTCTTCAATTCCCCGGAAATCAGTCCATGGGTGGCGAATTCGATGATCTGGTACCGGTCGAGCCCGGCCTTGCGCAGAATCGGCTCGGTGGCGCGCAGGCCCATGTAAAGATCGCTGTCCTTCGCGCCAACAACTTTGGCGACGGCCTTCAACTCATCGGCGGTCTCGGGCAGCGGCGGCAGATGGCGGATCTCGTCGACGTCGGCGAGGCCGCCTCGGAATAGCCCGGCCACCTTGACGCCGCGCACGTCGCCCGTCGCGCCGGAGAGCATTGGGTCGCCGATGCCGATGAACGGCAACGACGCTTTGGTGCGGTTGGAGAAGCGGCGAAGGGATCGGAGTGAGCCGACCGAGGGCAGCACGCTCACCGCATGATCACGGATGAACCAAGCAACGGCGCGGTGGTCCTCCCTTTCGACGGGATCCGCCGCCGGCGGGCGGGTCACCAACACGCCCAAGGGCAGGCTCTCAAGGGCACCGTCGGGAACGAACAGGACGTGGGTGGAGCCGTCGAGCAGTCCCGCCGCCGGAGCCAGCAGCTTCTGGTGCAGCACGTAGGCGCGTCCAGCAGGAAACGGAGCCCATCCCGGATTGAGGTTGGGGTCAAGCGTGCTGCGCAACGCCATCACCTCCTGCTTCAGTGCCGCCGCAGTGATGTCGAGGCGGAAAAGCGCCGCCCGATCGCGTCGGATCGCCCACAGCCAGGTTTCGTCCTTAGCGACGAGGGTCATCAACAGCGCCTCGTCGGGCCCCAGCAATGCCTGGACCTCCGGTACTGACAGTGGCCTGGGATTGCTGAGCTCCACATATTCGGGGAACTCGGCGGCGATGCGTCGATCGAGCGCTTCCATCCGTTTGGATGCCGCGCCGAAGTCGGCGCGCAACCGGGCCTCGTCGGCGGCGGCGCGCTGGTCAGGCGCCAGCGACGCTGCCCGGACGATCCTCTTGTCGAGTTCCTTCCAGTACGTCGCCAGATCCTGGCGCTCCCTCACGATTGCCGCCAGAGCACCGGTGCCGGCGGCGAAGCGCGTTGCCATCCGTTCCACCGCCTTGCCGGCATCCGATGCATGCGCCAACTGGGCAATTGAGAAGGTTTCGGCCACCACCGCGTCACGTCCGCCATCGCCGACGGCATCAATGAGAGCGATGTCATCCCAGAAAGCAGGTTGCCATTGCCATTTCTCGGCCGAGGATGTGTCGGGCCGCGCGAAGCGGTGGGAGAAAATGGCGACGGCGCGCCGGCTGAATGGAAGCGCCTTGGATGGGAGGTGCTCTGCTCGATACAGCCCAACCATGTTGCCGAGGCTGCCGGCGAGATCCGGGTGGTCGGGACCGAGGCTCTTCTCCTTGATTGCCAGGACGCGAGCGAAGAGCGTTTCTGCCTCGGCATACCTCCCCTGCACATTACGGAGATACCCCAGATTGTTGAGGCTGGTTGCGACGGATGGGTGGTCGGGTCCGAGCGCCTTCTCGAAAATGGCGACGCTCCGAAGCAAAACTCGCTCGGCTTCGGTATGCCGGCCCATAGTGTTGTACATGCTGCCAAGGTTACCGAGGGCAAGGGCGACGTCGGGGTGATCGGGTCCGAGCGCCTTCGCCTTGATCTCCAGGCTGCGCACATAGATCTGTTCCGCCTCGGCGTAGCGGCCCTGCTTCTGGTAGAGTACGGCCAAGCTGTTGAGGGCCGCAGCGATAGCCGGATGATCGGGGCCGAACACCTTCATGCGGATCGCCAGGCTCCTTTGATAGAGCGGTTCCGCCTCCGCATAGCGGAGTTGAGCGTCATATACGCCACCCAGGTTATTCAGGCTGGTGGCGGTATCGGGATGGTCGGGCACAAGTGTCTTCTCGCGGATCCCCAAGTCGCGTCTAGCCAATGCCTCGGCCTCCGCGTAGCGACCCTGTTGCAGATATAGGACGGACAGGTTGTTGATGCCTGTGGCCAAAGAGGGACTGTCCGGGCCGAGAACCTTATCGAAGATTGCGATGCTGCGTTTTATGAGCCGCTCGGCGTCGCCATAGCGCCCCTGGTCCTTGTAGAGCATGGCCAGATTATTGAGGGCGAGAGCGACATTGGTATCAACGGGACCGAATGCATTTTCCCTGATTGCCAGACTGCGCTGAAAGAGCGGTTCGGCTTCGGCATATCGGCCTTGGGTTTGGTATAGCAAGCCCAGGTTGCTAAGTCCGATCGCCACGGTGGCATGATCGCGTCCAAACACTTTCTCTTGGATTGCCACGAAGCGCCGGTAGAGGGGCTCCGCTTCTGCGTATCTACCTTGCTCGCGGTATATCTCCGCGAGATTGTTGAGGCTCATGGCGACATCCGGATGGTCGGGTCCCAGAGCCTTCTCGCGGATGGCCAGGTTGCGCTTGTCGAGGGACTCTGCCTCATTGTAGCGGGCCTGGCCGGAATACAGCAGCGCCAGGTTGTTGAGGCTGTTGGCGATACCGGGATGATTGGGCCCCAGAGCATTCTCATAAATTGCAAGACTGCGGAGAAAAAGCGCCTCGGCCTCGCCAATTCGCCCTTGCAGCCGAAGCATCGTCGCCAAGTTTGTGAGGATATCGGCGACGGACCGGTGTTCGGGGCCAAAAACCTTTTCGGCGATCGCCAGGCTGCGGCGGTAGAGCGGTTCCGCATCGGCATATCGGCCCTGGTCTTGGTATAGTAACGCGAGGTTGCCAAGGCTTATGGAGATCGCTGGGTGGTCGGGACCTAGCGCGTTCTCTTGGATCGCCAGGCAGCGGCGGTATAGCTGCTCGGCGTTGCCGAAGCGTTCCTGAGCGCGGTACAGTCCGGCCAGATTGTTGAGGCTGACGGCGACATCGGGGTGGTTGGGGCCCAGTGCCTTCTCACGAATCTCCAATGCCCGCCTATACAGCGGCTCGGCTTCGACAAGACGACCTTGGTTGTCGTACAGCACTGCCAAATTATTGAGGCTGGTGGCGACAATTGGATGATCCGCTCCGTGTGTCTTCTCAGTAATCGCCAAGCTGCGGCGATACGGCGATTCAGCCTCGGTAAAGCGGCCCTGCGCGCGATACAGCTCCGCGAGATTATTGAGAGCCGCAGCCAACGTCACGTTTTCGGGGCCGAGCGTCCTCTCTTCGATCTCGAGGGTGCGCCTATAGAGCGGTTCGGCCTCCGCGTAGCGGCCCTGGGCGGAATACAGGAGCGCTAAAATGTTGAGGTTGCCGGCGACGTCGGAGTGTTCGCGGCCGACAGCTTTCTCGCGGGTCGCCAGGGCTTCTTCCGCCAGAGGGACCGCCTCGGCATACCGCGCCTGGTTATACAGTTGCAGCACCTGCGACGTGAGTGCCTCAGCCCGTGCCAGCAGTTCTCCGCCGTCCGCGGCGGCGACGGCGACGGCTTGAGTCAGCATCAGGATCATTCCCGCGGCGAACGCCAAACGGACCCAGAGCCCCCGCGTCATCGAACCCTCTCTTGATTGGCTCATGCCGCCAGTTTCGCAGACCGAACGCGATGGTCGAAAGACGCCAAAGGATACTCGCTGTGCGACCGAAATCAAACGCCCACGGACAGGAAGACGGACACGGTCAACCTTTTTGGGGGCCGTTCGGCACAATTCCGCGAGTTCGCTCGCTTCTGGACCACGCTCGACAACAAAGAAGAGCAGCGCGCAGACCCTGCCGATATTTCCATGACCCGCCGGCGAAGGCCGCGTGCAGCGCCATCAGCGCCAGATTTTCCCGTCCGGAGCAGGCGCTGGGATCGCGGCAATGGGCCAGCGCCTCGACAATGGTGTCGGAGAACCCCCACAATTCGAGGAGATAGGGCCCGATCTGGGCATGGGAACGTCGGCGACCCCGTACCGAGCCCACCATCGGCCTGCCTTGGTGCAGGCCACAAACACGAAAAGCGGCCGGCCGAGGGATCGCTCCCCCCGGCCGGCCGCGTCATCGTGATGGAAGGTTCAGCAATTTAGCCGAGTTGGGCGCGCAAACTGGCCTCCTTGGCATACAGGGTATTCCAGTCGGGCTCGGTGGGGCAGCCGAGACTGTTGTAAACGACAATCGCCCATTCGACGAACTGGGTGATGTCCTCCCCGGCGGCGGCGATGGCCGGGGTGAGATGGAGGGCGACGGGCAGGAAGCACCTTGGCCTCACCACGGCATCCTGTCTCCCTGGAGACCGGGATCCATAAAGCGCCGGGACCGCTCGTTATGCCGAGATCGGCATAGCGCCCAAGGGAACGAGCCGGCAACGGTGGCAAACCGACGGCGGAGGCGGGAATCCCGGCGACCCCGGATTGCGCCCGCCAAAGCAAAAAAGCGGCCGCCAGGGGATCGTCCCCCGGCCGGCCGCGTCATCTCGTTGTGCGCAACTGATCACGTCGCCGAAGTAGCATCCCTCCTGCAGCGGGCACGAAGCGGCTACGGATCGACGAACTCTTGCTTCAGTTCCGGATCATCCCATTTCTCAGCGACGGCTGCCCAGCGATCGATCCATGCCTGGAATTCTGGATCCTCGATCCGCATCTGGAACGTAAAGAGCCGATCGACGATGTCCTTCATCAGGTCGCGCATCTGGTCGTCATCGATGTGCGAGACCTCCGTCCAGGGAATTTTTCGCCCTTCGGCGTCCAAGACGACCACGTCGGAATAGTCCCCGGTTTTACTGACGGGAACCACGCCCGCATGGAGGTTCTCCAGCTTGGTGTTGCGCACGCACATCATGGCCATGACCTTGGCCAGTTTGGCCGCGATTCGCTCCTCGTCCTCTTTCCTCATGGCCGGATGGTACCAGCGCAACATCCGAGAGACCACGGGATTGCGCCGGCCACCAACGCGAAAAAGCGGCCGGCCGGAGATTGCTCCCCCGGCCGGCCGCGTCATCGTGATGGAAGGTTCAGAAAATCAGCCGAGTTGGGCGCGCAAGGCGGCCTCCTTGGCATGCAGCGCATTCCAGTCGGCCTCGGTCGGACCAGTGGGGCTGTTGTAGACGGTGACCGCCCATTCGACGAACTGGGCGATGTCCTCCCCAGCTGCGACGATGGCCGGGGTGAGCTGCAGGGCAGCGAGAAGGAAAGGCATCTCGATCTCCTTTACTTGATGCCGTGATTGGCGAGGATCGCCGCGACCGCATTGGCGGCGTTCTGGGCGTCGGCGATCAGCGAGGTGGGATCGGTGCCGGGATGGTTGCGCACGGCATCTTCCGCCGCATCGAGCGCGGCTTTGGCGTCGGCATCGGCCTTGATCAACAGGGCATCGATGCCGGCATCCTTGCAGGCCACGCCGGCCGCCGTCGGGCAGGCGGGCAGCCGGTGGTACTGCACCAGCGGTGTCAGCACCGAGGCGTCGTAGGCGGCGCGGGTCTCGAACAGCCCAGTGGCCGGCGGCTTGTCGGCGCAGGCGGCGAGCCCCAGGCCGAGACCGGCGGCGACCACCAGGGCGGCGGCGGTGGCCCCGCCACCGGAGGCGGCCGGGGCATTGCTGGTCTGGTTGCCGGAGGCATTCTGCGCCGCCAGGACCGGCGCGGCGATGCGGACGATCCAGGTGACGAAGTCCGGTTGCTTGCCGTTGCTGGCGTTGCCGACGTTGATCGCCAGGAAGCTGATGACCTTGCGGACGATCAGCCAGTGGGAGCCCGGCAGGGGCTGCGGCAGGGATGCGTCGAGCGTCGAGGCGGCGGCGACGATGGCCGCGATGAACGGCCAGGCGGCGGCCCAGATGGCCGCCAGATTGGTCTGGTCCATGGAAAATTTCCTTTCATGCGCATGAAAAAGCCGCCTCGGACAAATTCCGGGCGGCGGGAAACCGGGTCGCCCGATGTCAGGCCGCTCCCGGTAAAAAGGGGTGATCGAGCGCCGCGACATAGGCCGAGGCGGCATGGTCGGCGATGTTGTCAAAGGCGGGAGTGCCGATCCCCACGACGGCTCCGGCGTGCGACCACCCGCCACCTGGGGGCAACAGCGGCACCAAGTCGCCGCCGTTGCGGTAAAGCGTAACGTCGATCCCCGCCCGGGCCAGCATCTCGGCCTGCCAGGGCCCGATGGCGGTGCGTGGACAGCCGAAGCCGATCACGGCAGCGACGGGAATGCCGGCGATGGTCATCGCCGCCGCCAGATCTACCGCCAGCGCCGCTCCCAGTGAGTGCCCGGTCAGCACCAAAGAGCCGCCCATGGCGGTGTCGATCGCCAGCGGCAAAGCCAGCATCGCGGAGCACCAGAATCCCTCGTGTGCCTGCCGCTCGGGGTGATCGAGAACGATCCGGCGGCAATCGATGTCGGTGAGGTCGTCGGCGATGTGGCCGGGCCGGGTGCCGGGGAAGGCGATGATCCGGGTGCCGTCCGGCCCGTCCCGGACCAGCGCACGGACCGTGTCGCCGTACCTGTGAAAGCCGAGGGTGTCCGGCCCGGCCGCGTAGGCGTCGGCGCACAGGAGGGCGAGAGCAAGCGCGTCAGCCATGTCCCGTCCCCAGCGCCAGCGCGATGGCGTCGGCCATCTGCGCCCCGGAATAGGGCTGCTGGCCGTTTTCGTAATGGATGATGGCGGTGACCAGTGATCCCAGGACGTCCGAGCGGCCGAGATCGATCTGCTGGTCGGGCGAGATGCTGAGGGCCTCGGCCACGCCGCCGATATAGGTCTCGGTGGCGTTCTCGTTGGGCGGCGCCCAGCGACCGATAACGGTGCGGATGGTGAGCGGGCTGATCTCATGGGCATAATGGCGCAGGATCACCGCCATGGCGCGGATACCGTGGATGGGATCGGCGAAGACGACGAAATCGGGATCGGTCTGCGTCTCGGCCATGCCCTGCCAATGCGTGGCGGAGCGGCGGATATTGCCGGGATTGTTGTTGCGGATGCCCCGAGGCAGGGGCGCTTGTTCAGGCGTCATGGGAAACCTCCTGGTTGGTGGAATCATGGTTCCGGATCGTCGATGCCGGCCTTGCGCTCGGCCCAGACCTGGAAGGCTTCGATGGTGCGGGGACCGAGATAGGAGATGGCGGCGATGAATCCGGCGGCGGCCATGCCGGTGAGCTGAAGCCATTCGGCGGCACCGCCGGCGACGACGCCCATGCCGATGGCGATCATCAGCTCCCAGGCCAGGATCAGGGACCAGAAGCGCCGCCGGCCCTGGCGGACCAGATTGGCGTGGTAGAGGCTGCGGCCGATGAGTGCCCACCAGATGGCCCAGACGAAGCCGGCCAGGGTGTGCTGCATCTCGGGCGGCAGGTTGCGCCAGGGCATGGGTGTCCTCCCTCGTCATTGAATGATCAGAAATCGACCGCGCTGATTTCGTCGCGGCGGATGGCGTCGCCCTCGATGCGGACCAGCCGCATGCCGGTGAGGAACCACAGCGCCGCCGAGAACAGCGCGAGGTTCCAGGTGAAGGCGTTGTCGCAGGCGCGGTCCCAATAGATGCCGTCGAGGAACATGCATTCGCCCAGGCACAGCGGCAGAACCGGGCAGCGCGGGCATTCGGCCCGCCGGCTCCAGTGCCAGGCCTGCTCCAGGCGGATACCGTCCGGATCGGCGACGTTACCCAGCCGATGGCGGCCCTCGGCGGCGACGTTCTGGCAGGTGGCGACGTTGCCGGCGAGATCCACCGCCAACGCTCCGGCGGTATCCATGCCGCATTTCTGCCAGAGGGATTCCGCCGGCCGGTGGGAGGCGAGCGCGCCGTAGAAGCCGGCCAGCTTCTGATGGACGGTGACGATGGGCAGGCCACCCTCGCGGTCGGCGAAGTCGCGGGCCAGCACCCGCCGTATGGCCTGGTGCTCGGCCTCGGTTGCCGGCGAATACATCAGCGAGGCGGGATCGTAGGGGGTGAGGAATTCGCCGCTGGCGACGGTGAGGTCGGCCACACCGGTGCGCTCCAGCAGCCAGCGCCGGATCGCCGCCACCTCGTAATTACGGGCGGTGACCATGAAGTTGAAGCTGATGCGGCGCTGGGGATGGAGGCGGCGGATCAACTCCCTCAGGGCCGGGCCGGCGACCGGATGATCGAAAGGATCGGGGCCGCGATCGGCCTGGCCGGGGCCGTCATGGGAGACCGCGACGGTGAAGCCCATCTCGTCCAGCCAGGCGACCTTTTCCGCGTCCAACAGCGAGCCGTTGGTGAACATGAACAGCTCACCGAGATTGGGATACCGGCGCTTCAGCCCCGGCACCAGAAGGCGCAGCGTCTTCCAGTAGACGAAGGGCTCGCCGCCCCAGATTTCGATGCGGACGCCCTGACCAAGACCATCCTCGCCGCCGTCGAACCAGCCCGGCATAGAGGCGAGGAACCGATCCACGTCGGCGGGACTGCCGCCGGCACTGTCCCGCTGTTCGGTCTGGCTGCAATAGCCGCAGGCATAATTGCAGGCCTTGCCGAGCATGATCTTGAGCCGGCGGAGCCGCCGCGACTTGGCCAACGGGTGACCGGGACCGACGGCCTGGGCCGGACGGAAGCCGAGGAAGCGGTCGGCATAGCCTAGGTGGACCCGTCCGAGGTCGGGCAGCCGACCATCGGCGAAGAACAGCTCGGAGCCGTGCGGGCGCCAGAGCATGGTCGCGCGCTTTCCGTCCGGCGCCTCGAGGAAGAGCCGGAACTCGACATCGTCGAAATCATGCATCAGGGATTGGTCCGGTTGGCGTCGAAGCGGCGGGAGACCGCATCCAGCGAGCGGGCGCGGGCGTAATAGGCCGCCCCCATGTGGCGGTTGGCGGCGATGAACGCGCCGAGGTCATGGCCGTCGCCCCGCATGCGGTCGAACAGGCGCAAGCGCAGCGCGCAATCGTTGGCCTGGGCCTCGGAACGCTCCAGCGGACAGCCGCCGTGGCAGAGGTTCCAGGCCCGGCAGCCAGTGCAGGCGGGATCGACCGCGAGGCCGGCGTAGAGCCTGCGGCGGGCCTCGATCACCTCGGCCAGAGTCTGCGTGCGCCAGTCGGCGAAGGCGAGATCGGCCGCATAGCCCTTGTTGCAGGAATAGGCCATGCCGTCGGC
>Ga0316224_1003217_pt1 | contig 13738 bp, 11 predicted proteins | sample TBH18013metaG_FD_206254 | JGI IMG/M metagenome (GOLD analysis project Ga0316224, IMG submission 206254) | Freshwater microbial communities from Trout Bog Lake, Wisconsin, USA - TBH18013 | ecosystem: Environmental > Aquatic > Freshwater > Lake > Hypolimnion/Profundal zone | place: USA: Wisconsin... | reverse complement strand
CAAACATCAAACCGGTACTCCCAATTTCTCCTTATATTCGCCCCCAGCAAAACCAACATTATGCTTAATATCGTTTTATTCGGCCCTCCGGGAAGTGGCAAGGGTACACAGGCAGAAGGAATCATTAAAAAGTATAACCTGCTGCATCTTTCAACCGGCGACATGCTGCGCGCTGAGATTGCCGCACAAACCAAACTGGGCCTGGAAGCCAAAACCCTGATGGACAAAGGCGAACTGGTACCGGATGCAGTTGTGATAGGTATGATTGAAAATAAGCTGGATAACAATAAATCAGTAGCCGGTTTTGTTTTCGACGGCTTTCCGCGCACTGTAAAACAGGCTGAAGCCCTGGATGCACTGCTTGAAAAACACAAAGCCCCTATCAGGGTAGTGCTTTCTTTAAAGGTGGGTGAAGAGGAGTTGACCAAGCGCATTTTAAATCGTGGTGCCACCAGCGGCCGTGCTGACGACCAGAACGAAACCATTGTAAAGAACCGTGTAGTTGAATACCGTACCAAAACCGAGCCTTTGGCTAACTATTACGCTACACAAGGCAAACTAAAAGACATAACAGGCGAAAAGCCGGTAGCAGAAGTTTTTGCCGCCCTTTGCGCCGAAATAGATAAGGTGAATGGCAATGGCGGAACCATGCACACCCATTAAACAGTAGGATTTTTCCTGATTCGGGCCATCCGCCCGGAAGTTAATAGATATAGAAACACGCCCGCAGGGTAAACCTGCGCCGGGCATAGTAATATGGCAGCTGAAAATTTTATAGACTACGTTAAAATACATTGTAAAAGCGGTAAGGGTGGCCCCGGTGCATCCTCTTTCCGTCGCGAAAAGTTTGTACCTAAAGGCGGCCCCGATGGCGGCGATGGCGGACGTGGCGGCCACGTAATTTTGCGCGGCAACGCCCAGCTTTGGACCCTGCTGCACTTAAAATACCGTAAGCACATTATGGCCGAGGATGGCGATAAGGGCATGGGCGCTTTGTCATCGGGCAAGCGCGGACAGGATGTATACATTGATGTGCCCCTGGGCACGGTTGCCCGCGATTTTGAAACCGGCGAAGTAGAGGTAGAAATAAATGAAGACGGCCAGGAATTTATATTGCTTGAAGGCGGCAAAGGCGGTTGGGGTAACGACCACTTTAAATCACCCACCCACCAGGCACCTGTTTATGCACAACCCGGCATGCCCGGCCAGGAAGGCTGGAAAATACTGGAGCTGAAATTACTGGCCGATGTGGGTTTGGTTGGTTTCCCCAACGCAGGTAAATCCACGCTTATATCCGCAGTGTCTAACGCAAAACCTGAAATAGCTGACTACCCTTTTACCACCCTAACCCCTAATTTAGGCATTGTAAGCTATAAAGGCGGCCGCAGCTTTGTAATGGCCGATATACCCGGAATTATTGAAGGTGCCTCTGAAGGCAAGGGACTTGGCCTTCGGTTTTTACGTCATATCGAGCGCAACTCGCTGTTGCTTTTCATGGTGCCGATTGATAGCCCCGATATTGTTGGCGATTATAAAATTCTGCTCAACGAACTAGGCAAATACAGCCCTGAGCTACTTACAAAAGATAAGATCCTTGCCATTACCAAATGCGATATGGCCGATGAGGAACTGATTAAAATGGTAGAGAAAGACCTGAAAAAAGGCCTCAAAAAAGAGGGTGCTATCACTACCTTCTTTATCTCCGCGGTAACCAGTTTTGGTATCGATAAGCTGAAGAACGGTATTATGAAAATGCTGGATAAAGCCAACCCACCCAAGCCCAAAGTAGAAGCGCCAAAAACAGATTGGCCGGATATTGAATAGACAATGCCTTGCATTAGGATTATATTGATGCCGGCCTCTCAGCTATTTCTGTTAAGAAAAGAGTTGATGCATAGCCAAAAGAAAGAAACGCTGTATGAAGACCAAAGCGAAGTAAACTACAACGTTTGATAGCCGTAAAGTCTGCTACAAGCACCACCGACCGGCAGGTCGGGTTCGTTTATTTCCTGCGTGGAGAAGCCTTTTTAGCAAATAGCCGGACAGACTTGATTTTTTGGTACTTTTTTATCAAAAAAAAGAACGGCAATCGTACTCACAAAAACCAGCCTAACATTAACGGGCGCAGCTGATCGTATCCCGATTTAGCACTTAATTCCCTTCAACCACCTCCGGCCTGTTCAAAAAGTAAAGATGCTTTTGCTTACTCAGATCAAAAGGCGGCTTCATCACCTTTATCTCATAAAAATCTACCGGAAAAATATAATCCTCCCAGCTTATAATTTTAGCAATATCAAACAGCTCCTGAAAGTTGTTCGATATGGTCAGGTGCTCAAACTCGCCCACTTTAACCTCCGGTGTTTTTACAAAAAGGATAATAAAGTTTAACCGGCGCATAGTAGCCAATACCTCGTGCAGGTCGGCTACATGGTAGCAATAGGCCCTGTCAATTTCTGCTACTATTTTATCAATTAAAACACCGTCTTCGGGGTTCGGGTGCTCACGCTTAAAAAGGTCTTTTATATAAAGCACACCACCGGGCTTTAAAACCTTAAATGCTTTTTCAATCAGCAATGGTTTGTTGCCGGAGTGCCCAAACGATTCTAAAAACACAACCCGGTCGAATACTTCGGTGCCGTAAATCTTATCCATGTCATGATAATCGCCTTTTGTAAAATTGGCCGTGCCCAAAAGGGTTTTCGTTGTTTTGGCTGCGTTCGCCTTTTCAAACTGCACATCCGATATAGTGATACCTTCAACCTGTACGTTCAGTTTTGATGCAAAGTAATAAGCAGGGCCACCAACGCCACAGCCGGCGTCAAGTATCTTTTGTCCATCTTTCAGCTCAGCATTTTGTATCGTATAGTCCAGGTAATCATAAACATTATTGGTTCTGAAAGCCTGTATGATCTCGCCATAAACCTCCAGAAATTTATCGGTGGTGTTGTTATAAAACGCCGCCACCTCAGCCGAATTGAGGGCCTGCGTCTTTTGCGGGGCCACCGGTCCGGACTTAAAGAGGTTCAGGAATTTCTGCAACATGTGCTCAGCTGTTTTCAAGTAAAATTAAAACAATACTATAAAGCCGTTGCCAGCTTTCGGCAAAGAATTGAAAACTTATTTGATAATGCAAGAAAACACCCCTTTAGCGTATAATACAAGCCCCACTGATTTACATTTTGACTGCGCTAAATTCCGTTACTTTGTAACAGCAAATACCCCAAAAGTGAAAGTAGCTGAACTAAAAGATCAAGAAGCTGAAAACAGTTTAAACCATAACGGCTTTGTTGTTTTCAAAAATTTTCTGAACGCACCAGAGGTAGCCGAACTGTTCGCTTTATACAAAAATCACCACCCAAAGGCCAATACGGACAAAGGTATGTGGAACAGTTTGTACGATATATCGCCCGATCAGGGCCTGAGCATCAGCGAACAAATATTATCCATCCTCAGGCCCAAATTGAACGCGTTGTTTGTATCTTACTACGCACCGGTGGGTACCTTTATGTCTAAAAACTGTAACCCGCACAGCACCTGCGATCTGCACCGCGACTTCAGCATACTGAACGAGCAGGAGTTTCAATACCGCAACATCTGGATACCCCTGGTATCTACCAATAACAATAACGGCGCTTTATATGTACTTCGAGGAAGCAATCACGTATTTGATTATGTACTGCCATTTCAGACGCAGTGGCCCTATGGCAACCTGCAAAATGACCTTTTCCCCATGGTTGAAACGGTTGATGCCGAAGCCGGCGACCTGGTTATTTACCTCGATAAAACCTTACACGGATCACACGTTAATTATTCAAACGATTCGCGCCCGGTGGTGCATTTTGGTGTGCTGCATCCCGATGTTGAACTGCGCTTTTATCAGATAGATGAAATGCGGGAGAACGTAAAGGTATATTCCGTTCCATTCAAATTTTTCTTCGAAAGAGATTTCGACGCCGTTGCCCAAAAATACCCTTTAATTCAGCAGTTTAAATTCAGCCCGCCGGCATTACAAACTGCTGATGTAAAGGCCCGGCTAAAATCGTTTTCAGCAGAACCGGCTTCAAAATAGCTGCAACTAAATATTAAAGGCTGGCGGTACCGGGTCCGCACTGCATATTACTTTCCCAACCTCTTCTTAAAATAAGCCATAAATGAAGTCCTCTCCTTTATCAGGTCAACTGAAAAAATGCGCATGGTATAGTAAATGGTATAGTTAACGGGGTACGATAAAATGATCTTGATAGTAATAAAAAAGGCTTTACTCGCTTTTATCTGTAAGTAAATCCTTTTACTCACCTGGTAATAAACATCAAAATTAAATATGGCCAGGTGAATCAGCAGCAGTATCATAAATCTGATATCTTCAGCCGATAGGATAATTAAATAAGCTGCCGGCAGCCACTTTTCACTAGCGTTATTAGGGAAAAACCTCCAAATCACATCCGATAATAGATCTTTGCCACGCGCATAGTAAACCATCAGGGCCGCAACCGAAAGAGCTGCCATAGTTAAAATACAAATAACAAACAGGGGATTTATGGCTACCAGCATACCAAAAAAAGCCAAGCTCAATAATACCTCAGCAATAACCAGGCCCCGTAGCAAAACCCTGAATTTAAAAGGCTCCATGCCGGCAACAAAGTTTTTACTACCCGATACCTTATCGGCTTCCAGGTCATCAAACTGGTGTAGCAGAATATTTCTTGTGCCTGATGTGATTTGCCATATAAACAGCAACCCTATTTCTGAAATATGAAAGGGATGCTGCGCTGCCAAAGCAAAAGTGTAGGCCGCTAAAACCGGTGGCAAACCATGTGCATAAAGGGCATCGGTTATAATTCCGGCTATGCCTCTTTCTTTCAGCCTTAACGGTGGCACAGAGTAAACCAAAAACAAAATTATCTGCCCTCCAATAAGTGTGTAACTGAAATTATCGCTGGGTAACCACCACCACGGCCCCAAAACCAGAACAGCCGATAAAAGAAAAAGCAGCAAAACGAACAGTACCGGTTTGCCTGCCAGAAAATTTGACTTACCGGCTGCAGCATCTTTTTCAATATCAAACAGGTCGTTAAACAAATAGCCCATGCTGGCAAAACCACAAATAGTTACCAGCGATAGGATTGAAAGTGGGATAAACGCGGGCAATGAAATACGATACCATGCCGCAAAAAGGTAAATCATGCCCATTAATAATGCAGCCTTGCTCCACCACCAGTCTTTTACCCGGAATGCCCCTTTGCTGCTATTATCTGAACTGCCCATAACCCGGTCTAATTTACAATCTTCGCATCAATTTTGTTATTTTACCGCACAGGCGCCCATGAATCACTTTTGCACGATCACTACCTACGACCACCTTTATAAGGTTTTTGCATTACGCGATTCGTTGCTGCAGTACGATAATAACACAATCCTGCATGTATTAATGACCGATGGTGATGCCGCGTCGGTAACATCCGGGCATATAAAAATGTATGCCGTTGCCGATATTAGTTCACAGCCAATAGTTGAAAAGATAGCCGCAAAATATAGCCGTCAGAAAGACCGGTTGCGCTGGAGCCTGAAACCACCCTTTTTAAGGTTTTTACTGAGCAAACCAGAAATATCCAAGGCCATTTACCTGGATAACGACCTGTTCTTTTACCATAACTATTCGTTCCTGTTCGATGAGCTGAATGACCATGCTTTTTTGCTTACACCACATTACTATGACCGCTCGCCCACAAAAGACCAGAACTGGCTGGAGGCCAATTTCAGGGCGGGCTTATTCAACGCGGGTTTTATTGCAGTCAACAAAAACGCTGTAAATACATTGCAGTGGTGGGCCGAATGTTGCCTGTACCGCTGCAAAAAAAGCGCCTTCCGCGGTACTTTCGACGACCAGAAATATCTTGACCTGATACCCGTAATGCGTGAGGATGCCTCGATATTGAGGCATCAGGGCTGTAATGTGGCCGAATGGAACCGCTTTTTATGTCTGCGTAGCGAGGTTAACGGAGAGGTGTTTATTAACGGCATTTGGCCAATCGTTTTTATTCACTTCAACTACACCACCATCCGCGAAATAATTGATGGCAAAGAACCCCTGCTGGTCAGGTATTTTAAAACATACCTGCAAACTTTACAAAAGTACAAACCAACCCTTAAACAAACTGACCTTTACAAACCGGTGGCCAAAATGGACTGGGTCAAATACGGTGTCTGGAAATTTTTAACCAGTAACGGAATTTAACCGCACGCAAATAAGATGTAAGGGACTCAATTACAGTATTGTAATAAACAACCTCATCCTTATTATTTAAACCAAAAACACCCTTGCTTTTTTTCAATTTTCTGACTATAATCAGTGTGGCGCTGAAAACGCGGGGTTACTTTTACTTCGCATTTTATTGCTAACTTTAATCCAAATTGACATTATGAGAAGAGTAATGGTTGACGACAAGCTTGAGGCGCAGTTTCAACGCGATGGTTATGTTCAAATCCCCTTCATTACAAAAGAAGAAGTTGAGGCACTAAAACAAAAGTTCTACGACACCCTGCCTAACAGCGGCGGCCAGATTACCGCTGGCGAAACCGGTGTAGAAGGAGCTAATTTTATAACTTACGACTTTACTTTCATTGATAAAAATATTGAGTATAAAAAAGAGGTTTTTAAAATCATAACTGATTACTTCAAACCTCATGTAGAAAAATGGCTGGCAGATTACAAGCCCATCATAGCCAATTATATCCGTAAAAAAACCGATACCGGTGAAGTTCCCTTACACGAAAACTGGGCCTTTGCCGATGAAAAACAATGCTGCACCGTTTCTATCTGGTGCCCTTTGGTTGATTCTTCTATGGAGAACGGAACCTTGCAGGTGGTACCCGGCAGCCACAAACGCTTTGGCGAAGTACGCGGGCCTATGATACCCTGGGAACTGGAAGGCATAAAGAATGAAATCATTGCAGATTACCTGGTGCCCATGAACCTTACTGCCGGCAATGCAGTGATCCTCGATGACAGCATTGTACACTACTCGGCCATCAATAAAACCAACGACCTCCGGCTGGCAATTCAATTAATATTAATTCCTTCCGAAGTTCCTTCTATACATTATCACATGAATCCTTCAGAAAACCCTGAGCAGGTAAATGTGCTGGAAGTTGACCACGATTTTTACATGCAGTTCAACCCCTGGAAACAACCCGAGGGAGCAAAAGTGGTAAGGCAATTTAAGTATCAACCCCGGGGTATTGATATGGAGGAGTTCAAACTGCGCATGAAAAAACCACGGTTTGACGAGGTCCAGCCCAAAAACTTTGTCGAAAAGCTGAAAGCCGTTTTCTCTAACTGATAAAATAATGAACTAATGGCACGGATATTTACGGATAACAAACTACAACAGCAATTTGACAGAGATGGTTATGTAGTTGTTCCTTTTTTGAATGAAGAGCAGGTAAAGGGCCTTTCAGCTCTTTTTTACGACATGCACAAAGAAGTGCCCGGCAATTTCTATTCGTCAACTTTTAATGCAAGCCCCGAATTTAAACAGCGCATTAATGAACAAGCTGAAAAGGCTTTCGGGCCGCAGGCTGATGCCATTTTTACGGGCATAAAAAAACTGGGCAGCAGTTATCTGTGCAAAGCGCCGGGGCAGTATAGCAAAATGCCCGTACACCAGGACTGGACCGTTGTTGATGAATCAAAATTTGAGTCTGTTACCATTTGGGTGCCCCTGGTTGATACCAACGAAAAGAACGGTGCTATCAGGGTATTACCTGGCAGCCACAAATTTACCAATACCTTGCGCACACCTAATCTGGTAAGCGAATACGCCAACTTATCAGATGAGATCTGGAACGAGATGGAACCGTTGCCCATGAAAGCCGGCGAGGCCTTTATTTTTAACCATGCTATACTACATGCCTCATCGCCAAATACCACCAATAAAGAACGATTAGCCATCACTTACGGCGTTGTTTCGTCGGAAGCACAATTGATGCTTTATCACCTGAACGAAAAGAAAAACCTCGAAAAATATTTAATGCCTGATGATATGTTTCAGCGCTATTATAATATTGGCGAAAGGCCCATGTTTGGTGAGAAAGTAGACGAATTCAGCTATACTGTAAAACCCATCAGCAGCTTAAAACTGTACTTTCTGATCACAAAGGCAAAACGTGGCCGCAAAATGAAAACGCTGTTCAAAGACCCTGCAGTGCAGGAGTTTTTTGAACGCGAAGGCTACGTAAAACTGCCCTTGCTGAATGATGATGAAGTAAAAACACTGCTTGATTACTATAAAAGCCTGGCCTTAAAAGATGAGGCAGGTTTTGGTTTTCACATCAGCATGGATGTGCAGGACAAATCATTGCTACCTGAAATACTGGAAAAAATATATGAAGTGGCCCTGCCCAAACTAAGCGCTCACTTTGAAAATGCCCGGCCGTTTGTAAGTAGCTTTGTTATCAAAGAAAAAAACCCACTGGGTGTAGTTCCGGTGCACCAGGACTGGAGCTTTGTTGACCATGAAGAGGAATACTGTTCAGTAACCTGTTGGAGCCCCTTGGTAGATGTTAACCTCGACAATGGTGCACTGGGTATTATGCGCGGAAGCCATAACTTTTTAGCCAGTTATCGCCCTTCACCGTCACCACAGGTGCCGTCGCCCATTGCTGAGCACATGTTTACTATTTTCCCTTATCTGCAATTGGTTGAAATGAAAGCTGGTGAGGTGATGATATTTGATAACCGTACTTTCCACGGCTCACCTCCGAACGCATCTGATTCTGCCCGTATTGCCTTTGGTATCGGCTTTACGCAAAAAGACGCGCCGCTCACTCACTATTATCTTAAACCCGATGGGAAGAAAGATACCGTGTACAAATACAAGGTCGACGAGTCGTTCTTCATGAAATACAACAACCCGGGCCTTTCAAAAATGTACGATAAGGGCGAATTAATTGAAGGCTATGAAGTGATGGCCGAAGTGCCTTATGTACTTCCCAAATTTACAGCCGATGAGTTGGTTGAACTGATTAAAGAGAACGGCAACGAGTTTAATGTGCCGATGTGCGAAAAACTGGCAGCCCTGTTTAGCTACCATGCCGATGGCACCAGGAAGCAAGAGGCCGCCGCACAGCAAGCGGAACAAAAGGCTGTCGAAACAACGCCTGCACCGCCTGTTGAAAAGTGGGAATGGAAAGACGACCGCACCTTTTTACAAAAATATACTCCGCTCAACATCGCCCGCGAATTAAAAAAACGATTGGTTGCCTGATAAAACCCAGACTATGTTTTCATTCCCCAAAATGTTAAAGGTATTTCGCGATCAGGCTTTGCAGGATGCGTTTGAGAAAGACGGTTTTGTAGTGGTTCCTTTCTATACAGAAAATGAAGTTAAAGAGCTTACTGAGCTTTATTACCGGCTACACCCTAAAGACGAAAAAGGCTTTTTCCCCAGCACTTTTTCAAAAGATAAGAACTACCGCACTGTTGCCGATGCTGAAATACGTCGTATTGATGAGCGCGCTATTAACCATTACCTGCAGGATATAAAAGTTATTTGCGGCAGCTTTATAGTAAAATCGCCGGGACCTGAAAGTGCCATGTGTGTGCACCAGGATATGACGCTGGTTGACGAGTCGAAGTATACCGGTATTAATATCTGGGTACCCTTAACCGATCTTACACCTACTAACGGCGCCATACAGGCCCTGCGCGGAAGCCACCGGCTTTATCCAACTTATCGCGGCTCTTCAATTCCCAGCTTTTACGAAACAATCAATGAAGAAATAAAGCCTTATCTCGAAACGTTATATCTAAAGGCAGGGCAGGCTCTGATTTTTGACCAAAGCATTATTCATTATTCGGATGCCAACCTATCTGATAAAGTAAGGATCGTTTGCAACACTTTTTTTACTAATAAAGACGCAAAATTCAATATTTCCTATTGGCATAAAGATTTCGGCCCATCAAAAATTGAGTTGTTTGAGGAAGATGATTCTTTTATGACCAACTTTGAACAGTTTGGCGAAAACATTTCCGACCGGCCAAAAATTGGAAGAAGCCAGGGCTTGGTAGATTATAATTTCCCGCAAATGACAGCAGAGGATTTGCATCGCATTTATGGTAAGCCAAAAGAGGAGTTACCGGTTAAGAAGCCCCTGCTTAAAAGAGTATTTGAAAGTCTGTTTCAATAAAAATTATGGGCATAAGGATATTTAAAGATGATGCACAGCAGGCCCTTTTTGATAAGCAGGGTTTTGTAGTTGCACAGTTTATTGATGCCACCGAAGTAAAACAACTTAATGATTTGTTTGATGAGCTGCACCCTGATTTACCACAGGGAGCAGGATTTGTTTCGGGCAGTTATTCATCCGACCTTGCATATAAGAAAAAAGCAAGCGATGCCATTGTTGCCATATTGAGCAGGCAGTACGAACGGCTGTTTGTTAACTATCAACCTTTCGGCGCCGCTTTTCTTTTTAAAATGCCATCGCAAAGCAGCGAGCTGGGCGTACATCAGGACTGGACCATTGTAGATGAGAACAAATACGTAGCGCTGAACTGCTGGATACCTCTTACAGATATCAATGAAACGAACGGCGGCCTGCAAGTATTGCCCGGAAGTCATTATCCGGCCTATCACACGCTGCGTGCGCCCACATTACCTTTCTTCTTCTCTGGTAATGAAGATGCAGTTGCGCCCGAAACAATACCCTTTTACGTTAAAGCCGGCCAGGCCGTTATTCTCAATCAGAGCGTTATTCACTACTCGCCACCCAACCGGTCCGATAAAATACGTAAGGCTATAACCGCAGGCGTTAAATCTGCCGGTGCGCCTATGAAGTTCCATTACAAAGCAGCTGATAAGAGCGATGGCAAAGTTGAAGTTTTTGCCATGCCCGAAGATTTTTTAATCAGCTTCGAAAACTTCTCAACAGATATTTTTGAGCGGCCGAAAATGGGGGAAAGTTCAGGTTATACAGATTACAGTTCGCCGGTGTTGCCACGCAATGAAGTGCTGAACCTGATAGCAAACTTAAAGTCGGGAGCTGGATTTATGCCCAACAAACCCGCAGCGGTTAATCCGCCAAAGCAAAGCTTACTTAAACGCCTGGCCAGAGTTTTTCAATCATGAGCGCAATACAGCAAATATTAAAAGATGAAGCCCTTGATAAGCAATTGCTTGAACAGGGTTATGTAGTTGTACCGTTTTTAGATACAAACGAAGTTGCCACCCTGGTAAACTTCTATTACGAAAATCATTCGCGCCGCCAGGAGGGCATGTATGCAACAGCGCACGTGCCCGATATCGATTTCAGGATAAAGATGAACGAGATCATCAAAAAAGTTTTTAATCGGGCTATCGAACAGTATTTTGTAAACTATACTGCCCTGGGCGGTTCTTTCATTGCCAAGGGAAAAGGCTCTCTAGGAAAACTACATCCACATCAGGACTGGAACATTGTAGATGAAGAGTTATACCGCTCGTTCAACATTTGGGTGCCCTTGGTTAACCTGCACCAGAATAATGGGGCAATACAGATACTGCCTTACAGCCATACCTGGCTCACCACTTACCGCAGCGCTAACATAACAGGGGCATATAGTCATGTTAACGACCTACTTTTAGATAAAATGATAGCGCTGTTTATGAACAAGGGAGAAGCCCTGATATACGACCACCGGCTGCTGCATGCCTCGGGCCAAAACACTACCGATGAAATACGCCTGGCTGCTGTTTACGGCATAATACCCGATAAAAGCAGTATGCGCTATTATCATCAGGCCGATGAAAAAACAGTGGAGGTATTTGAATCGAACCCCGAATTTTTTTTATACGGAAATATCTTTGAAGGCCCCAAAGGCCTGAAAAGCCTGCATAAGTTTAAACACAATTTTCCGCAGATTACCGCCGACCAGGTTAAACGCTTCATTGACCCATCGTACACACCACCGGTAAACCCTCCTCAACCAGTGCCGTCTTTGTTTAAGCGATTCAAATCCCTGCTGGGTGCTTAACATTAATTAAACTGCCGGTTAGCCATAGTGCAAGCCAATAAAATCTATATTTTCGGCAACGTAAACATTTGCAGCCTGTTTACTTGTTAAACAGGTTTACTAAACTGCTTTTAATGTATCAGGCTATTCAGTTTATAGGCACTCAGCGCTCGGGCTCAAATTTGCTGCGGGTAATGATAGACCAGTTTCCCGAAGTATTTGGCCCCCATCCGCCGCATGTACTGGTAACGTTTTATCCGTTGCTGCAATATTATGGTAACCTGGAAAACACCGGCAATTTTAAAAAGCTCATTAACGATGTATGCCGGTTGATAGAGGTGAATCCTGTTGAGTGGGCCGGCGCTGCGCTTGACCGTGAAAAAATATTCAAGCGCTGCCGCCGTAATACGCTGCTGGAAGTTTTTATTCAAATCAACGAATTTGAATGCGCAGAAACCGGTAAAAAAATATGGACGTGCAAAAGCATGGAGTCGCTTTACCTGCTTGATAAATTTCGTGCTGAGGGCTTCGAACCTCTTTACCTGTATCTGTATCGGGATGGCCGCGATGTAGCCCTATCTTTCAAAAAAGCCATAGTTGGCGAAAAGCACATTTACAACCTGGCCGTAAAATGGAAGGCTGATCAGGATGCATGTCTCCGAGAGCTGGAAATGCTCAACCCGTCCAGATATATAAAAGTAAAATACGAAGAATTTATTGCAGCAACAGATGTGGTTATAAAAGAGATCTGTAGCCGCACCGGCCTGGTATATAAAAACGTAGATGACTTCTATAACTCTGAAGAATCGAAACGAACTGCAGCCGGAGGCAAAATGTGGGAGAACGTTACCAAACCGGTAATGAAAAATAATTACGACAAGTTTTTAAAGGAATTAAGCCCTGAAGAGATAACGATATTTGAACAGGTAGCCGGCGATACACTGATTAAGTTGGGCTACCGCCTGCACAGCATTAAACCCGGCGAAAGCAAAACCTTTACAGCTGAAGAGATTGCAGCTTTTAATGCCGAAAACATTCGCTTAAAAAAGCAAATAGTGCACGAGCTTCCGCCTGAGGATCTGCTGAAGAGGAAGCTGCAGAGCGACCTGGTTAGTGAAATTAAGCAGTATACCATTTGATAGGGGTAAACGGTTTGTGTATCTTTAAGACCAATTGAATTTTCCTTAAAGCCCTGTGAAAACCGAAAAGAACACGAACCCGCAAAACTTCTCAGTCCCTCAGGCTACAGCGCCTGGCGATGGAGACACATTATTCTTTGCCGGCATCATGTATACCGGCAATAACCAGCTGCTGCACAACACACTCAATTCTGTTTTCAGGCAAAAAGCGCCGGGCATAAAACCTGAGGTTTATATTTTTCATGCCGCCCAGCATGTTCCTGCTATAGATGCCGTGATAAAAGTAAGGCTGGTTTCATTCCAAAATGAAGGCGACTTCTTCTCAAAATATACCGATACAGTCAATCAAAGCGCAGCACAATATTGTGTCACTCTTAGGAGCGGGGAAGAGTTTTTTGATGGGGCCTTTGATTCAGTAGAAAAGATATTCAGTAAGCATGCGCAGGTTAACTGGTTAACCGGTATTCAAACCTTTAAGGCCAAAGAAGGCTTTAATATTACCCTGGGCACAACAGCTATGCGCAGGTGGAGTTACAAGATTTACGAACGTAACCTGTATAAAAACTCAGGCAGGTATATACCGCCGGCTTCTACATTCTGGCGAAAA
>Ga0316224_1003192_pt1 | contig 13859 bp, 16 predicted proteins | sample TBH18013metaG_FD_206254 | JGI IMG/M metagenome (GOLD analysis project Ga0316224, IMG submission 206254) | Freshwater microbial communities from Trout Bog Lake, Wisconsin, USA - TBH18013 | ecosystem: Environmental > Aquatic > Freshwater > Lake > Hypolimnion/Profundal zone | place: USA: Wisconsin... | reverse complement strand
GGCGGCTCGACCGAAGAGAACAGCAGATGCCCGTCGTTATCGAGAATGGCGAAGGAATAACGGCCATAGGATGGCGAGAACCGGGCCATGTCGCCCGGCGTCAGGGCCAGCTTCGGCTGGTCGCCGAAGCTCAGGCGGCCGGCCAGTTCCATGGCCGCCTCCTGCATGTCGCGGGCCTCCAACTCCTCGACGGTGGCGTCCAGCCGCTCCAGCACGATGGCGAACAGGGCCCCGATGGCGACCGCCTGGATGACCAGCAGATCGAACGCCAGAGAACGCAGCAGCGATGGTCCCTTAGACATCGGCCGCCCTCACCAGGCAGTAGCCCATGCCCTTCTCGGTGCGGATGGTCACGTCGGCATTGGCCTGCTGCAACCGCTTGCGCAACCGGTGGACATAGACATCCAGGGCATTGGCGCCCACATCGCTGTCGAAACCGAACACCGCGTTGTCGATGGCGGAGCGCAGCACCAGACGCGCCGGCTGGCGGATCAGCAGACGCAGCACCGCCCGCTCGCGCCGGGGCAGATCGACGCGGGTTCCCTCCACCTCCACATCCTGGGTGGTCTCGTCCATGGCCAGATTGCCAAAGGTATAGCGGTTGGGCAGCAAGCCGGGCGGCCGCCGCAGCAAGGCCCGCATCCGGGCGATCAACTCCGCCATGGCGAACGGCTTGGCCAGATAATCGTCGGCCCCGGCGGCCAGGCCGGCGAGGCGGTTTTCCAGACGCTCGCGGGCGCTGAGGATCAGAACCGGCACCGCATTGACCGACTGGCGCAATTGCCGCAGGAAGGACAGGCCGTCGCCGTCGGGCAAGCCGAGATCGAGGATGATGGCGTCATATCTGGCGGCGCCCAGGGCCGCGACGGCATCGTCGAGACTGGCGACGGGATCCATGGCGAAGCTCTCCCGCATGAAGGCTTCGACCACCAATTCGGCAAGGCGATTATTATCTTCGACCAGCAGCAGCCGCAAACCGACCCCCGTCTCTTGAGCGCCTTGTGCCATCCATATCCCGGGGCGCCCCCCGGGGCGGACGGCGTCCCGGGATGGATCATATACCAGGAGCGACGGACAGTCCGACGCGATCTTCCCGGAGAACGGGCCGCCCGCAAGAGAGGCCGCACGGCCTCGACCCGGATCTTGAACAGCAGGCAAAGGCCGCGTAGCCTGCTTAGGGCGTGTTGAGCAAATTTCAACACGGCGCGGGACATCCTCGAGCCTGTCTCCGATCACTTCTCATGTCAAATGGATGGCGGAATTGAACCTCGATTATTATAAGCTCGCCTGGGCGCGGCGAGCCGAGATCATGACAGGGATCATGGCGTCGGAGACGTCGTTGTCGCGCGTATTGGCACGCTTCGATGAATTTGAAGCGCGTCATAAAATGTGGGAGCACGACGGCCAGATCAGCTACGAGGAGTTACCTCGCTCCGATCCGATCACCCGGCTGGAAGAGCCGGTTAAAGCGATATCCTGCGGCGCTCCCATCCTCGCCTTTCCCTTCAGCACGACCAATTTTGGCTCACTGATCTCCTCCTTCGCCCAAGACTGCGACACGGTGGTGGAACTGGGCAGCGGCTACGGACGCCGATTGTTCGAAACTTGGCTGGCCGGTGGTCCGGGGGAGGCTCGTTATATCGGCATTGAGCCCGCCGCCAGCGGTCGCGACCTCGCCATACGATTGGCGGCGTTGGAGCCGGCGATGAAATTCATCTCGGTCCCCGGCGACCATTCCAATTTTGATCCGGCGAACCTGGGCGGACGCCGCACCTTGTTCGTCACCTGCTTCTCGCTGATGTATGTCCCAGCGGTTACGATGGACCTGTTTCGCCGGATTGCCGGAATTCCCGGTGAGGTGTTGTGCCTCTTTATTGAGCCGTTCGGATTTCAACTGTTCTCCGCCGATGAGAGAGCAAAGATGCAGTTGGGGATGTGCAGCATCGATAAGACGAACTTTAATTTCTATCCGATGTTACAACAGGCTTCCGCCGAAGGACTGTTTGAGACCCTGTTCGTCGGGCGGGACTTATTCAGTCTTAATGGCGATTTCAAGTCGTTGGGATCAATCATCGTTGCCGCGAAATCGTAGAGTCCCCGAGCGGTCTACGCCTTGGGCGGGATGAAGGGACGGTCATGGTCCAGACTGGGAACCTTCTTGCGGGCCTCCTCGACCTTGCGCGGATCGACCTCGGCCATCACCCAGCCGGGTTGCTCCAGCGCGTCGGCCAGAATCTCGCCCCACGGGCTGACGATCAAGGCGTGGCCATAGGTCTGGCGATTGTTGACATGCTCGCCGCACTGGGCCGGAGCGAAGACATAGCAGCCGGTCTCGATCGCCCGCGCCCGCAGCAGCACATGCCAATGGGCCTTGCCGGTGGTGCGGGTGAAAGCGGCCGGCACCGTCAGGAAGTCGCAGCCCGCCTTGGCCAGCGACCGGTAGAGATGGGGAAAGCGCAGATCGTAGCACACCGACAGGCCAAGCCTGCCCCAGGGCAGGGCGACGCTGACCGCCTGACCGCCGGGCGAGAAGGTGGCGGATTCCCGGTAGACCTCGCCCAGGCCGAGATCCACGTCGAACATGTGGATCTTGTCGTAGGTGGCGGCGATTCCGCCATCGGGACGGATGACGAAGCTGCGATTGGCCACCATGCCGTCGTCGAGCAGCACATGCAGGCTGCCGATATGCAGCCAGACCCCGATCTCGCGGGCCAGATCCCGGAAGAAGCGCAAGGCCAGATGCTCGTCCTCGGGCATGGCTTTCAGCACGATGTTGGAGCGTCCCCACTCCATCATGGCGACATTCTCGGGCATCAGAATCAGATCGGCCCCGGCGGCGCGGGCCTCGACCGCCAGGACGGCGGCGGCCTCGCAATTGGCCATCAGATCGGTGCCGGCATTGACCTGGAGGCAGGCCGCCTTGAAGCTTCTCACGGGGCACCGGCCAGCAGGGGGTCGAGCTTGCCGGCCCGGTCGAGATCGTAAAGATCGTCGCACCCGCCCACATGGGTTCCGTTGATGAAGATCTGCGGCACGCTGCGCCGGCCACCGGCCCGGTTGGTCATGAACTGGCGTAAACCGTCATCGCTGGACACATTGATCTCGGTGTAGGCGGCACCCTTCTTGACCAGCAGTTTTTTGGCCCGGTCGCAATAGGGGCAGACATCGGTGGTATAGATCTCAATCTCGGCCATGGGGGGACTCCGGTGTTTGCTCTCCGCCATCTCCGCCATATATACCGTGCCGCCGGGTTTTGACTAGCCCCCCTCCGTCCGCACCACGCGCCCCAGAGTCAACACATCCACATGGGCGGCGCCGGCCCGCAGCAGGATGCGGGTGCATTCGCCCACCGTGGCGCCGCTGGTCAGCACGTCATCGACCAGCACCACCCGCCGGCCCGCCAGAATCGGTTGATGGCGCTCGGCCACCTGGAAGGCACCGGCCACATTGTCGCGGCGACCGCTGCGGTTCATGTGCCCCTGCGGCTTGGTGCGGCGCCGGCGGATCAGCAGATCGGGCACCGCCGCCACCCCGCTCAAGCCGGCCAATGCATTGACCAGCAAGGCCGCCTGATTGTAACGCCGCGCCAGCAGCCGCCAGCGATGCAGCGGCACCGGCACCAGCAGATCGGCATCGGCCAGCACCTCGGCGCCGGCGCGGGCCATCCAACGGGCGAAGGCGGGCACGCCCTCCAGCCGGTCGCCATGCTTGAAGCGCAGGATCAACAGCCGCGAGGCATCGTCATAGCGAAACACCGCCCGCGCCCGGCCGAAGCGCGGCGGCCGCCGGAGGCATTCGCCGCAGCAGGCGGCGGGACCGGGATCGAATTCGAACGGCAGGCCGCAGACGCGGCAGAACGGCGGCGTCAGAAAGGCGATGTTGGACCAGCATTCCGGGCACAGGGCGCCGGGTTCGCTCACCTGGGCATGGCAGCACAGACAGAGCGGCGGCAACAGCAGATCGATCACCAGGCGTCCGATCCTGGACAGCATCATCGCCACCCCTTCTTCGCCTCCCCCCGGCCCCCCCTTCTTCACTTCCCCCCGGCCGGCCGGACATGCCATATAGCATAGCATGAAGATCTTCGACCGTACCCTGGTGCGCAAGCACAGAGACCGCGCCGCCGCTGGCTTCACCGCTCACGACTTTCTGGTGCGCGAGGTGGGCGAGCGGCTGGCCGACCGCCTCGACGACGTGACCCGCCGGTTTCCCCGGGCGCTCGACCTCGGCTGCCATACCGGCGAGATGGCCGATACCCTGCGTGGCCGCGGCGGCATCGAAAGCCTGGTCCAATGCGATCTGTCGCCCGGCATGGCGGCGCGGGCGGCGGCCAATGGCAGGCCGACCCTGGTGGTGGACGAGGAATGGCTGCCCTTCGCCCCCGCCAGCTTTGACCTGGTGATCTCCAATCTGTCGCTGCACTGGGTCAACGACCTGCCCGGCACCCTGGTGCAGATCCGCCGCATCCTCAAGCCCGATGGCCTGTTTCTCGCCACCCTGCTGGGCGCCGGCACCCTGGCCGAACTGCGCCAATCGCTGATGGAAGCCGAACTGGCCGAGGAAGGCGGCGTCAGCCCCCGCGTCTCGCCCTTCGCCGATGTCAAGGACCTGGGAGGGCTGTTGCAGCGGGCCGGCTTCGCCCTGCCGGTGGTGGACGCCGACAGTGTCGCCGTCACCTATGCCGACCCCATGCGCCTGCTGACCGATCTGCGCGGCATGGGCGAAACCAACGCGGTGGCCGAACAGCGCAAGGGCCTGACCCGGCGCGCCACCCTGTTGCACGCCATCCAGGCCTACCAGACCCGCTTCGCCGGCCCCGACGGCCGCCTGCCCGCCACCTTCCAGATCATGGCGCTGACCGGCTGGGCGCCGCATCCCGACCAGCCCAAGCCGCCGACACCCGACGGCGCCAGCCACCGCCTGTCCGACATCCTGGGCGGCGGCCCCATCGACGGCTGGGGCGGCGGCGACCACTGCCCCGCCGACAAGTCCTGAGGATGTGATGCGGTTCGAATCGACGCTGGTTCGCGCCACCCTGATCCGCCGCTACAAGCGTTTCCTGGCCGATGTCGTCCTGGACTCCGGCGAGGAGATCACCGTCCACCTCGCCAATTCCGGGGCCATGCTGGGCACCGCCACCCCCGGCATGGAGGTCTGGCTGTCGCCGGCCACCAACCCCGACCGCAAGCTGAAATGGAATTGGGAGCTGGTGACGGTGGACGGCGAACTGGTCGGCGTCAACACCGCCCACCCCAACCGCATCGTCGCCGAAGCGGTCGCCCAGGGAGAGATCGCCGAACTGACCGGCTATGACACGATCCGCCGCGAGGTCAAATACGGCCGCAATTCGCGCATCGACCTGTTGCTGGAAGCCCCCGCGCGCCCCAAATGCTGGGTAGAAGTTAAGAACGTCCACCTGAAGCGCGGCGCCTGGGCGGAATTCCCCGATGCGGTCACCGTGCGCGGCACCAAGCATCTGGCGGAATTGCGCGACCGGGTCGCGGCGGGTGAGCGGGCGGTGATGGTCTATCTGGTGCAGCGCGCCGACTGCGTCGGATTCAGGCCGGCGGCGGATATCGACCCCACCTACGCCGCCGCCCTGGTGGAGGCGATGCGCGACGGCGTCGAAGCGATCTGCTATATCTGCCGGCTGTCGCTGGATGGAATCGCCATCGGCGGAGCTTTGCCCATCAGCGTTGACGGCCAACGCCATTGCACGGACTTAGGGAATTGATGGAACGGGAAGACAGGGAATCGTCGCATATTCGCCTCCATGGTCCGGCGGATTTCGAAGGCATGCGCCAGGCCGGCCGTCTGGCCGCCGAGACACTCGACTTCATCGCGCCCTATGTGGTGCCGGGAGTGACCACCGCCGAGATCGACCGCCTCTGCGCCGATTTCATCACCGAACGGGGCGCCATCAACGCCCCCATGAATTATCGCGGCTATCCCAAATCGGTCTGCACCTCGGTCAACCATGTGGTCTGCCACGGCATTCCCGGCGACAAGAAGCTGGAGGACGGCGACATCGTCAATATCGACGTCACCCCCATCCTCGATGGCTGGCACGGCGATTCCAGCCGGATGTACTATGTGGGCAAGGTCGGGGTCAGGGCGCGCAAGCTGGTCGACATCACCTACGAAGCCTTGATGCGCTCCATCGACGTCGTCAGGCCCGGCGCGACGCTGGGCGATATCGGCCATGCCATCCAGACCCTGGTCGAGAAGCACCGTTTCTCGGTGGTCCGCGATTTCTGCGGCCACGGCCTGGGACGGGTGTTCCACGAGCCGCCCAATGTCATGCATTACGGCCGCCCCGGCGAAGGCCTGATGCTGCGGGAGGGAATGTTCTTCACCATCGAGCCGATGATCAATGCCGGCAAGGCCGACACCAAGATCCTGTCCGATGGCTGGACGGCGGTGACCAAGGACAAGTCGCTGTCGGCCCAGTTCGAGCATTCCATCGGAGTAACCGCCACCGGCTGCGAGATCTTCACCCTGTCCCCCGCCGGACGCCATGCCCCCCCATACGAATAATCCTCTTCATACGAATGCCCACCGTCTCCCGCGAATAATCCTCGCCGAATGTGAAGCCGCTCATAGAAAGCCCCCGGGACTCTGCGTTAAGCTGTATCGTAATTTGCGAGTTTGGGGATATCGCCCCTGGATTTTCAGATATAGTTCAGGTATCGCGAGAGCCTCGGGAATCACTCTGTCCGCTGAAAGGAGCCGGTCGTGGGAGCAAGCGTCAACACCATGACCGATACGGCGACTGCGGTCTTCCGCATCAACAGCACCCTGCAGGGTCCTGTGGTGGGCATTCTCGGCCAATTCCTGCCGGAGCTGAACGCCCTGCCGCGCGGACAGGCCTATGACCGCACCCTGGACGACCTCAATCTCCTGACCCGCTGCTTCCAGATTTTCCGGCAGGAGCGTCAGCGCTTCCGCGCCGTGCTGGTGGACGAGCGCCGCCGTCCGGTGGGCGAAGACAATGTCCCGCTGTCCTGCGGCCGCACCCTGGCCGAAATCGTCGCCATGGTGGTGCGCACCGCCGCCAAGCGGTATTTCCGCCGCACCCTGGCCCCGACACGCCCCGAACCGGTAGCGCCGGCCCCGACCGCCGAACGGAGCGCCGCCGACGAACTCTATGATGCCATCAAGGCCTATCTGCTGCACGAGTGGCAGGTTCCGCTGGTTCCCGCCTATGCCGAGCTGGACCCGGCGCTGGTCCGCCGCATGGGCCTCAAGCTGCTGGATGCGCACGATGCCGAGGCCCTGGCCCGGCTGATCGCCGACCCCGACATTCCCTCCCGCCCCGACGCACCGACGCGGCCGGATATGTCCAAGCGGGTGGACGGGCCGTTGCGGCCGGAACTGACCATCAGCACCAATGGGCTGCTCCCATCCCTGGCGCCGTCGTCTCCCGTTCCGGCGCCGTGCCGGTCGGTCAGCCCCCGCACCGCTTCGCTGGACGAGATCCTGACGCCTGACCGGCAGCGCCTGCGCGCCGAGGCCTTTACCCATACCCTGCTCGATCCCGAGGTTCGCGCCGCCCTGCCCAATGTCGACCAGATCGTCAAGATCGGCGATGTGCTGCGGGGCGTCGGCGCCCAACCGACCACCGCCCTGGTGGAGGGGCTGGGCCTGCGCATGGATCAACTGGCGGTGATGCTGATCGTCGCCCAGGACAGTATCGGCAGCACCGTGTTCGGACGGCTGTTCGGACCGCGGGCCGACCCCGAACTGGTGGCCCGCATCGTCGATCGGGCCCGGATCAGGGGCCTGGGACCGGATTCCGATGTGCTGGACTGCGCCATCTTCATGCGCGGCGTGTTCGCCCGCTTCGGCCACCGGTCGCGGCGCGATTAGAGCATGATGCGATCAGGTCGCATCATGCTCTATCCATTTTGTATGTCCCTCGCCGGGCGCAAACCTCTGGTTTGCTTGGCCTCGGCCTCAACGGCCTCTGTCGCGGGATGATTCGACTTGAAAGCATCCCGCTCTAGCCCCACCCGTCCGGGCGGGCCGAAAGGGTAGGTTCGGGTAAACCAACATTTGCATTTCCCCCCGATATCCACTAAGCGGATGTCAACGAGAAGGGTCGCCAATGACCCATCCGACATCGGGGGAGCCTTCATGGCAATGGGGACCAACCGCCCTCGCAAGGGGCGCCTTTGCCACGAAAGCAGTAATAAAATGTCCCAATTATCTCAGATCAGCCTTGATACCACCCAGGTCGCCCGTCCCAAACTCGGCAATCCGGCGGTGGTCGGCCTTGCCGGCTTCGGCATGACCACCCTGCTGCTGCAGTTCCACAATGTCGGCCTCGCCGGCGTCGGTCCGGTGGTCTATGCCGGCCTGATCTTCGGTGGCCTGGCCCAGATGATCGCCGGATTTCAGGAGCAGAAATGCGGCAATAATTTCGGCTATACCGCCTTCACCTCCTATGGCTGTTTCTGGATCTCGCTGTGCGGGATCCTGCTCGGCAACAAATACGACGTCTTCACCACCTCGCCCACCGACCTGGGCTGGTTCCTGGTGGCGTGGACCCTCTATTCCTGCATCCTGTGGGTTGGGTCGCTGCGCATCAGCAAGGCCATGGCGGCCTGCTTCACCACCCTGCTGATCGGCTTCGTCCTGCTGGATCTCGCCCATTTCGGCTTTCCCGCCATGACCTTCTATGCCGGCCTCGACCTCATGGTCTGCGCCGGCCTGGCCTGGTACATGATGGCCCATCTGGTCCTGGCCGATCTCTATGGCCGCGACCTGCTGCCGGTGGGCAAGCCCTTCGCCTGATACCGCCGAGCCATCGAACTGATATTTTTCAGTTCGATGGCGAGAGGCGGTTGAACCATCCCCATCGGGGTGCCCACCTCCGAGCGGGCATGGGCGGCAACCCCTTCGCGAAGCGAAACCTTATTCAAAGAGCCGTCAGTGGCACATCAGGACATAGAGCGGCGCCTTGGAAATGACGTGGCGGGTAACGCCGCCCAGAATCAGCTGGCGCAGCCGGGAATGGGTATAGGCTCCCATCACCAGCAGATCGGCACCGCACAGGCCGGTCTGGCGCAGCAATTCCTCACCGGCATGGGAGGCATTGGCCTGGACCACGGTGGAGGTGGCGGTGACGCCGTTCCAGGCCAGATAGGTCGCCAGTTCGTCGGCGGGGGTATCGATCGGCCGTCCGGCCTGCTCGGTCACCGACAGCACGGTCACGGTGGCGGCCTCGCGCAGCAGCGGCATGGCCCAACCGACGGCGCGGGCGGCCTCGGCGCTGCCGTTCCAGGCGATGGCGACGGAGCGGCCGAAGCTGGCGGGCGGCTGGGCCGGGCACAGCAGCAGCGGCTTGCCACTGGCCATCAGGGCGGCGTTCAGGGTCATCATCGCCGGCATCTCGGCCTCGCCGCCGGGATGGCCGAACACCAGCAGGTCGGCGAGACGGCCGCGCCAGGACACCACATCGTCCTCGCGGCCGACCACGTCGATCCACTCGACCGACAGGCCGTCGGCGGGCGGCGCCGCCAGCAGCGGCGCGCCGTGCCGGGCGCAGGCGGCGTCGAAGGCGGCACGGGCGGCGGTGGCGCGCAGATTGCCCTGGGTCTCGGCCATGCCGATCATTTCCTCGACCATGGCGCCCGACATGCCTTCGCCGACCAGCGGCACCGCCGTGGTGGGATCGACCCGGACATGCAGCGCGGTGACGTGGCTGGCGAAGCCGCCGGCCAGCCGCAACGCGATTTCGAGCGGCACGGTGCCGGTCTCGGCATCGGACACCGGAACCAGGATGGATTTGAAGGCGGACATGACGGCATCTCCCCGTAGGCTGAATTCCGAGGATAGAGCCACTCACCCGACGCCTGGAACTCAAAGCGTCAGGATCGGGCCAGTGGGAATTCGAACCTCATTATGCGCCGGAACCACCCGATTGAAAATCCATCATCGCCATATCCCCAGCGCAGTCCTGCCCGCCGCCAGCGACAGTTCCTTGGCGGGGGCGCTGTCGATGCGGGTCCAGGTGATGGCGCCCAGGTCGTAGGTCAGTTGCCGCCGCAGCACCTCCGGGGTGGCATCGGAGACATTGGCCTTGCGCTCGCGGATACGGGCGGCGGCCATATCCGGCGGCACCTCCAGCCACAATCCGTCGAACCGCGCCCCGGCCCCGGCCGCCACCGCGGCGATGGCGGCACGCTCCTCCGGCTTGGCGAACACCGCGTCGGCCACCGCCGAATGACCGGCCGCCAGCAGGGCGGCGCAGGTGTCGTAGAGTATCCGGTAGGTCTGTCGGCTGATCTCGGCGGTGTAGGCCTCGGGGCCGAGGCGGTCGTGGATCGAGACTCCCATCAGGTGCTTGCGCAGGGAATCGCTGCGCACCACCGCCGCACCGGGAACCGCCAGATCCGGCGCCAGTTCGCGGCCCATGCGCGACTTGCCGCTGCCCGACAGGCCGCCCACCGCCAGCAGGCGCGGCGGCGGCGGCGACAGGTAGTCCAGGGCGGCATCGAGATAGCCCCGCGCTTCGGCCGCCAGGGTCTCGCGGCGCGGATCGCCGCCGCTCTGCTCCGCCATGGTGGCCAGGACATGGGCGCGGATGGCGGCACGGGCCGACAGGAACAGCGGCAACGGCCCGATGCCGGCGAAGTCTCCCGACAGGTCGAGATAATGGTTCATCACCCAGGCGGCCATGCGCCGCTGGCCGCGATGGTCCAGATCCATCAGCAGGAAGGCGAGATCGTAGATCACGTCGATGCAGGCGATGTCCTCCGAGAACTCGATGGCGTCGAACAGCGCCGGCTTATCCTCGAACAGACAGATATTGCCCAGATGCAGGTCGCCATGGCACCAGCGCACCTTGCCGGCGTCGCGACGGGCCTCCAGCAGCGGGGCGTGGCGGGCCAGCACGGCGTGCGATTGCTCCGCCAGCCGCTCGACCTTGTCGACGGCCAGGATGGCGGGGGCATGGGCCAGCATGGAGGCGCGATTGGTATCGATGGTCCAGGCCAGCCCCCTGGCCCCGCCCCGGTCGGGACGCGGGGGAGCCACGGCATGGAAGGCGAAGATCGCCTCGGTCAGCTGGGTGATGCGGCCACGGTCCAGGCCGCCGCTGCGCACCAACCGGTCGAACAGGGTGGCCTGATCGAAGCGGCGCATTTCCACCACCCAATCCACCACGGCGCCGTCCCCGCCCAAGTGCAGCCGGCCATGACCGTCCCGCGTCACCGGCCGCACCCCGAGATAAAGGGCGGGGGTGGCGCGGCGATTGATGGCCAGTTCGGCGTCGCAGGCAGCCTTGCGCGCCGCCAGACGGGTGAAGTCGAGGAAGGGCAGCCGCACCGCCTTCTTCAGCTTGAAGACGCGATCGCCGGTCAGGAACAGGGCGGAAATATGGGTATCGATGCGCTCGACCGCCGCACCGCCGTGACTGGCCGGGTCGGCCAGGAAGCGGATGACGGCGGCCTGGGCGGCCATGGCGGCGCGAACCCGGGCTAAAGCCGGGGCAGGGTGACGCCCTGCTGGCCCTGATACTTGCCGGAACGGTCGCCGTAGGAGGTCTCGCACACCGTGTGGCCCTTGAGGAAGATGAACTGGCAGGCGCCCTCATTGGCATAGATCTTGGCCGGCAACGGCGTGGTGTTGGAAAATTCCAGGGTCACGTGGCCTTCCCATTCGGGTTCCAGCGGCGTGACGTTGACGATGATGCCGCAGCGGGCATAGGTGGATTTGCCCAGGCAGATCACCAGCACGTCGCGCGGGATGCGGAAATATTCCACGGTGCGGGCCAGGGCGAAACTGTTGGGGGGAATGACGCAGACATCGGTCTCGCGATCGACGAAGCTCTGCTGCGAAAACGATTTGGGGTCCACCACCGCCGAGTCCACATTGGTGAAGATCTTGAACTCGCGGCTGACGCGGGCGTCATAGCCGTAGGAGGACAGGCCGTAGGAGATGACGCCTTCACGCTGCAGCTTCTCGGTGAACGGCTCGATCATGCCGGTCTTGGTGGCCTGTTCGCGGATCCAGGTGTCGGGCATGACGGACATTGTTTCGGGCCTCCCTCAGGTCTCGGGGTCTTGTACCGTATGGTCGGCGTCGGGACAAGGGGCGCCCTCGGCTTCGGCACGGGCGCGGCCCTGGGTCTTGCGGCGGGTCAGATTGGCGCGCAACGCCTCGGCCTGGCGCCGGTTGCGCTCATGGGCATCGGCCTTGGCTTTTTCCGATAGAATGGGGCGGTCATCCTTGCTCATGGGCCTCACTATTCCCGCTCGGGAGGCGGCTCGTCAAGATCACTGGTAAAGACACTTGCGTCGCGAAAACGGCTGTGGCATAAAGCGCCCTCCTCGCAGGCCGGTTCGTCCGGGGCTTGGTGTTGCTGCCGTAGCTCAGTTGGTAGAGCATACCCTTGGTAAGGGTAAGGTCGATGGTTCGATTCCATTCGGCAGCACCATTTTTAAGCTGATGTTTCAGCGCGTTAGGCCCGGCCAGAAGCCGGGCCTTTCTGCATTTCAGCGCGGAACAACGAAAGAACGCGTTAACGGATTGGCACGTTTTTGGTACGTGCTTCTTCGGCTGTTCGCGCCCTGTTTCTCGACTTGAAACGACAAAAGCCCCGCCGTCCCGCCGAAGTGTCTGGGCGGCGGGAGCGCGAAACCACCCACGAAGGTTCACGTGGACGTCAAGGTCCGGACGGCTTCAACGAAGGCCTCTGCCTGCCGCACCGACCACTCAGCCTTGTCAGGTGGAATCGACTCTGCGGCATAGTCCGCCAGCAGACGGATATCCTGCACCTGGCCGAGGGCTCGACCGATCTCCTTGGGAACCAAGCCGGTCTTGACGAACGTAAGGGCAAAGGCGCTATGGACCGCACCATGCGTCTTGGTCGATTCCGGCATATATCCCTGAGTTGCCAGGGCGCCTCTCGCCGCGTCGAACATGGCGTAATACGCGCGGCTGCAAGCCCCATCGGGATCGCCCAAGTCGAGCAGCGCCTTGGCGGATTCCGCAGCCCTGGCGGCTTTATCGAGAAGGTGCGCCGCCGGATCGCTCACAGCACCCGTCCCTCGCGACGAATGTTCGACAGCAAGCGAGGGTTGGCATGGCGTTCGGGATGGTCCCATTCCTCGCTGCGCACGGGCACCGGCTGGATCAGAACGCCGGTGTCGAGGAGAACGTCGTAGGCGATCTCGCTCAGTTCCTTCACCGCATCCAGCGCATCACCCGACCGGCCATCCAAGACCACGGCGATATCGACATCGCTCTCCTCCCCCGCATCACCCCGGGCATGGCTGCCGAACAGGATCGCCGAGCGAAAATGCCCCCCTTCCCGCAAGGCGACCGCCTTGGTGAATGCAGCAAGAGCCTGGGGCAACATCGCCAGATTGGCCATGTCGATATCCTTTCATTTTCCCAATGAGAATATGCCCTGAGCGAAGAGAGAACAACCGCCGTCGCCAATTTGTTTAGGTACGGTTCGCGCCCTGTCAGTTGATGGCCGACACAATCTCTTCCCGTCAGGATCATTCTTCGGTGCGGGGATTGCTCCCCATACCGGCCGAAGAAAGTCGCCAGGATCGCTTGGTCGGCTTCGGCACCACCGTGCGCGGCAAGAACCAGTTCGGCGCCCAGGCCAGGACGACCTTGGTGTGCAGGTCCGTGGTGAGCGGACACCATGGCGTTCGATCGCGTCATCTGGCAGGCGGGCCAGTGACCCGGATGACCACCACCGACCATTGGAAGCCGTTATACCGGCGCAGGCGGTGACGCATCACCAGACGTCGAATTCGAACCCGGCCCCTCGCAGGTCGGCGAAGGACGCATCTTATAACAAGGTGGGCTGCTGGAAAACATCTGGAAGCTTGGTCGGG
>Ga0316224_1003187_pt1 | contig 13870 bp, 9 predicted proteins | sample TBH18013metaG_FD_206254 | JGI IMG/M metagenome (GOLD analysis project Ga0316224, IMG submission 206254) | Freshwater microbial communities from Trout Bog Lake, Wisconsin, USA - TBH18013 | ecosystem: Environmental > Aquatic > Freshwater > Lake > Hypolimnion/Profundal zone | place: USA: Wisconsin... | reverse complement strand
GCACTTCTTCAGCACGTTTATAAAGATTTTGACCTTCTTTAATCCAATTGTTATAGCCTTCAGAAAGACCAGATTTGACTGATTTACCTGCAATCATTTTGTCTGCAACTTCTTCTGGCGTTCCATAGCGAACAACTGTTCCACCAGAATCTGCCGCTAATTTTTCAAAATGATTATTTAAACCAGTTTTTTCATGGTTAATTTGAGCAGTCATTCCAGAACCGTATGGCCCTTGATCCGCTTGTGATGTAATAAATTGTGAACTAGCTTCTTTAGGATTTCTTTCTAAAGCGGATTTGCGTACGCTTTCAATGCCAACATCACGCAATGTTTGTTCCGCATCGCCTAATTCAGCCTTGGATGGCTTTGTTTTAGGCATAGGAGGATTTTCTTCAGGAACTTTTATTTCTGGTTCTACAGGCTTTTCAACAGCAGAAATTTTAGAAGCAATTGGCTCATTTGCTGCTTCTGCAACAGGAACTTGACCAACTTTGCGTTCTTCAAATTGTTTTTGTAATTGTTCAGCAACAGGTTGTTCAGCAACAGGTTGTTCAGCAACAGGTTGTTCTGCTAACTTTTCAGGTGCAACTTCACCGCCAACACGATATTTTTCTTCTCCAAACGTGGGTTCTTTGCGTTTTGCAAACTGGTTTTCTAAAGCAGTTTCTGCTGCGCCTTTGGCAACTTTAATTGTTTCGCCACCAGCTTTATGAACAAGTGCTACTCCAACAGTATTTAATAAAAATTCTGTATCATCTTTAGGCAAACCAGTTTTGTTTGAAATATAGTCAGCACCTTTTTCAATATTTTCACCAACAAATTGCATTAATTTTTGTGTTGCTTCATTTGCATAGTTAGGGTCATTACGATCAATTCCTAATGATTTTGCAAACGGTGATGAAACTTTTTCGGCTATTTCTTTAGAAAAATCACCCATTTTTGCCGCTGTTTCTGCGTCATTCATCCCCGCAGCAAGACTTATTCCTCTGCCTGTTGCATAAGTCGCTAATTGTGTAAGAGCAGGGACAACTCCAAACAAAGTATCAAATTGTGCTGCTTTTTTAGCAATAATTGCTTCACCACGCTTTTGATCTTCAGGTGACAATGCAGACGATTTAATATTTTCAGCAACCCAATCCATCCAATTACCAGGTTTTTTTTCTAATGGTTCTTTTTCACGCTCAATAGGTGCGTTTGTGTCCAATTCTGAAACAGGCTTTTCAATTGGATTTTCAATAAGTTTTTGTGAAGGTTTTTCTTCACCAAGTATTAAAGAAGATATGTCATCTGGTTCATACTTGTATTCTTGTTCAGCAGTTTGTGTAGGCTGCTTCATTCTTGAATATATTTTATTTAAATATGAAGTTGGGTCTTTTGTAATGTGACCACCATACATTGACAATGCTTTGTTAAGATCACCACCAGTCGCTTCTAGATTTGTTGCAATCAAATGTCTTGCTGCTTCTCTAGATTCTTTTTCATCGAAAGGATTAAATTTAATCCCTTGTTTATGCAAATTAGCAACGGTTTCAGGCGTAAATTGCCATGCTCCCATTGCACCGGATTGTTTGTTTACAGTTAATGGATTTCCAGAACTTTCAACGTCTTTTAAAGCGTCAAGCAAAGAATCGGTCACTAAATTACCATACTTATACTGACGTGGCTCAGTAGATTCTTGTTTTTCTACAGGTTCGCCAAGAATCAATGCTGATATTTCATCCATTACAGCGTCCCTGTGTTTAAAAGCCTGAGAATGTTTTGATATTTACGCTCAAACAATTTTCGATCTGCTCTATTATTACCCATCAAATCATCAATCATTTTTTTCTTTTGTTCAGCAGTTAGCTTACTATCTCGTCCAATATCAATTGCTTGGAATACTTTGCTATCAGCATTTTTATTCCACATTTGCTGAAATGCTTTCATATTGTTATCTCCAAACTTTTGAGCAAATTTATTTGCTGCAGATGCTTGCATATCAATATTTGTCATTTCCGCTTTTGTGCGTTCAGCAATGTTAATCAACACTTCTGGCGGGTAAGTTTCATCTCCATTTGCCAGTTTTGCTAAATGTTGACCAGCTACAGTATCCATTGAACCACCAGTAGCTTTCATGTTGGCAATTTGAGCATTAGCCAAATCTTTGCTTAATTGCTTATATTTTGGATCACCAGTTATATCAGCAATTTTTCTATTTATAGCACCCAAAGAACCTGAAGCGGAATTTAATCCTAATGAATTAATTTTTATTGCTTCATTTTCAATTTTTCGTGCTTGCCCAATTACTTCATCAATATTTCTTCTTGATGATGATAATGTACTTTGTCTGTCTGTCAATCCTGCACGATATGTTTGACCTTGCTCTAAATCTTTTTGTTCACTTGGTAATTGAGGATAATTAGTTCCAGCTTGACGAACTGGATAAGGCAAGTTTTCTTTTGCGCTTGCGTGTACTTCTTCAGGCATCATTGGTGCTTGCTGCGGCGCAGCTTGTTGCGTTTGTTGCGGTGCAACCGGAGCAGCTTGTTGCGTACCTTGATTTGGCAATGGTTGAGCCGAACCAACAGGTTGTCCTAATTGATTAATAGCACGATATGTACCATTTGCTTGATCAATAGCTACTTGTTGACCTCCAATAGTACCCAACGAAACTTGACCCATTTGCGATGTAGTAGGCAACATTTGCATTGCTGTTTGTTTTGCAATACTAGGCAATTTGCTTGGATCATCAACATTATTTAAATTGCCTTTAGCTGCTTCAACATATTTTTTTACATATTTATTATCAGGAAATTGTGTTTTTAAATTATCTAATGCTTGAGTATATGCTTTTGGATTTGTTTCGTTAGCATTAGCAAGTGCATTGTATGTAGCACCAACAACACTACGAACTTCTGAATCAAACCCCATTTTGGCTTTTACAGCTTCAGTATGATTTTTTGATAAATCGGTAAGTTTTTTAACTTGATCTATGCCCATTAAAGGAGCAATAGTTGGCAAAACTTTGGACGCTTTATCAATATCAATATCGCCATTTTCGTCTGTATAGTTTTTAGGATCAGACATAAATCCTTGAATCGCTTTGCGATCCTGATTTTCTTGCTGCGCTTTTTGTAACTCTATACCTTTTCCTGCTAAATTTAGCATATCGGAAATTTTCATTCCTTCTGGTTGTTTTACACCAAGAGGAATTGCTGTATTAATAGGATTAATACCGAAATCAGCCATGATTTTGCCTTATTGCAATAATTGACCTTGGATTAGGCCTGAGTTTTGTACTGGATATGCTTGAGCAACAGGATTAGATAAATTTGTACTTTGATTAAGTAATTGCGCTATATTATTTTGTTGTCCTTGAGCAATACTTGGTAAAGCATACGCATTTGCTAAACTATTAACTCCAGAAGTAATTGCGTTAGCAGTTCCAACTGTTCCGGCAGCAGTAGCTTGTGCGCCAGCAACACCTAAGTTAGTAAGATTAGAAGCAGTACCAGTAGCCAAATTAGACAATCCAGATACCGAATTTTGACCAATATTTGCGATTCCAGCCAATCTATTATAAATATTTGATTGTTGCGTCTGAAAGTTATTAAACGCATTTTGATAAGCATTTCCAGCATAATTTTCGGCAAATTGTGTCGCTGCCGTTGTAGGCGTTGATCCACCGCCCCCAACATTTGCAGCCATGTTGGTTGCACCCAAACCTTGATTTAGCATAAACTGATAGTTTGGTGCTAAATTGCTTTGTAAATCAGCAGGAGTAAATTGTTGTGTTAAAGAAGGCAACATTGACGATAATGTACTAACGTCTTGTTGCCCTAAGTTTATGTAAGGCGTATAGTTTGGAGTCAAATTTTGCAGGTTTTGCTGCATAATTTGTTGACCTTGCGTAGTAGCATTGGCAATAGTTTTTGCCGCATTTTGAGATGCGTCTGCACTAATTAGTGAACCCGCCACCCCAGCTCCCGCTATTCCAATCGCTGCTGCAACAAATGACATTTTTAATTCTCCAAAACTTTGGGTTTTAATTTATTGCCCGAATCATATAAAGCTAAAGTATCAGGCTCAATTAATTCAGCTTCAATTTCGTCTAAATCCGTTTTATCCGTTTTATGAACTGTTATTCCAATAGCATCAGTTAATGCTAAAGTAACCCTTTTTGTACCCGCTTTACTCTCGATTATATCGCCTGGGAGCAGTTTTCTCATACCCTTTTCTGACCAAGCAATAATTTCACCAGCAGCGCAAATAAATAAATGATCTTGCTTGTGAACTTTACCTACAATAAGCGTACCAGCTTTGCGAAATAGCTTTCTACAATACATTCCACCATTGAAATAATGCTCTGTAACCATATCCTCTACTTGAGGCATATTGGTCATTTCAGCTTGTAACTTCTCGATTTGTTCACGAGTAGGTACATTTTCGGTAATTTGTTCAATTATGTTCATGTTAAATTGCCTGAATAATATCCAGTTGATCCACTTGGAAAACTGTTTGTCCAGCCAGGTGAAATGTTTCCCGAAACCCAATTATAGTTATCCGTCACAATTTGAATAAACGTCCCAGAATTAGAACCTTTGTCATTTATACGATTGCCAGTTGCGTAAACTCTTGTGTTTGTTGACACATAAATCATTGCATTGGCATACGTCAAATTAGGCGGACTATCAATATAGTTGTTTACCAAATGAAGTTTTTGAGCCGATAAACCGTCTGTATATACAAATCGAGCATTGTTACCTGTTGCACTAAACACAGTATCTGCTATTGATAAATATGAACCTATGCCTGACAAATAAAAATAGGCACCATTTGGTGTACCTTCACAAATGCAATTAGTAAAAGTTGCTCGTTGATAATTACCTAAACCAGATGTTGCAGATAAAATAATTGGTGCGCCATTTCCACTACCGGCAAAAAAAGCACAATTATTAAATTGTGACCAACCGTTAGCTGATTCAAGTGTAAGGTTATAAAACCCGCCCGTATCTTGATTGGTAAAATAACTATTATTTACCGTTAATTTTCCGCTTGTATGGTGAATACCATTAAAAGTGTCAAAGCCTGAATTGTTGATATAAACCCACGGCGATCCACTAGAACCAGCAAATGTATATAACGCCAAATTGCTAATGTTAAAAAACTCATCCATTAACAAACCGTCACATCGACCGCAACTAATCGCCAACGTACCAGAACTATAAAAAATGCTGGCTTGATTGTTAGTCATGCCAAAATTATAAAAATGATATTTGTTTATTCTAATTGTGTCTAATGAGCCATCAATGGCGATACCTGTTCCATAAGCAGACATTTCTAACAAATCAATAAATGCGCCGCCGCTATTTCCCGTCATGTTAATGCCGTTGGATGCATTTGTAATTTTTAAGTTAGCAATGGTAAAACGTGGTGTGCTATATGCGTAGATTGCAACTGGATAAGATGTAAGAGAGCTGCGTGTTGATGTATCTGGTTGAGTAAACGCCATGCCAAAGTTTTGTAATTGTGGCCCTTCCTCACCAGTAGAAAAAATAATTACACCAGTAGCAGATAAATTAAATGTTGATGTAATTTTCAATATTGATTCGTTGCGACCATCTCCGTCAATCATTTGACCAGCGGTACTAATTGTTAACGGTTGAGTAATGTAATAAGTACCAGACGGGATGTAAACTTTTTTGCCAGTATTGATTGCGTTTTGAATTGCTGTGGTGTCATCAGTTGTACCATTTCCTGTTGCGCCAAAATCTTTGACACTTACAATGTCAGACCATTTAGAAGTAGAAGATCGACTGACAGATCCACTAAATGGTGCGGTATAAAAAACCGAGCCTGTAAAAGCAACATTTTGAACAAATGTTAATTGCCCTTTATTATTGACTGAAAACTGAGGAATGGTAGTGCCAGAACCATAAAGTCCTGCAGTCACACCTGTGCTATTAAGTGACAATCCTATTGAACCAGCGTTATCAGCAACGGCAATGCTTGAATCGCCGGAGATATATCCTAATGAATATTGTTTATTATTACCAATCAATAATTGACCATTATTAGGTGCAGTTGGAATACCTGTTCCGCCTGATGTAATAGGCAAAGCGTTTGCAATATTGAAATTTATTACGCTTGGGTTTTGTAACCAAATTAACCATTCCCGAGCAGGTCTGCCTGTCAAAGGGTCAAGGAATGGACTCTGAGGAATGTTTATATTTGTATTTATTGACATCAGTTATCCCCGACCGATGCTTTTAGGTTTGCAGATACAATCACAGCTTTTATAGGATCAGTCACAACAACTTCAAAGATTTTGTCCCTTGACCAACCCAAACGCCGCCAAATCGCACGATTTTTATATCTGCCAATCTTTCCAATGCTTACCCAATGCTCGTTTGACCAAGTTGAGCCACCATCGTTAGACCAGCGTAACATTGCTTGGGGATCATTGCCTTGGCCTGTTGATAATCCAACGCCAGGCTGAAACTGTATCTGCAACTCATCAAAATATTGCCTTTGCAAATCCGAAACCAAATGCGGCGCACGTCTTAATCTGCGAATAACTGTACCGTTATCAGTAAATACATTGTTATCTAAACTGTAAATTTTTCCGTTTTGATAATCGCCAACTAAATTCATACCGTTAAAAAAAGCATAACAATTAGAACGATGACGATGAAATACGTTCTGAGCATCTACCGATAACCATTTATGCCACATTCCAGAAGCTAAATCATAAACCCATGTAATATCAGCAGTTGGAAAAGTGACAACGTAAAATTCATGCCCTTCAATCCGATAGGTATAAGCAATCGCATCCGATACCGTTTGATTTATTAAACTTTGCTCTACTGCGTGAGTTGATAACCTTTGATATTGATACCCTTGAATCATTCCAATTGTGACTTGACCCCTTGTGTCTTTGCTAACAAACATAAATTGTTCAGCAAAACGGGCAACAGAATAAGGCGCAGCACAACCGTGTTGCATTGATGTGCCTTGAATTCTTTGAAAAGGAAATGTAATAATCCCTGTGATTGTATTTCCAACATCCACCCAAACTTCTGATGTGACTTCACCTAACAAATAAACTTGACGATGATCTGCAATCAAAGTAATTAAATTATCAGGCGATCCATCTTTTGAACCAAAATATTGATTGGTTGATAATGCCGATGATAAATCAGTCGCACCCCAGTTTTGCGTGTTTGGTTGATTGTAAAGAATGTAATTATCAACTGTATCGCATACCGTTGCACCTTGCCATGCACCGTCTGTGCTAGGCAGTTTTGTAAATGTATTTGTAGATACGTCTAACATGTATCGGTTTGGGCCATCCACGATATATACAAGCAATCCAGAAGTCGTAACAATATTATCTGTAATCGTCACAACGCCTGTTGAAGTAGTCAATGTACCAACAGACGTATACGCCATTGACGTATTGATTGAATAAACGGTATTGCCAACGATAGCAATTAGAATATTGCCACCAGATAATGCCCTCATGCCACGCACAGGCGCATTTGCAAGTTGAAGCTGTTGTGTTAGCCCTGGAGTTGGATATAAAGCAACCACACCCCTAGAACCAGGTGCTTTTAACGAATCAATTTCTGGATAAAAATTGATACATTCCTGTGCATCTTGGTAAATTGACGGTGCTTCGTAAGATGGGCCAACAAAACCAAAATCAGGCATATTAGTCCTTATACAAACTAGCGGAATTTATCACCTGAAGAAACCCCCCGAGAGTATCCAACCAGCGTCTTTTTGTCTGCTTGACAACAACGCATCCGCAAATCTAGCAGCCTGAACCGGACGCATATTAGTACGCTTTACTGTACTTTTTGCTTGTGCAGCAAATCCAGTAATCAATCCAATTTGTGTTGCTTGATTCTTACCGTACATAGGCATTAGTCTTTCTGCCAAACACCATCTAAGCGCATTTATATAACCTTGTGGCAATATGATTGAATCGTATAGCGTTGAATATCTGCTAAATATGTTATCAGCAAATATGTGCATTTCACCTTGTGCTGGATTAGGCCATACATAAATGTTGCCGAGCGTTTCGGATGGTTGATAATACAACGCTTTAGGCCACGGCCCATTAAGCGTTTTCAGCCCAATCATTTCGTAATCTTCAACATTTAATATCGCTACAGGGTAATCCAACCCACCGTTTACGATTGGAATACCGTTGCTGTTTGTATTGATGCGAACAAAAGCAGAATTTATCGTTAGCGGTCTTTGATAGTATAAATTTATCGTGATTGGCACACTTGATGTACCCGCTGTCTGCGAGATATTAACGGTGTATGTACCTGCTTCGTTTACGTTGTTACCCGCACCCGTCAACATTTGAGTAATAGTTGTGCCGTTTGTGATACCAGTACCACTTAGGGTTTGCCCTGTGGATACTGCACCAGATGTAATACCTGTAATGGTTAAAGTCGTGCCTAATATGTAACCTGTGACCACCGCACCAATTTGACCGTTTGGGCCAATCGTGTACTGAGTCTGACCTGCGGTAATCGGAAATACGATTTCGTTTTTATAAAACACCATCATATCTTCGTTTGACCATTGGTCAATCATATCGTTAAGCATATCAAACGCATCTTGTGCCGCTTCTGCCGTAGGTGTTTCCCCTGCTTCAAGCGCACCAATATCTTTTAATGCTCTGCTTACAATGTCAATTGGTTGAGTCATTTAATACCCCAAGGCAAACCAGTTAATCGTAACGCCTGAAGCTGCTGATCCACCTGACAGTGCTGTAAATGCCGCTGTTGATGTTGTAGAACTACCTGCTGCAACAGAAAATGATCCGCTAGAAGGCGAACCAGCAAGTATTGCGTATGTTCTTAATGTACCAGTTGGAAACGCAGTAGGATAAGTAACAGAAACATTATCAGCACTTGTACCGCTTGATACGGCTTGCCCCCATTGCATATATAAACCAGACGGTAATTTTTGATAACCATTACTCGTTAAACTTGCACCAAATCGTGCTGATTGATATTGCCATTCAATTGAGCCGCCGATAATATTCCAAACACTACCCGTCCAAATTAACGTAGCAGTATCATTAACTGATAAATAAGGACTAACAGATGCACCATTACCAATAAAGTTAATAACATTTGCACCGTTAGCAACTAACTGAACGGTTGATGGATTGATATTAACAAAATTTATTTGAGTGCCTGTCGGTAAGTTATTTGCTAACGGTAGCGTTAATATAATGTTGGATGTTGGTGTGCAATATACTAATGAACCTGTTACCGCATTTGTTAAAGTTTGGGTTGTGCCAATAAATGTGACAGATGATAAATTTCCTAACGCACTTTGCACAAACGCAGTCGTTGCGCCAGAAGTGCTATTGTCAAATTGACCTGCAGTCGGCAGCGTTGAAGCGACGGTAGCTGTCAAATTCGTAAACGTACCGTTTGCCGGCGTTGTTCCGCCAATTGCGGGTGGTGCGGCAAAATAATTAGTAAATCCGCTACCAGTAATTGTTCCAGAAGCTGTTAATGTGCCAGAAACTGTTAAATTTGTTGCTGTTGCGACAGTAATATCATTGATGCCACTAATATTATCAAATGACCAAATTTGTACGGCAGCAGACGTTTGTAATACAAACTTATATGATTGCCCTGTTGTTAGCCATATTTCGTTAGAACTTCTACCCGATGCGTCTAAAACAATAGGGTTTGAATTGGCAACAGAACCTGCACTTGTTGTGTATGTTGTTTGTGGTGTAGAAGTACCTGCGGCATAGGTATAAAGCAAGCCAGCACCCAACGGCAAGCCATTATTATCAAAAAATTGCCAACCTGCGCCAGCTAGAGGGGAAAGATTTACTGACATTATTTATTCTCCAAATGGCGTAAAAGTAGGCGCACGCCACGGTATTTGCACTTTATTATGCAATCCCGCAGCCTGTTTAGCTAAGTTATTTTCAACAAGGTTTACACCATCAATTGTTAAGTCTTGTTTAATCCAATCACGCACAAGACCTTCATTAAGGTTTTCAAATGGTATTTTAGCGTTAATTACCTTTGGTGACCATGTTCCTTCTGTGGTAATTCCTTCATATTCAACGCTATATTTCACAGCATGGACAATTCCATCTGTGGCGTACATTTCTAGGATTTTCCAGTTAAACATGATTAAGCCGTATATGTTCCAGTACCGCTAGTCCATTGAATAATGGTATTACTTCCGCTAGTCGTAACGGTTGTTGTTCCTGTATATGTTCCTACACTTGCAGTTGGTACAGAAAGAATTACAACACCTGTTCCACCATTACCGCCATTTTGTAAATAACCTCCGCCACCACCACCGCCACCTGTGTTGGCTGTGCCGTTTCCACCAGCAACACTATTTGAACCATTCCCACCACCGCCAGCACTTGCTGTACCGGCTGTGCTACCAGAATACGCACCACCAGCACCACCACTAGCGTAATAAACAGATGAACCTGTTATGGATGACGCAAGACCTAAACCGCCATTACCAGCAGCAGAACCAGAATATGTTGCGCTTGCTCCAGCACCACCAGCACCGCCTCCACCGCCACCACCTGCACCACCAAAATTGTTTGCGCCCGCACCGCCAGCATAACCCTGACCAGATGTTCCGCTTCCCCCAGCAGGTCCACTAACACCTGTTCCACCGCCACCGCCAGAGCCGCCGTTGCTACCAGTACTACCAGCAGAGCCACCGCCACCGCCAACCGACACAGCAATTACATCAAACGAACTGTTTGAACCGTTTGCGCCTGAACTTAAACCTCCAGCTCCACCAGCACCAACGCTAATGTTATAAGTTGTTTTAGGCGTTAATGTTGAACTTCCTGATAATAAACCACCTGCGCCTCCGCCCCCCCCGTAGGAACCTCCGCTTCCGCCGCCTGCAACAACAAGATAAGATGCAGAATAAGGCACTTTAGGTGCTTTTGCGCCAAAACCATACGAACGAGCAGCTACAGAACCTATCGTTTGAATTGTTGGCATATTATTTAAACTGAGTGATAGAAGCTAAAACAGTATAAGCAGCAGAACCCGTTTTAATAATCGTATAACTATAAACATCTACACCGCTTGCGTTACCCGATGTCGGTGCGCTACCGCCCTGCCATTTAGGTGTTACAGACGTACCGTCAATGGTCACGGCAGAGTTGTAATAAGCGGTTGAACCTTGCGTTACTAAAAATACCGCCGTCATACTTTGACCTGTGGATAATGCGGTATTCAACGATGTGCCGCTTGAGAACGCAAAGTTAACCGTCCAGTTAGCACTTGCATTACTTGTGTAATACAGCACAGATTGGCTATTTAAATAGTAGTTAATCGTACCCGTTGCCGCAGTTGCGCTTACTGTTGTCATTTCAGCGATGTTAGGAAATACCGCAGCTAACGTACTAGATGTTCCATTAAATGTCTGCGTAGCAATAAATGTCGTTGCTGTCGCAGGTGCAACATAATCCGTACCTGCTGTTGCCGCTGTAAATGCTGACGTTCCATTACCCTTTAAGATGCCAGTTAATGTCGTAGCACCTGTGCCGCCATAAGCAACGCCAATGGTAGAAGCGTTCCATGTTCCCGCAGTTAGCGTTCCAACGCCTGTAATGCCCGTATAAGAGCCTGAAATTTGCGCTGATGGTACAGTACCAGACGAAAGATTAGAAGCGTTTAAAGACGTTAATGACGCACCAGAACCGCTAAATCCAGTTGAAGTTAGCAATCCTGTTGACGGGTTGTATTGCAGCTTGGTAGAACTGGTATATAGCGTTGATAGCGAACCGCTAGTGGCAGATGTAAAGCCTAAATAACGAGTTGCGTTAGTAGTCGTATCGTCTGTAATCGTTGCGCCAGAACTAGGCGTTGTCCAAGTCGGAATCGCACCCGAACCTGCGCTAGTCAGAACTTGTCCAGTCGTTCCAGCAGAATTGCTTAAAAGAATTGCGCCAACATTATTGATTGCAAATGCTTTTGTGCCGCCAGAATATGTATATACATCAAACAAATCTGCTATTTGGCTAGAACTATAGCCATAAAGCGACATTACGTTAGAACTTGTGCTAAACGCTGTCAGCGATACTGGCGAAATAATATTAGAACCAAGCGTATAAACATTTCGTACTGATACGAAAATAATGCCAGTTGAAGAACCGCCAACAATCACAAAACCCGCACGAACCGCATAAAATGGGCTGCTAGGTTGCGTTGTTGTCAATGCACCTGCTGTTGAAGGCGATAAATATAATGTTTGCCCAGCAGTCATTCCCGTTGTGTTATAGCTAAAAATGCCACCTAGAATGACCACAACGCCAGTTGAACCATTAGTAATTGACTGACCTGTTACGCCAATCATGTTTGCATTTGTTGGCGATGTTGCAATTGCTGGTGAAATATAAGGATAGTTGCCCGAACTTCCACCACTTAGATAAACAGCAGTTCCAGACGGAATTGTTGAACCTGTGTTGTTATAGCAAACTTGATCGACTTGCTGACCAATGTTGATTTCATAGCCTGTCGCATTGTAATAAGACAAACTATCTTTGTTTTGATCGTACCAAACAACGCCTGTGCTAGCTGTCGGATTACTTGCTTGTGCAGTAAATGTTTCGTAAGTTGCTTGAATTGGTGCGGTAAAAGTTGCACCTGTTGTTAAAGCAACCGAACCTGAACCAGACGTGCTATACGATGTTCCCCACGCTGTTCCTGTGCTATTTGGGATGCCAGAACTAGGATAAACCATTGGTGCGCTGTTTGTAACGGTAATTGCACCAGAACCGTTATAGCTTGATCCTGATAAACCTGAACCAAACGTCAAGCTAAATAAATTGCTGCCCAACGAAACGCCAGAAATCGTGCTATTTGCTAATTGAGCGTTAGTAATCGTACCACTTAGTGCGGTAGTTGGAATGGTTGTTGATGCTGTTGCTGCACCTGCGCCATTTCCATACAAATAACCAGTTAATGACGATGCGCCTAAACCACCGTAAGCAGAACCAATAACCGATGCGTTCCAAGTGCCTGCTGTTAACGTGCCAACGCCTGTAATTCCTGTGTAAGAACCAGAAATAAGCGATGATGCAAGCGTTCCAGACGTAATTTGCGATGCGCCAATAGCAATTGGTGTATTGCTTGCCGCAGTTAATTGACCTTGAGCATTTACAGTAAAAGTCGATACGCTTGATGCTGAACCATAACTGTTAGCAGTTACAGTCGTATTGGTAATGCTAAATACGTTGCCACCCGACAGCGTTAAACCCGTACCTGCGCTATAAATTGCAGTAAATGTAAATGAATTCCAAGTAACAGGCGTGACACCAAGCGTTCCACCTGGCAACACAGGGCAATAAAATGCGCCACCTGCGTTCGTTGTGCCTTCTTCAATAAACAAAAATGCTGATACTAAGGCGTTCCAAGTAGCTGCATCACTAGAGCGTGACCAAGCATTCGAAGCAGCAACATAAATACCGTTATCAGGCGTATTTGACTGGTTTTTTACTAGAACTCGTGAACCAGCTGTAACTGCAATACCGTCAATTGTCTGCAATCCTGACAACGTAATGTTCGCAGTTGTCGCTACTAATGCCGGATTTTTAAAACTAAGACCTAGCGCAGCACTATCTACATACGCTTTATTGACAATATCTGTACCGTTTACAGGTGCAGTCGTAATTGTGCCTGTAACCGTCGATAAACTTGTAAAGTTACCCGTTGAAGGCGTAATAGCACCAATAGTCGTACTATTAATCGTGCTATTTGTAATGGTTAACCCTGACTGAACAGGGTTAAATGTTGCATAAAATGGCTGACCTTGACCGATGAACGTGTTAAATGACCCGTCAAGATTGAAATAA
>Ga0316224_1003183_pt1 | contig 13895 bp, 5 predicted proteins | sample TBH18013metaG_FD_206254 | JGI IMG/M metagenome (GOLD analysis project Ga0316224, IMG submission 206254) | Freshwater microbial communities from Trout Bog Lake, Wisconsin, USA - TBH18013 | ecosystem: Environmental > Aquatic > Freshwater > Lake > Hypolimnion/Profundal zone | place: USA: Wisconsin... | reverse complement strand
GTTGGCAATATGAATGGCCATTTTTCTGTCCTCCATGCCTACATGCACATGCAAACCAAAAATTAAATTACTGCGGGCTGCCTCCTGTAATTCATTCACGATTTGATGATAGCGATCGTGATCAGTAATCAACTGACTGTGCCAATGACTAAAAGGATGCGTGCCTGATGCACCTACCCATAATCCAAGATTACCGGCTATTTCAGCAATATTGCCACGTAAACCGGCAACATCTCTGAATGCTTCATCTGCATCTTTACAAATATCAGTACCCACTTCAACAACCGCCTGATGCATTTCTGCTTTTACTTTATCCTTTAAAATCTTTTGCCCTTCAATAACAATTTTTTGTTCATGGCTTTTTAATTCACGTGTATACGGATCTAATACCATATACTCTTCTTCCACACCTAAAGTAAAATGACGATAATTGATGCTTGACATATATTGCGAATTAACAATTGAGGATTAATAATTAAGAATTAATGTACAACAATACTGCACCCGCATTCTTAATTCATTATTCGTAATTAATATAATTTTTTGTGTGCACTGCTATGTGTAATGTATTTGCCCCATGTTAAATTATCTGCCTCTTCTTTATGAGCCTGGGCTTTTTCAATGGCAAATGTGGCGGCAGTTTCCACTACCCAATTAAAATTTTCTTCACCCACGCTGGTCCTTTCAGCATCTGGTGCTGGATTACAAAAATCAATGGCATAAGGTATTCCATCGCGTAATGCCAATTCAACGGTATTAAAATCATATCCGAGATAATGATTGATACGCAAAACAATTTCTTCCATTAATTTTAATCTTTCTGCAGAAGGAGTAAAATTGGCTACATATCTTAAATGATGCGGATTGCGTGGTTCATAAGGCATAATGCGAACATATTTTCCGCCAATACAATAACAACGATAGTATTCATCAAAAATAATTTCTTCCTGCAGTAACATCACAAGCTGTTTTGTCTCAGCATGTTTCTCAAAAAAATCTTCAATGCTTTCTAACTTGTAAACATTCTTCCACCCCCCGCCGGCAAAAGGTTTCATGTATGCAGGGAATCCGGTATAATTAAAAATTCCTTCCCAATCTAATGGATAAGATAAATTAGCAAATGATTCATCTGATGTATCATCAGGCAAATCTCTTGATGGTAAGATGACTGTTTTAGGAACCGGCACATCAATTTTGGTTGCCAAACAATTATTGAAAAATTTTTCATCTGCACTCCACCAAAATGGATTATTGATAACTGCCGTTCCGCATAAGGCTGCGTTTTTTAAATAGGCCCGATAGAAAGGAACATCCTGACTAATGCGATCTACAATAACCGCATATTCTGTTGCAACGCCCTGAATTACTTTATCAATTTTTACGGGTTCGGCAACAATGCCGGGAATATTTTTACTGTTTATCCTTTCTACAAATGCTTCAGGAAAACTTCTTTCCTTGCCATGCAGTATACCAATTTTTTTCATAAACAATTTTTAATGGAGATAAATGAATTAAATGAATCGACATCAATTTAAAGAAACTCATTTGAATTTCATGGATTTTTTGTGTAAATCTTAAATCATGCGTTTACCGGCTTTGCCCTATTTTTGAAATTATGTCTGATGAGAAAACAACTGCATTGAATGCTATTACGACTGAGCAGCACATCATTACTTCTGCCTATTTAGAAAGAGAAGTGATTGTTGATGTTTATCTTCCTCAAAAAATCACTCATTTTGAATTAGCAAGTTTATTATTGATCAATGACGGACAAGACCTTCCTAAAATGCCTTTTGATGAATTGTTGGATGAATTAATCAACTCTAATCAAATAGAACCATTAATCTGTGTTGGCATTCATTGTGGTGCAGAAAGAAAAAGGGAATACGGAACGGCTTACAGTGCCGATTACAAACAACGTGGCGATAAAGCAGGATTGTACACAAAATTTTTATTGGATGAATTAATGCCATTTATTCGTAAAGAATATCAGGCACCCTCCTTCAAAGAAAAATCGTATGCGGGATTTTCTTTGGGTGCGTTGAGTGCATTGGATATTGCATGGAATCATGCAAGTGAATTTTCTAAAGTGGGATTATTTAGTCCGAGTTTATGGTGGAGAAGAAAAGGATATGATGATGGCTATGATGATGAGAACGATCGCTTGATGCATTTGCAAGTTCGGCACGGTTTATTCAAACCCTGGCTGAAATTTTTTATTGAAACTGGAGTGATGGATGAAAAAGCAGACAGAAATAAAAACGGTGTGATTGATAGTATTGATGATGCGTTGGATCTCATCATTGAATTAAAAGCAAAAGGGTATACTGATGAACATATACAATATCTTGAATTAGCCGATGGCAAACATGATGTGCCTACCTGGGCAAGAGCATTCCCCGATTTTTTAAAATGGGGCTGGGGAAAGAGATTGCACGAATAATCATTAAATCTTTTTATTCGGGTAATTAAAGAAAACCCTTGTAAAAATCTAAAAATTAAATCTCAGCCCCAATTGCCCGATCCATCTGTTGCTGTAAGCAGGTGTTATACTGTTATTATAATTCCAGGCATGTGTAAGCTCAGGATTAAATCGATACAAGGGTGTTAATGCTGCTCCGCTATATCCTGCAAATTGTAACAAAGAAAATTGATCGTTGGTTACATAATAATTTCTTCCCCAATTTCTGTTGATCAAATTCGTGAAATTAAAAATATCCATACTTAACTGAAATTGATATGTATGTTTATTGACCTTTAAATTAAAATCTTGCGTTATTTTAAGATCAACGATATTGGAAAAAGGAAGTATTGCACCATTGCGTTCTGCAAATTGTCCGCGATGTTTATTTAAATAAGCATCATTCTGAATAAAGCTTTCCAAGGCATTTTTTTGCTGCTGTGATGTATAAGTAGTTGAACCAACAGTATTGCTCAGGAACACCATGGATTGTACTTCTGCAATGGTTGGAATATAAATAAGGTCATTCGATTCTCCATTGGCATAATCTCTTACCATACTATTCGCATATACATAACTAAAAGGAGAACCACTTTGTCCGGTATATACCAATGACACAGTGGTAGCCATTTTTTTTCTTGCATACACCCATTTCTTAGAAGCATAAATGAATATTCTATGACCCGGATTAAAATCAGAAATACTCGTTGACAGAAAATTTCTACCATTTACGGATTCATTGTAACGCCACTGACTTAAATTAACAGAACTGGTTCCGTCATTCACTGCAAAAGATTTACCGTATGAATAATGTGCACTCATATCAAAACCATTGGTTATTTTTTTATTGATGCTGAAAGTAAATTGATAGGCATAACCATGTGCCCCCTGATTATTGGAAAGTAAAATCACATTATCGTATGGATTTGTTCCATTGCTTGCTATGGGAATTAATAAATTAGCAGGATAAATATTTCTTGCACCCGGGTTAGCGGATGTTTGATTAGGTGGTAGAATATTGATGTTGGTGTAATAAATTTCATTGATGTTTCTGCTAAAGAACCCTTCTGCACTTAGGTTCCATCCTTTGTTTAATTTTTTATCTATTGCAATGGATGCCCGGAATAATTTTGGTAAGCTAAAATCGGATGATAATAAATTCAATCCGCCTTTATTTAAAGCAATGCCAACTTCATTTGCTTTCCATTGATGAAAAGGGTCGGCTCTGAATCGAATAATATTTAAGGCATTGGCATTCTGATTGGTACTTGCAGTATAGCCACCTAAAAAAATGCCGTTGTTGTTATAAATGCCGGCCGGCCAAACTAAGGGAACTCTACCCGTAAATAATCCTGCACCACCTCTGATGGTAAAATTATTTTTAAGTTTATAAGTAAAACCAATTCTCGGCGATAAGGCTAATGGAAACACGGGAGTTAAGCCAGACTTGGCTCCGTGAAGATCATAGTATTTTGAAAATTTAGATAAGGCCGTATCATTGGTGTAATTATCTGTTGCCGGAGTTGTTAAAAATTGATTCCAGTCCGCTCTGATGCCTGCATTCAAAGTGAATTTCTTATTAACGATGATTTCATCATTAAAAAATATTGCCGTTTTTAATACTTTAAACTTAGCGGCATCGGACGTTTCATTAGAAAGAATATTGTCGATCAATGGATAACCAATAGTATAAGAAACGGGTTTATTGTTGTTGTAAAAACTGTTGATGCTTCCATAAGTATAATTTCCAAATGTATTTTGAATAAAAACATTATGGTCATCATTTAATTCAGCATCCAATCCAATGGTTACAATATCTTTTCCTATTGAAAATTTATAGGCATCCAATAAGCTGATATTATGTTGTATCAATAAATTTTGTGTGGAACTGATATCAGGCCCAAACACAATTTTACCTAAACCATCATCAATCACTACATGCGGAAATGGTTTCCCTAAAATTCCTCTTTCATCTTTTACATTGGTATAAGTAATTAATAATTTATTGCTGGATCTTTTTTTAATAATGCTTTTTAATTCTAAGGAAAATGAATTGGCAGTACTTGGAAAAACATATCCGTCATTATAAAAATTAATTACATCATTAGAACTGGTATAAGTATTGTATTTTGTTGCTTTGGTATAACGATAGCTTAGCGTAAGTTTATTTTTGGTATTTATATTCCAATCTATTCGGGTAGAAATTCTGTCTGCATCTAATTGACCGTTATTGTTTAAAAATCCGCCTGCATCATAATGATAGTTGTTTTTTAAATAATCACTTAGTTTGTTAATTGATGAAAGTGTATTGGTATTACCCGCATAAGTAGATAAATCAAATGGCTTAGGTGAAATATCTCTTTGTTCTTCTGCATTAATAAAATAAAATAATTTATTTTTTATTAGTGCGCCACCCAATCTAAAGCCATATGTTTTATAATAAAATGCAGGAAGTTTAGTGGCGGAAGATTTTGGTCCTGTCGGTGTGATGCCTGCTAAATTTTCATCCCGATAAAAACAATAGACAGAGCCTTGTGTTTTATTAGTTCCTGAACGGGTAATTGCATTGATGCTGCCTCCGGTAAAACTTCCTAACGATGCATCATAAGGCGAAACAATAATTTGAAATTGATCAATGGCATCAATAGAAAGCGGTGCTGCACCTGTTTGCCCGCCATTGGTACCTGAATTAGATAATCCAAAAACATCATTGTTTACTGCCCCATCAACATAAAAAGAATTGTAACGATTGTTTTGCCCTGCAATGCTTACGGCACCTTCATTTCCTGCTATCAATTTTGCTTGTGGTCCAGCACGCAAGTAATCATAAATATTTCTTCCAACCGATGGAAGATTTTTCATTTTTTCCTGATCAATGATAGATGATGTTCCACCTTTTGAAATATCATCGGTTGTTTTTCTTTGCGTAGTAACACTTACCGTTTTTAAAAGATGAACAGCAGGAGATAAGATAAAGTCTGTTTTGAAATCATCTCCCAATTGTAAAAATATATCCCTTCTCTTTTCTGTTGAATAGTCGATGAAAGAAACCTCAATCGTGTAAGGCCCGCCCGGATTTAAATTAAAAATATGAAAGATGCCATTGGCTCTGCTTTGTACCTGATACTTCGTGTTACTGGGTTCGTGAATGGCAATAATGGTTGCACCTGTAATGGCTTCACCTGAATTGGTTTTAATGATTCCTGAAATAGCAGAGGTGGTTGTTTGTGCAAATACAATTAATGGTAAGCATGCAAACAACAGTGCTTTAAATTTTGGATAGATATACTTTCTCATAACAGATGGTTTTGTTATGGAGTGTATATATGCAAATAAAATAAAGTGTAAATAAAAATAATTCTTTCGAAAAAGTCAAGGGGTGTTTTTCCCGTTTTTTTTATATAAAAAAAGAGCCCCGGAGTTTCGGGGCTCTTAAAATAAATATTGAATAAGCGATTAATTAAACAAATACTTGATTCCGAATTGCATTTGCCAACGAGAGAAAATACCCGTGTTGTTGGAGAAGCTGTTTACCAAAGGAACTTGGTTAGTAGCATCTATATAAGGGAAGGAGAAAGACGGTGTTTTACCATCAGCAGCCATACCTTCAAATGTCAAAGGAGAAGTAGTAGTAAATTGTTTAGCAACGCCCCAGTTTCTGTTTAAGAAATTGCCTGCATTGATCAAGTCCATAGATAAACGCAATGTGTGTTTATCTTTTTCTTTACCATCTTTTGTATAGAAATAAACATCTTGTGTGATATTGATATCTAAATGTTTGAAATCAGGCAATACAATTGAATTCGCTTGTACAACTTGACCACGATGGAAAGAAAGATAATGATCCTGATTGATGAAATTATTCAGTTGATTCCAAATCTGTGTTACACTTCTCGGATCAGAAGATGCACCGGTACCTAAACCACCTGAACCTGCTTTTACTAAATTAATTTCACTTGCATTTCTTGGAACATAGATCAAATCATTACCTGAGTTGCCATCACCGTTTAAATCACCGCCATAAGTATAAGAACCAACTCCTGCAGGAGCAGCTTCAAATATTGCTCCAATAGTAGTTCTGAAATGTTTGTTGTAATTAACCTCATAATTTGCCGAAGCAATGATACGGTGTGGTTGATAATAATCAGCATAACTTAAGTTAGGCGCATTCGGATCTGCATTGCCTACCGGACGACCACTCCATAAGCTGCTTGCTGTACTTCCACCTGTTGCTACGTTCTTTGCCTGGCTATACACGTAAGCAGCACTGATATATAGATGATTGAAACTCTTTTGAACTTTACCGGTTAAGGTATAAGCATAACCTTGAGAATTATTGCTCATTAAAATTGCTGAACTTAAGTTGGGATTTGCCTGAGTAGCACCACCTGCACCATAGTAATATTTATTACTGTTGGCATTTGACGCTAACAAATAACGAATTCTGTTATCGGCACCGGCTAAAGAGAAACCATTGCTTTCATTTAAATTAAGATTGGAATAATATACTGCATTGATGTCTTTTGAATAAGATGCTTCTGCAGTGAAAATCCAACCGCCTTCAAATTTCTTATCAACTGCTAAACTTGTTTTTAATACAGTAGGATATTTGAAATTAGGAGCTGTTACAGCAGCGCCATAACTGGTTGCACTTTGAACAGTTGATGGAGGAGCTGTATTTACACCGGCAGGAGGTGAAGTAATAGCATTTTGTGTAAAAGGTACATTGGTGTAATTATTTGAAGCAGTTAATACTCCGTTATTACCACCTTGGTTAGCTAACCATACAAATGGCGGCGGACCGGAGAAGATACCTGCACCACCTCTGATTTGTACAGTTTTATCTCCTTTAGGATCCCAGTTAAATCCGATTCTCGGAGATAAGATAACAGCATTACTTGGTGCTTTACCAATATTATAAGATTGACCATTAAAACTCAATTGATCAAAATAAGGATTGTCTAAGAACACTGCTTTATACAAGGTCATATCATAACGTACACCATAGGTTAACGTAAAGTTTTTGGTAGGGCGCCATTTGTCCTGTGCAAATAAACCAATCTCGGTTGAACCTGCATAATAGAACGGGAATGCACCACCCGGAATATTTGACCATGCTTGATAATATTTATCAACCGGTGTTCCAACACCATTTACTGCATTATAAAAAGCTGTGAATGATGGAAATTGATAACCACCTGCATAATTTGGTGCAAATGCATCAGCATATTTTCTGTCATAATTTTGTGTACCAAAAGTAAACTCGTGTTTACCTGCATATAAGGTAACAATATCAGACATTTGATAAACATCCGTATTAATCAAATTATTATAGGTATAAGTTTCATATCCAAAAGAAGCGGCAACCTGAGTACCATAAGTATTTCCAGTTCCGTTTAATATGTCTACTGCAGGCAATAAACTGCTGCTTCCCGGTGCACGGGGGTCTCTTTCTTTGGTATAACCAACTTGGAATTTATTCGACAATTTATTGCTGAAACGAGTGTTCAACTCCAATAAATAGATGTCAAAATTATTGTTAATGGAATATTCACTTGCCTGGAATGCCAAACCATAAGTATAGTTTTGAGAAGCAGGCCCTTTCACGAATCCGCTACCTGTTCTTGATGTACTTTGATTGGTTTGCGCTGCAGATCTGAAATATAAATAGGTAAACGATAAAGTTGTTTTCTTGTCGATGTTCCAATCGATTTTACCTGAAAATTTCTTACTGCTTGTAGCATTAGAATATCCTTGGTAAGCTCCCGGATCATAATTGAATTTGCTTTTCAGGAAACTGGCCAATGCATTTAAAGAATCTGCACTTACTTGAGATACAGAACCGGCAGAAGCTGCGTTAGTAGCTGTACTGGCAGTAACTGTATAAGCCGGAGCTGTTTGTTGCAATTCTTCGTAACTACCAAAGAAGAACAATTTATTTTTAATGATTGGTCCGCCTAATGAAGCGCCTCTGATATAGAAATTAAAAGGTGATCTAGCAATGGTTGTATTATCAACATTATAACCTTGAGTACCCGGTCCTTTTAAATAAGTATATACAGAACCAATGAATTTATTGGTACCGCTTTTTAATACAGAGTTAACACCGGCACTGGTAAAACCGCCTTGTTTAACATCATAAGGAGAAACGTTCACTTGTATTTGATCAATCGCATCAATACTGATCGGTTGTTGACCTGTTTGTCCGCCTAATGTAGCAGATAAACCAAAACCATTGTTAAAGTTAGCACCGTTAACAGTGATGTTATCATACTGACTGCTTCTTCCGCCAAAACTTAAACCATTTGATGTTGGCTCTAATTTAGTATAATCAGTGATAGCACGGTTAATAGTGGGTAATTTTTCAATTTGATCACGACTAATAATTTCCTGACTACCAGTGTGATTATTATTGAAAATTTTGTCTTGCTTAACAGAAGTAACAATCACTTCTTTTAAGTTGTTGGTTTCAGTCAATAAAGTGAAATCAGATTTAAATTCCTGGCCGATGGAAAGGAATACGCCTTCTGTTTTCTCTTGTCTGTAACCTACATAAGATACCGTAATAGTGTACGGCCCACCTACTTTTAAGTTAGGTAAGTTATAGCGGCCATCTTTACGGGTGGTGGTCACATACTTTGTTCCTGATGGAACATGTATAGCAGTAATGATTGCACCCGCTACACTTGCTTTACCATCTGTAACAATACCCTGGATTTCTGACGTTGTTTCCTGTGCTGTAACAAAATTGGTTACAAATACCGACAGAAAACATAACGTACTAGCGATTAAAATTTTTCTAAGCATGTTCTGATTTTTTGTTGTACAAAATTGGTGTCTCATTATAAATCATGGCATCATTTAATATTATCAATATATTAAATGATTTTTTTCATAGGTCTTGATACTAAGAGTAAAACTTAGAGAATATAGCTGCACAATACCTTGATTTTGTTCAGCTTTTCATATAATAAGCGAATCGTAAGCAGAAGCTGCAAAATAGATAACTATGCCGGACTTGAAAACTTTATTGTGCTTTTTTTATTCACATTATTCTATTTAATAATAGCGACTGTTTTTTGGGTATAACTATTGAAGCTGCATTTATTGTTTTAATAGTATTGATGTAATATATAATAAAAAAAGAGCCCTGAATTTTCAGGGCTCTTTTCAAAATAGTATAATCAACAATTAGTTAAATAAATATCTGATTCCTAACTGCATCTGCCAACGGGAAGAAATACTTGTACTGTTGGAGAACGCACTTGTATAAGGTGTTGTACCTGTTAAGAAAGGAAATGAGAAAGCAGGCGTATTAATCGCTACTCCATTCGCATTGGTAGTCGATGTTGTTAAACCCTCATATTTCAGGAAGTTTGAAACAGTTGGAGTTTGTACAATACCCCAATGGTTATTCAACAAGTTACCCGCATTAATAATATCCAAAGAAATCTGTAATGTATGGGTAACATCTTTTGTTTTGAAATAAATGTTTTGAGTAACATTTACATCAAGTTTATTATACATAGGATATACGTTCGCATTTCTTTGAGCATATTGTCCTTGATGTTTGCGTAAGTAAGGGCTGCTTTGGATTAAAGTTTCTAATTGATTCCAGATTTGAGTAAATGTTCTCGGGTCAGTAGAAGTTGCAGTACCATTTCCGCCGGAACCAACTTTCACTAAATTAATGTCTGATGGATTTTTAGGAATATAGATTAAATCATTACCACTGTTTCCATCTCCGTTCACATCTCCATTGTAAACAATATTACCGGTACCGTTAGGGGCAATTTCATAGATCGCTCCAAAAGTGGTAGCAAAATGTTTTCCTTCTGCTAATCTGTAATTAGCAGCGGCTATAATACGATGCGGTTGGTAATAAGAAGCCAGTCCTAAATTAGCTGCGTTAGGATCTTGGTTACTTACAGCAGCAGCACTCCATAAGGAAGAAGCAGTGCTTCCGGCTTCAGCTGTGTTCATGGCTACTTGATAAGTATAAGCTAATGATCCGCTGAAATTACGTGTGTTCTTCTGTATTCTGGCTGTTCCGGTAAATACAAAACCTTGATTGGTATTACTCATTAAAATACCATTACCGATATTAGGGTTATTTGCAGCTGTGCCGGCATAATAGTATTTGTTACTTGTGGAAACTGTAGTTAAAAAACGTGTTCTGGTATCAACTCCGGCTAATTGATAACCGTTTGTTTCATTCAAGTTAACATTAGAATAATAAACTGCATTGATATCTTTTGAATAAGTAGCTTCTAAAGTAAATATCCAGCCATCACCTACTTTTTTATCCATTGCTAAACTGGATTTGAAAGTAGTAGGATATTTAAAATTGCTCGCAACTAATGCTGTGCTATATGAATACAGCGGAGCACCACTGGCAGGTCTGTATGCATTTACATCTGAGCTGAAAGCCTTTCCTGCAACAGTAAAGGATCCGAACTGGATACCGTTATTACTTGCCTGGTTGCTGATCCAAACGAATGGCGGTGCACCTTCAAATACACCCATACCTCCGCGGATTTGTAAGGTCCTGTCACCTGTAACATCCCAGTTGAAACCAATTCTTGGAGAGATAATCAGGTTATTCATTGGTGCTTGGCCAATATTGTATTGTGCATTGTTTGCAAAAGTCAATGCATCCCAAGCCGGGTTATCTGTAAATGCTTGTTTGTAAATAGTATAATCACCGCGTAAACCATAAGTTAAAGTAAAGTTTGGTGCGATACGCCATTTATCCTGAACAAATAAACTTAATTCAGTAGAGCCTGCATAAGCCCAAGGGAAGGCGCCGCCGGGTAATGCAGAATATTGTAAATAATAACTTTTTGCATTGGCAACACCATTGTTAACGCTATTGTAGAAATCAGTCAAAGAATTGAACTGATAACCACCCTGCCAATCAGGAGCGAATGCATTTTGATATTTCTTATAAGAGTTTTGTGTACCAATGGTAATTTCATGTGCACCTTTATACAAAGTGAAGATATCATTCAATTGATAAATATCTGTATTAAGAATATTATTATAAGTATAAGGCTCATAACCGAAAGTAGTCATGATATTACCGCCATTCAGGATATCAACCAATGGAAAATTTGGATTGGAAGTATGCGGAGAACGGAAATCTCTTAATGCAGTATAACCGATCTGGAATTTATTGGATGCTTTATTGCTGAATCTGGTATTTAATTCAGCAGTATAAATGTTGAAATTATTATTAATCACATAGCCGCTGCCGTAGAATGGCATGGCATAAGTACCCGGTTGGCCACCTGTTACTTGTCCGCTACCGGGTCTGCTGGTGCTGGCAAATTGATCAGCTGAAGATTTAAGGTAATTATATTTCAATGTTAACGTACTGTTCTTGCTGATATTCCAATCAATTCTTGCTGTTACTTTATCACTGTTTGTATTGAATGAATATCCCTGAAATGCTCCCGGATCGTAATTGAATTTTGATTTAAGGAAGTTGGCTAAGGCAGTCAATGTATCTGAATTTGCCTGAGAAACTACATTCGCTACAGGAGGGGTAGTTGAGTTTGATGGAATAATACTTGTTGCAGGAGCTGTTTGTCTAACTTGCTCACCACTGAAAAAGAAGAATACTTTGTTCTTAATGATTGGCCCCCCTAAAGAAATACCCTTAATGGAGTAGGTAAAATTTGTTTTCGGAACTATGGTACCACTAACATTATAACCTTGATAATCCTGATTTTTCATGTATGTGTATACAGTTGCTTTAAAGGTATTGGTACCACTCTTGGTAACTGTATTGATTCCTGTACCTGAAAAACCACCTTGTTTTACATCATAAGGAGAAACCTGAACCTGAATTTGATCGATCGCTTCTAAGCTAATGGGCTGAGAATTCGTTTGCCCACCCAGGGTAGAGGATAAACCAAAACTATTATTGAAGTTGGCACCATCAACTGTCATATTATTATACTGACTGCTTCTACCGCCGATATTTAAACCGTTGGCAGTAGGCTCCAATCTGGTAAAGTCCTGAATAGAACGGTTGATAGTAGGCAATTGCTCGATTTGAGTTCTGCTGATGACTTCCTGGCTACCATTATGGTTGTTGTTGAAAACTTTATCGTTTTTTGTTGATACAACAGTAACGTCTGCTAATTTATTGGTCTCAACTACTAAATTGAAATCGGCTTTAAATTCCTGCCCTAATGAAAGTATGATGGCATCTTGTCTTTCAGTTTTAAATCCTACATAAGAAACAGTAACTGAGTATGGCCCGCCTACTTTAACGTTGGGTAAATTGTAACGGCCATCCTTACGGGTAGTAGTTACATATTTTGTACCGGTTGGCTGGTGAATTGCTGTGATAATCGCACCTGCGATACCATTCTTTCCGTCCATTACAGTACCTTGAATTTCTGAAGTTGTTTCCTGTGCTTTAACAATGGTTGTTACAAAAGCAGCAAGCAAACAAAGCGAAGCAGTGAGAAATAATTTTCTAAGCATGTTACTAAGTTTTAGTTGTGCAAATTTGCGATGTTATTGTAAAAGAAATTATATGCTGTATTATCTAAATGTTAATTGGCAATGAAAGCGCTAATTAATATTTGATAAATAAGCCCTACAAAAACACTGCAATTTCGTTTTCAAAAAAAGTTTTCAAAGTGCAAATAAAGGGAATTATCCTTTTAAAACAACAAGTTTAAGCAACATAATATTAACAAAATCTTGTCATAAGTACTTTGTAAAACGTATTTTCAATGATATAACGGTAATAATCAGAATAAAATAGCCATTTACGGGGAACAGATGCGATCTTAATGCAATGTAAAGGCCACTTTTATTGAAAAATTAAGTATGGGGTATTCAGGAGTAAACAGCTTATTTTTTGTTTGCTTTTTTAATTGATTTTAACTCTTTTTTGGTATCATCAAGGTCTTTTCTCAGTTCTACCATATATCTGGTTAATTCTTCCACTTTCTTTAACAATAGTGCATTCATCTTTCCAAGATCAACACCGTTTTTCATAACTTCATCCGTAGTGGGGACTTCAGGTAAATGATGATTGGAATAAATATATTTACCTAATTGTGATAAGGGCATTAAATGGTAATTATGGTTTAATACATTATCAAACCAATCCTCAGAATTCTTTACGGCAACTTTTACTTTTTCTGTTAAGATACCTTCTTCAACATATAATTTATAACCGTCAAAATTGGTAGATACATCGCCTATCTTCACTCTTCCCTGATAAGAATCTACAGAAAAAAATTCCTGCTCAACGCCACTTCCTGCTGCTTTATAACTGATCTTGAATGTTTGAGGGGTATTTAAAGTTTTATCGCCCGAAACCCTTGCTCCGATTGTCCAGTAACTAACATTGGCAGGACTGCTGTTATCGCCGTTGGAGAACATAATGGATGGCTCATTTTGCCCGTTG
>Ga0316224_1003181_pt1 | contig 13898 bp, 15 predicted proteins | sample TBH18013metaG_FD_206254 | JGI IMG/M metagenome (GOLD analysis project Ga0316224, IMG submission 206254) | Freshwater microbial communities from Trout Bog Lake, Wisconsin, USA - TBH18013 | ecosystem: Environmental > Aquatic > Freshwater > Lake > Hypolimnion/Profundal zone | place: USA: Wisconsin... | reverse complement strand
GGGCGGATGATTTGCAGATAGACCGCATCCGGGTCGACATCCTCCTTGGGGTCGTACAGCATACCGCATGCCTCGCAGGCTTGCCGCAAGTCGCCGGAGTCGAAGTCCGATTGTTGGTGCCAAATATCAAGGTCGGGCGTCTGGCGATCAGGCTGGCCAGAAAGAATCGCCGCTCCGCTGCCAATCACGCAAAGCTGCGTCGGCAAGGTCAAATGCTTTCCGAGTTCACTGAGAAAGTGATCAATGGTGCCTTTATCGATCTGCCTGGACATGGTGATTCACCCCTTAATAAATCAAGTATATCAATGTGTTACGTGCTTGTCAAGCGGATTGCCGGTGAGTCACATCCCACATCCGGCCGATAATGCGGGCGATGGTTTGAATTTGCGCTGACTGGCCAAGCAATCCCCCGGACCCATATCGCCGCGAATGCCGAGGAGGGTCGGCTGGTAGAGCGAACCGCCTTCATAGGCGTATAAATAGCGCACTTCGACAATGTCGTTGATCTCCGGAATCGGTTGATTCGCCGGAACGGTGACGTTGCCCACATCAAGTAGATTGACTCCCGACATGAGCTGGAGCGCGACGCTGCGCTGATTGTTGACCGCGCCGACAATTGCGGTAAGAGTATTGTAGAGCTTATACTTCATCTGATTGCCGCCGGAGGAGGGGCGTCCCGGCTCGTAAGGCGCGTTGACATGCTTGAATACGACGCCTTCGCCGCCTTCCGCGGTGACGGCGTCCAGCAATTCCCGTTTGGCGAGCAAGGTGCCGGCGGTACGCGCCACCTTGAAATGGCCATTGGTCCATAGATCGTGAACACGCCCATAACGAAGAATCGCTTCATACTTCCGCAGATCGGTCAGGCCATTGTCGTCGAAGATCTCAAGCACATCGAAAGCGTGATAAACCTCGCCAATCTGTTCGCCGTCCAGAACCGCCTGTCGCCACCCCATATCGCGCACCGCTTGGAAAATCGCATCGCCGGTCGCCAGGGGCAGGGCAACCTCTTGTCCCTTGCGGTTGATGCCGATGACCAAACGCTCGTCGATATCGACCCTGACCATGCGGCGCTCGCCATCGAGCTTCTCTTGGGCAAACCAATCGGGATCGGTCAAATAATAGGAAAGGTCGGTCGCTTCGATGGCGTTGAGAAGCTGGGGACGATAGCCGGTATCCCTCTTATTGGTGACGACGGCGATGGCTTCAACCGCATTATCCGGCGTCAGCCGACTGCAATCGAGCACCTCGTAACCTTTGCCCAACTTCTCCTTGGCCACCTTGACGCATAGCTTCACCGCCTCTTCATAGGAGACCGGATTTTGAGTCTTGGTGCCGGAGGTCAAGGTGCCGCCATAACGGCCATTGGCGTAATCGAGACGGAAAAGGTCGGGGCCGACCGCGTCGATGCTCAGAGCATAGACTTTATCGCTGCCGCCCTCGGTACAACGCAGGCGCAAGGAATACGGTTCAGGGGTAGCGGAAGGGGCGATATCGTCGAACGTGGCCATGACGCATTCCTCAAGTTGGATTATGCCCGTATTTTATATATAATACATGATTGTGTCAAGATTTTTCCGCTGGCTTTTATAGAGAGTTTAGTATAGTTTACAAAAAGTCACTAAACCACGATAAGGTTCCTATAAATGGACGACTTCAATAACCCGTATTCCCCGACCGCCGGTCACACCCCCGCCGAACTGGCTGGTCGCGATGAATTGATTCGTGTCGCGAAAACATCCTTGGCCAGAGTCGCAGCCGGGAAGTTCGCCAAGAACGCCATTTTGACCGGTTTGCGTGGGGTTGGTAAGACCGTCCTCTTGACGCGTTTCCGCCGTGAAGCCAATGAGCTTAATCTGGTCTGCATCAGGATCGAAGCCACGGAAGGGCGCTCCCTGCCGTCAATGTTGATTCCCGCCATGAATTCCACGCTGAAAAGCCTGAGCCTGATCAACGCCGCCGGCGACGTTATCAAGACCGCCATGAAAGCCCTGAAAGGTTTCGCCGGCGCCATGAGCGTCAAATATAACGATGTCGATTTCGGCCTGAAATTTCAGGAAGAAGCCGAACATGAGAATCTCGACGACGGATTGACGTGGATCTTTCAGCTTGTCGGTCAAGCCGCGAAAGAGCGGAAAAAGGCGATCGCGATCTTTATCGATGAGCTGCATGTGATTCCCAACGATCAACTCACATCCCTGATCAAGGCGATGCATATTGCCTCCCAGGATGAGCTCCCCATTATCTTGATGGCGGCCGGCCTACCGTCGATCGGCGCGCAAATGGGTCGTGCCAAGACCTATGCCGAACGGCTCTTCGCGTTTCCAACCATCGAATATTTGTCCGTTGACGATGCGGCGGCCGCCATTATCAAGCCAGCCCGCGCCGAAGGGGTCGAATTCACGGATGAAGCGGTGAATCTGATCATCGAGAAGACACAAGGCTATCCCTACTTCCTTCAGGAATGGGCGTCTTGCGCTTGGAACGTGGCCGAACGCTCGCCGATCACCGAGCATGACGTCAAACTCGCCTCGATTCAAGCCATTCACAACATGGATGAAAGCTTCTTCAGGACGCGCTTCGATCAGTTGACGAACGCGCAAAAACGCTACTTACGCGCCATGGCCGAATTGGGATCGGCGCCGCAACGTTCCGGCGATATCGCCCAGGAACTGAATAAAAGAACACCGGAAGTCGCTTCCTTGCGCGAACAACTCATCGCCAAAGGCATCATTTACAGCCCCGGCCATGGCCTGACCGCCTTCACGGTGCCCATGTTCGATGAATTCTTGTGTCGCATCATGCCCAGCGCCACGCCGGTTAACGAGGTCGACGAGATTGACGATATCGAGGATGAGCCTGAACCGACGATTCCAGGCCCGCGGATGTGAGCAATGATTCAGCATTGACAGCGCATGTATTATATATATGATATACGCAATATATGAAATCAGGTGCATCATGACCGCTTATCCGAATCTCCAAATTTTGCACAATCCCAATTGGGATGTGAATCCTTGGCACAAGAATTATACGCGCCTACTCAAGATCTCCTTATTTTCAGAGTCCAATCCCGGCGTGGGTTTTGGTGGCACGCGAACGGAAGTGGCGTGGCGCCTAGCGCAGCGCAGAGGGCGCGCCAGGCGTCCTTGGCGAGTCGCGTCGAGACCTTATTGTGGATTTCGTTGTTATGGATGGAACGCCAAGACACATGAAATCAAGAATCGTCTCATGAAGGGCAGCGCTCATTGTCGCTGGATTCCACGGTGCGCCAACTCGACCGCGCGACCGCAAGCATGAATTTGAATTTGCGAGCGGTTATTACTAGCGATAACTCCCATTATCGTTAGTAACCGTAACCACCTACCTGGACCCATGTTTTGTTCGATTTTCACCTTATGAAATTAACGACATGCAACGAACCATATCTGTTATACTTGGTTCGTTATGTAAACTATCATCTTGATTTATTGGGTGTCACATGGGAATTGGCGACAATACGCCGTGGCCCGACGAGCCGCTTGACGTCGACCTCGACGAACCGCTGACCTTCACGACGAGACGCCATGCGCCATCCTCCGCGCGTCTGTCCACCGACATCCTGTCGGCGCGCCAACAAAACCTGGCCTCCGACCTCACCATGACTTTATGGGTTCGGGCGACGGCGGCGATCGCCGGACTTGACGCAGCATTGGCCGTCCACCGCGCCAAGGACGACCCCGTTGTCGATCTGTGGCTCAACGCCTCGGAGGTGATCGAGGCGGTGGCCATCGCCAGGAACGACGACTTCCCCGGGACGGCCGAACAAATCGCCTTGACCTTCCGCGACGCCCTGCCCTCGCCCACGGATCTAAGTCGCGATCCGGAGAGCGCTCGGTATGCGCAGCGCGGTTACAGTGCCTGGCGAGCCGTCAAATCATTGCGGTCGATTACGCCGCGCTTGACCATCGATGGCATTGGCGACCTGGACGGAAGGCGGCGCCTGGTCGAAACCGGTGTGGAAGCGCCTTCGAAAGACAGGCTTACCCAATGGCTGGAATTGTGGCTCGAACTCCGGAAGAAGACTCCCGCCCTGCTCGCCGTGGCCGCCGCCCGCTATCATTGGAGCAGGCTTGTGCTGTTCGACAACGGCAACGACACCCTGGGCGACCTTCTGACCTCGATCATGCTGGCCGAGGCCGTGCTTACCGACGGCGTCATTCTCTTCGCTTCGCGTGAATTGGCGCGGGCGCACCACCCCTTCAGTCAGGATTCCGCCGTCGATCTTTGCTTGGAAGCATTTGCCACGGCCGCGGAAAACGGTTTGAAACGTCTTGTCAATTTGCGCATGGCTCTCCAAATGGCGGAGTGGAAGATTGGTCGGCGCAATGTCGGCAACGGCTTGCTGAAGGCGTGGACCTATTGCGCCGCCCTGCCCGCCTGCGATGCCGGGATGGTGGCCGCGCATTTGAAGGTGACCGCGCACGAAGCCAGGCGGACCTTGATTGAACTGGAGCGGCTGGGACTGGTCGAGGAATTGACGCGGCGAACCAGATACCGGGTGTGGCGCGCGGTTGGGATCGTGAATGGCGCGATTTAGATGGGATGATTTCACATCCGCGGTCCATTATCTTCCGTCAGCAATCATAGGGAATCCGCTTAGCCCCTTGAAGAAACGCTTGAACGCCGTGTCCAGGTCATCCAAGGCTGCTTGGAGGGATTGGGAGTTGACCTGACGAAGGAAGGGAAACTCCTGCTTGAGAGCTGGGAGTTCATTTTTTTGGGTGTAGCAATTGATTTCGCGATGCGTCCGGCCGAAGGTTGCCCGCTGTTCGTGAGCGAGGTTATAGACCAAGCGGCAGCAACCGATGGTCTGGAGGAAATGGGATTCCTGTTCAGCGGTCGGATAGAGTCGATATCTGAAGGTTTTGTGTGCTTAACCATATTTGTATGATATATACAATACACTATGGATTCAAGTATTCTTTTTAGCGCTCTGGATTTCCCACCTGAAGGAAGGGGATTTATAGTGCGATCGGATAATTACCTTTCGGGCGGCCGCTTGACTCATCGCAATACTTACCTCAAGATGACCGCTCAGGTGAGGATTGGCGGTGTCAAAATGGCGGAAACCAATGATAAAGAATGTGATATTGGGCGAGTCAAAACCCTATCATTGACCCCTGCCCCCAATGAGATGATCAAACCTGGCGAGTTGATCGACATTATTGGGCACGGCAACCTCACCCTGGTTGACAAGCGAATTTACAATATGCTGATCGCCAACGCCTTCGGACCAACCATGGCGCGTCAGGGTCAGGAATTCCGTATTGAAACGCATATCCTCAAGGGGAGTCATGACAGCAACGATCGGATAAAGGACTCGGTCGAGCGCTTGATGCGCACCATCGTGCGGGTTCGTCTTCCGGATGGCAGTACCAGGCGCGCCGCCTTGTTGGGTGGCAACGATCTGGCCGATGACGATCGGGAGACAGGCTCGTTCACCTACACCTTCGATCGCCGCATGAGCGATATGCTGAAAAACTCCACCATTTTCGGCAAGCTTGAACTCCAGATCATGAAAGCATTCACCAGTTCATACGCCTTATCGCTTTATGAGGCGGTAGCTAAGCGATATCGGATGAAATACAAAGTCGATGAGGAGTTCAATCTTGAGGAATTGCGTAATCTATTGGGGGTAGTGCCTGGCCGCTTGGTAACCTGGTCCAACCTATCCGAGAAAGCGATCCGGCCGGCTCTACGCGAAGTTAACGCCCTCGCCCCATTTGGGGTTTCGATTGAACCATCCATGAAATCGGGAAAGAAGATTCTCGGTGTGAAATTATCCTGGTGGGCCAAAGACGTCGATCAGCTTCGTGAGGCGCATAAAGAAGTCCAGCGACCCAAGGTAGGTCGGAAGGCTCGAATTGGCGGCACGGTTGAAACCGTGTCGATCAAGGGAATTATCGCTGACTTACCTGATTTGGAATCCGTTCGAGAGCTTGGTCGGGCCGCAGCGGTGTCGGAAGATGATTTTGGCGACAGCCCGAAAGGTAAGAATTGAGCGTCTGTAACTTCATGAAATTAAACGATATTATAATATGACATCCAAGAGGTAATTTTGTGATGGTGGATGGGGACGCGTCATCGGTCCTGAATAGCCATTCTTTTCCCATCCAAGCTCTAGGTCGAGCCGCCCCACTGATCGCGCAAGCATACCGATTGCATCGCGGATCTATCTCTCTTGGATATCGATAACATATCAACCGGATATCTTGCGCGTGTCATTTCGATATCGATCGGCAACTTGTCACTGGACAGAGCACCCCTCCCCCGTTAAGTTCACTCAACTTCCGCGTCACGCAAAAGGTTTCACCATGCTCAAGCCGCCCAGACAGTATCCACGCGTCATCACCATGGCGCAAACCAAGGGGGGCTCGGCCAAGACAACCACGGCCGTGAACTTCACGATCGATTGCGCGACCCGGTATGGGCTCGACGCCTTGCTGATCGACAGCAATGAGCGCCAGCATACGGCGACGCTATTCTCGGCCCAGCGCGGCGACACCATGGCGATGTTGGGGCTCAATATCGGCTACACCGCGATCGAAATGTCCGGCGAGGTGCTGCGACACCAAATTCCCAAGCTCGCCACCAAGCATGACTTGATCGTCATCGACACCGGCGGGATGGACTCCAAGAGCCTGCGCGCCGCTCTATTGATCGCGGAACTCGCGGTCATTCCCTGTCAACCGCGGTCGTTCGACATCTGGGGGTTGGACGATCTCGCGCCCGTTATCGCCGACGCCAGGCAGTTCAATGAGCGCTTGAAGGCGGTGTCGTTCATTTCCATGGCCGATCCCATCAGCCGCGACAATAGCGAAACCGCCGAGCTGCTGCGCTCTCGCGCCGACATCGTTTACCTGGAATGCCTGGTGACGCGGAAAAAATCGTTCGCCAACGCGTCGAGCCTGGGGTTGTCCGTCGTCGAACTGAGCAAGGATAAGCGGGGCAGGGGAGTGGAAATGCCGTCGCCCGACAGCAAGGCCGCCAATGAGATCAAGGTGCTGACCGATCGGATATTGAGTGCGTAGCCGATAAGGATCGGATGGATATCTAGGCGATATAGTGAACGAATCAGGAAGATATCTTATACATCGCGAAGAAGGCGTGAAATTCTCTTAGCTTACTGAAATCACTCATTTTTCCACTCGCGTGACGATCTTGTGCGTTCTGAGTGGAAAACATAGCGTAATCATACGGATAGCGTGAAATTAGCGTATAGACAATGGAAATTGAATGGATATCTTGACGGTATGTTGTGAATAGCTAATAGATATCTTCAAGATATCTATTAGCATTTTAACGTCGGAATTTCAGCCTTAAGCTCGTCCTTTGGCCGCGGTTCGGCCAACGGTGTCATGATATTGCGCAGATTGTGTTGAGTTGCCTGCAATTCATTTCGCAATACCTGGAAATGATCTTCAATATTCTCGATATAGGTTGCGGACGCGTCGCGACAATCCAGGAAAATATCGATCATTTGATCGCGCCTGATATTGAGCGCTTCCGAACCGAATTCCATCATTTTCTGCCAAAGATCCATATGACGACCCGGCCTTGACAACAGGGTGCCTCTCATACTCAAGGCTAACGTAAAGTCGTGTCTGGCAAAGGCGCGCATGGGCGCTGGATCGTAAACCGGGGTTAAAATGGCGTCACCTCGCTCACCGATAATTGCCAGGTTTTCCAGATGGAGATCACTATTTCCCGTCATAAGCGCAAGCGTAATGCGTTTGAAAAACTCTCTTTCTTGCTTTGGCGCTAGGCCGATTTCCGGGTTTCTAACGATTTGAGCGACATGTTCAAGATAGGGAATGATTTCCCCTGGGGCCAAGGTTCCTTGTTCGGGCGATTCAGTAATCCTTTCCGCATTTGTCCACCTCTCCATGATTCGGCCGCCTGAAGCGAGCCTGAGAATGGAGTAGAAGCTTTCGACCGGTAGGGGGGTGCCATTCAAGCGGTCGAAACGTTCCGTAATTAATAAAGGGGAGTTGGCGGGGGTATACCTTAGCCATCGTTTCGGGGTTTTAACGCCGGCTAGCGCATGAACGTCGTAGCAAAGCATTTCCATGGCAAGAATTCCCATGTATTGCTCCGGCTCGGTCTTAATCAAGCAGGTGACATCGTTTTCTTCAATGAGCCACCGGCGATTCACCGTGGTTAACAACTTTGGAATCATGCCGGTAACCCCGGGAGTGGGGCCGAAAGCATTATTCATTCGTTCAATTTTTTCGACGGTCACGGAACTTTCGGAAATGGTTCTGAACAGATCCCATAAGCCGCTTCGATTAACAACCTCACCAATGACTTGATCGGAATATCTGTGGCCATACCATTTTTCAGCAATAGCATCATTTTCAAAGACATCGATATGACCAATACCGTTATGCCCGGTTGCCAGCAAAATATCCCAATATTCTTCGCCCAATTTAGGTGGGCAACCGAGATATCTGAGCCTCTCCACCGCATATGTCCATAAAGGACCGTGGGGCGGCGGTAAAAGAGCGGATAGATATGGTGGAATCGGAAGGGCGGCGTTGACTGGAAAGGTCACCGTATTTCCACGCAATTTGCGGATATCATGAATAATTGACACGCCGATTGGAGCCGCGGCATCATAGGTAAGTCGAAGCTCGGCGCCGGTATGTGTCATGGTGGCGACTTTCCGCGGCGCGCCTCCATATTTCGTCCAAATTACCGCCGTCTTGTCAGTCATGACGTTATCCGCTTCATCACAAATCGATTAAGGTGCCGGTCCGTAATTTTTCCAAGTACCGGTCGTCCGGAATGGCAATGATCTTCATGCCGGCGGCCGTCGCGATCTTACGTAAGGTTTCGGCATGGCATTTCCTTTTAGCGCGGCTCAACCCCTCGGGCGTCAACCCGGCCCGCAACGCCAGTTCTGCTTGCGACCACCCCTTGGTGGCCTCGGCATAGGCGATAATGCTCGCCATAAGCTCGGAGATCATTGACACATCCGTTAAGTACCCCGTTAAAACCGGAGAATAATAACGTCGCTTAACAGATATGTCAATGATTGAGCGTCAATAAGGCAGATATCACTTGGATATTTTAATGATCCATCTTCGAAATCGATCGTGAATCACCATCGGCCCGGCAACGAAACCATGGCCTATATCACCTGGATATGTTATGGATTCGTGATAGAAACCGATTCGATATCGAAGGAAACCGCCATGGCCATCGCCCGTCGTCCCGCCACCAAAAAATCCACGCCACGGAATGAAGATGAAATCCAAGCCTTCCTTAATGGCGGCATGCAGGATAAAGCCGTGACGGCGCCGATGGAGGAGGGGGGTAAAACCCGAGTCAAGCGCGCGCCCAAACAACGCAAATTGCGGGTTTCCTCGACCGGGAAGGTGCAAGTCCTATTGAGATTGGATGTCAGCCTGGTCGATGACCTCGATGAGATCGCCGTGTCGATGCATTTGCCGCGAACGAGCTTGATGACGGTGGCCTTGGGCGATTACGCGAAGCGATGGAAGAAAGGTAATGACTGATGCGCTGGATTTCCATGACCGAGAATCCGATTAAACCATGCAGCGCCGTCCTGCTCTGCGATAATCTCGTCTTCCGTTCCCATGGCGACGTCCAATTGCCCGGCTACCGCGAGGAACGCGCCGAATTGGGATTTTGGGATGGCGAGCGCTGGTACGAGATGGGCACCGGCCATGCCATCAATGAGCGGCTCGATTACATGCCGGAACGGATGCCAACCAGATACGCGGTGCTGCCGGATCGGTGACCGCCGGCTACCTTTCGCCATCGCATTCCCATCAGATCCAGGGCCGCGATTCGATCCGGGGGTAGCTTCCCCTTAAGTCGGTCGCTGCGACGATTGCTGAGCCAATGTCCCAGTTTGAAGCCTGCGTCGTCCACGTAATCCAGCGGTGCATTTATGTGTCCATGCCTTTCATGGTGAAGACGCGCCGCGCTCAATCCGCGCCGCCAACCCTCGTCGAGACAATGCCAGCTCATATTGAGCGCGTCCAGTTTGGCGATCTGGTCGCGATCGAGCAATCCCTTGGCGAAATTGGCGCGATTGCGGTTAATCCAACTGCCGAGCTTGAATCCATTCGGCGTCACGTATTTCTGAGGCACGAACAGGTGACCGTGATTTCGAAAATAAGCCTGAGCCAGGGCCAGTCCCTGGAACCAATCATTGGCGCGAACATCCCAAACCATGCCGAGAGCGTTTAACGCGTCGATACGGTCGCGACTCAGGCGTTTCTTGGCATAATTGATTCGGCAGCGGCCCAACCATTTGCCTAATTCATAACCGGAGGAACCGATGTATTTTTGTGGGACGCGTAGATGACCATGTTCAAGGCTGAACGCCTTGGCGGCGGCCAACCCGCGTTGCCATTTCCGCTCGATGGCGCCCAGGACGTCATTGGATTGATGTGGGACGATGAGTTGGTGTGGCAGATATTTGCGGAGCGCCGTCATGATAAGGCATTCCAATCCGGCATTAGCGCTTTTCGGACCGGATTCGCCGTTACCTCAAGAAAATGAGCCCGCAGAATGAAATCCTCGATCCATTCATGGTCTGGTTCATCCGGCAGCATCGACTCATCGGAAGCGCGTTCGATGCCGACCAGCAACGATTCGATTTCCTCGGCGACGACTTGATAATCCAGGCGGCCGGTTTTAATTTCCAGCAAGTGGGCGGCATCGGGGCGAGGGAAGACGACATTGCCGGTCAACAGCACCTCGATCGCTTGCCTGCCGATCCGCACGGCATGGGACAGCGCCTTCCAATCGACGCCGCGGTTGCTTTCCGCCTGAAGTGCGCGCAAACCGTACTCATCGACCAATCGCGACATAATTTCGCAGGCGCTCTTGATGGTGGCGGTGTACGGCATTTTGCGACCGCAAACCTCGAAATGCGTCACCGCGGCTCCCGAGGGGGTCGGGATCTCGATCATGGCCCCATGCTCGGTCATCTCGACGAAAGAACGCAAATCACTGGCGATAACGGCGAGTTTCGCTGTCGTACCCAGGTCGGCCATGGCATCGGTCAATAAGGTTTTCGCCGCCCGGGCCGCCGCCACTCGCGAGCCCTTGATGCCGTACTTGTTCGCCTGGGTGCGGCAATAACCAACAAAAGACGCGTATTGCCGCGTTAACAGGCGCGACCGGTTGGCTTGAATCTCCAACCAGAGCGGATCTGGCTCGCAAGTCCAGGACCATTCCGGCGCGAACAGCATGTCCAGCGCGACCGTTTGCCCCTCGGCCACCAGAGTCAGGTATTTTTGCAGACAATAGCTTTCGTAATCCACGTCGTCGGCATTGTTCTTGGTACGCTGGTCGACCTTGCTATTCGCGGTGTAAACCGGCTTGGCGCGCCCCAACAAGATTTCGCGGCGATCCGGCAGATGCACGGCCTTGTAATCGACGTCGCTGGTTGGAGTGTTGGTGCCGTAGAGGTGGCTGCCGAACTTTAGTTCGATTAAGCGGCGCATGGCGGTAAGTCCTTCCTATCGCGAAATGGTTCGTCGCTTGCAGCATCGGCCAGATGCGTCAGCCAGAAGCCGTCGGACAATTCGAAAATATGCGCGGCGAGATCGGGCGTGGATTGCGATGGAGGAGGGGTGTCGAACTGCGTTTCCATGGTGGCCTTACGGGTTAATGAGGCAATACTGTATCATATATACGATACGGGTTAATGGTCAATGGTTTAATCATTTCGATTCGTATTGCTTTTTAGGAATGGAAAGCGCTGCCTTCCTATTGATATCGCAAGCATATCCGATTGATATCCATTAGATATCGCATACAGGTTTAAAATAGACGCTGCGACACATCCATGGCTACACCTTCGATTGCATCTTTATGCGTATCAACGCATTTTAGGCAATAAGCGATTCAGGCATAAAAAAAGGGGGCATTGCAAGCCCCCCCCTTTTCGCGCGCTATCAATAAGGCGCGGTTTTTAGCGCCGGGTATCACCCAAAGGCGGCAAATCACGGAATTTTCCGGCCTGGACATGTTCCAGGAACTGCGTGACTTCCCCGGCGAGAGTCGACAGCGGCGTTTCGGAAACCGCTCCGAAAAAAAACTTTACATCCCGCACACCCTTCTTTCATTCCGCGAAGCTGATGATGCCGAGGATGCCCGCCTGATCCGGGAACGCGGCGAAACCGAGTTCGGGCACCATGAAATCCTCGTTCTTGTTGTCGAACTTGGCGTCGTCGAGCGTAATCGCGTTCAACTTGCGCACCCGCGTGCAGGTGGCCGCGCCTTCCAATCCGCCCAGGGTTTTAACCAGGGCGCGAAATGCATCCTTCAGGGCGATGGCCCCTGATTTTTCCCGATGTCGCGGCGCGGCGGCGAGCTTATAGTTTACACCACCATGACAAGCACAACCGCCGACCGCGTTACGACGCTTCTTGATGATATTGAGCGAACCGCCCGAAAAGGCCTGCGCCACGCCATTGAAACTGGCAACCGCGAAGCGGAGAAGATAAACAAATCCATCCTCGATCAGATCGCCGACTGGAAGCGGCAGGGCGGCAGTTGTGGCTTCTTCTGTCATTCTCGTACCGTTCATGTTTTCTTCGGTGGCCTGGGGCCAAAGTGCCGATAAAGCGTCGGCTCGCTGACGCCTGTCTTTTCCGCGACTTCACGGGCTGACAAAGACCTGTCGCTCCACAATTCGCGACATCTCGCCTTGACCTTGGGGTCGGCCATCTTTTCTTTCGGCCCAAGCGTGCCATCGGCGATTCGTTTTGCCCTGGCGGCGGCGATCTTTAATTCATTGGCTGCCTTCTCGACTCGCTCTTGAAGCGCTTCGCAGTCCGAAACATCGCAGAGATTATAATCCCCTTTCGCATCCAAAGCCCTAACTGTCACTCGCTTGGCAATGAGCCGGGGTAATATCCATCGCCACAATACCACTGGCGAAAAATGGGATAGTGAAGGCACCGCGAACCCGCCTCCCGCCGATGTGGAGTGAACCGCTTTCTGAAGTTGCGGAGCCTGATCAATCGTCCAGCGCGCCGGAACATTGACTAGCTCATCAATGTAGATTGGCGCGATAATGTCATCGGGATTCAAACCGACCTTGGCAAAAATCTTTCGCCATTCGGGAACCGTTTTCGACCCTCTTAAGGACAGTGCCCATCCAACCCAATTCAAAATAATTCACCTATCACACTTGTTCTGCTTGACACGACAATACCAGTTTGATAGATTGGTGTCAATGAGATTGATCTGAATGGAGGCAATGATGCGCGAATACCGTGGATGCCAAATCAGCACACAGCCCACATGGACAATGAATTGTCTCATCGAAGCAACTGTCTTCCAAAACGGCGAACGACTTTCTATGCCGTACAACATGGTCGGCAAGACCCACCAAGAAGCCGAGCAGTTGGCGATGCGCGCCATTGATGGCTGTACCCGGTAACACCCAAGGAGCCCAGTATGTCTGAACGTGACGCAATCCGTCGAGCAATTGAAGATGCCATCGCGCAAGCGTGGTGTCTTCCTGCACATGAAGACAAGCCAACAGACGCGGCATTAGGCGATGATCTGGTGAGTTTGGTGGATAGGGTTGTTCGGCGTGTAGTAACCCTAGACACGGAAGCTAATAATCGGCTTCTTGCAGCTTTGCTCGTCGCCTACGCGAATGACCTCTCTATGCGCGCGGCGATGGGACGCACAGACGTACAGGCCGATCTATTCCATGACAACGCACTGAGTGACCCGCCAGTCTTCTCCGCCAATGTGGATTTAACATGATCGCACTATAAATCCCCTTCCTTCAGGTGGGAAATCCAGAGCGCTAAAAAGAATACTTGAATCCATAGTGTATTGTATATATCATACAA
>Ga0316224_1003179_pt1 | contig 13906 bp, 17 predicted proteins | sample TBH18013metaG_FD_206254 | JGI IMG/M metagenome (GOLD analysis project Ga0316224, IMG submission 206254) | Freshwater microbial communities from Trout Bog Lake, Wisconsin, USA - TBH18013 | ecosystem: Environmental > Aquatic > Freshwater > Lake > Hypolimnion/Profundal zone | place: USA: Wisconsin... | reverse complement strand
TGCGCTGAAAGAGCTCGCCAGCAAACAACACCATCGCAATAAAGCCAATGGAACCCCATAGACGAAGACGTCCATAACGCCTATCAAAGGAGTTGTCTTTAAACAAAGCATGCACGGTTGCCGATTCTCCCAAGGGCATCAGACTACTCAGGATGGTATGCAAGATAAACATCCATACGAAGAATGCAATGTAGCCATGCAAAAAGAAAATGCAAACAAAAACCAGAGCTGCCAAACAAGCGCAGAAACGAATAATCCCCACTCGATTGGACAGATAGTCTGAAAGCCAACCCCAAGAGAACGGGCCAATGATGCGAGTGATTTGCAACATCGACATCAGCACGGCTATTTCAATAACGTTGAAGCCGTGATCTAAGAAAAATAAACTTGCATATGGTGACACTAAACCTACATAAGCAAAATATAAAAAGAAAAAGGACCCGAAGGCCCACCGTACTGAAGGTGTCATTTTCTTAGTGAGTTGAATGCTATTTAGGGAGATTAATCCAGCTTTGACCCAGGGCGAGCAGCTGGAATCGGAGGGATAGGCAAAGCAACATCGCCGCACTGAGCGCGATGACGCAAGGCGTGATCCATTAATACCAAAGCCAGCATTGCTTCTGCAATCGGCGTTGCTCTAATGCCAACACAAGGATCATGGCGACCTTTGGTTTGCACTGTAATAGCGTTGCCATTTAGATCAATGGACTGCTTTGGACTCAAAATGCTTGAAGTAGGCTTAATGGCAATGGAGACTTTCAAGTCTTGGCCGCTGCTAATACCACCCAATGTACCGCCAGCATTATTGCTTGCAAAGCCATCGGGATGCAGTTCATCGCCATGCTCGCTGCCACGTTGAGCAACCGACTTAAAGCCTGCGCCTATTTCTACACCCTTGACGGCATTAATACCCATCATGGCGTGCGCAATATCAGCATCCAATTTATCAAAGAGGGGTTCACCCAAGCCGGTGGGTACGTTACGCGCGCGGACTTCAATCTTGGCGCCGCAAGAATCCCCCGCTTTGCGCAAATCATCCATATAGGATTCAAGTTGAGGAACAATCTCAGCGTTCGCAGCAAAAAATGGGTTACTCTCAATCTGAGCAACATCCTTAAATGGGATCTCAATTTCGCCAAGTTGACTCATGAAACCACAGAACTCAGTGCCATATTGTTCGCGCAGCCATTTCTTTGCAATGGCTGCCGCCGCAACCACTGGTGCCGTTAAACGCGCAGAAGAACGGCCACCGCCGCGAGGATCGCGCAGGCCATACTTGTAGTGATAAGCATAATCAGCATGACCTGGTCGGAAAGTTTCCAGAATATTTCCGTAATCTTGGCTACGTTGATCGATATTACGAATGAGTAAAGCAATAGGAGCGCCAGTGGTTTTTCCTTCGTACACGCCAGATAAAATCTCTACCCTGTCTTCTTCTTTGCGCTGGGTGACGTGACGTGACGTACCAGGCTTGCGACGATCCAAATCACCCTGCAAATCTGCCTCTGAAAGGATCATTCCTGGTGGGCAGCCATCAACGACAGCTCCAATCGCGGGACCATGGGACTCACCAAAGGTGGTGACTGTAAAGAGAAGGCCTAAAGTATTTCCTGACATACCGACATTATGTCATCTGTCAGAAGGATTAGCTAAGAGCTAGATTAAGCGGGGTTAGTTAGTTAGGCGCCTTTTCCGCGCCCTCTGGCCAATCACGAATATAGGCCTTAAGCATGGTGTTCTCAAAGTCTTGAGCCTCAACTACTGACTTAGCGACGTCATAGAAAGAAATCACGCCCATCAGGATCTTTTGATCAACCACCGGTAGATAACGAGCATGATCAACCAGCATCATGCGACGTACTTCGTCGATTTCGGTTTCCATATTACAGGTCAAGGGCTTCTCATTCATGACTGAATGAACCTGCAAACCATCCAGTTTGCCATGACTCTTAGCTAGCGCTTGAATCACTTCACGGAAAGTGAGGATGCCGACAAGCTTGTCATACTCCATCACAATCAATGAGCCGATGTCATGTTCACTCATCACCAAAACCGCAGTTTGTAGAGCTGTATCCGGAGCAACAGTAAAAAGGGTACTGCCCTTCACGCGTAATATGTCATGAACTTTCATATGGTCTCCCCGCGAATGTGTATTTATGAGTTCAATATATTCCCAAGACCCTTAAGAATCAAGGATTTCGTGGTGATATTAGTAGCGAATAACCCTAATAAAGCCGCTTCGAATACTAGGCAGATTTGCAACCAGAACCGCACCCGCCAAAGTAATCCACCAGGTAAAGTAGATCCACATTAGCGCTAACGGGAAGATGGCAAACGCACCATAAACTGTCTTATAAAAGGCGGTGTGAGTTAAGAACAAACCAAAGCCAAGTTTCATTAATTCAAAAGTAAGCGCGGCAAAAAGTGCCCCGCTAATCGCATCAGACCAAAGAATCTGGGCATAAGGCAAAATTTTGTAGACCACTGTATAAACGCCAATAGCCAATAGAACCGGCACAACTGTGGCCACAAAACTTAGAGCAAAAGGCAAAGCTTCGATCCAGCCCTCAGCCGCACCCAGCAACAAACCGCTCAAGTAAGTACCAAATCCCAACAGAATAGGACCCAAAATCATGACCGCAGAATAAATCGCCACTTTCTTCAGAATCGGACGTCTTTTATGCACCTTGAATATCTGGTTAAAGGCGCCCTCGATCACAGCCATAGTCATCACTGTTGTAACCAAAAGACCCAAAAGACCTATAAGGGTCAGACCCTTCGCTTTTGCGGAAAATTGATCCAGATACATAAAAACCTGCTGATTAAGGCCTCCAGGCATGTAGGTATCCAAAAGCCAAGCCTCAAAAGCATTTTTAATCCGGATCACTCGCGGCAAATAACTAATCAGCATGGATGCTACTGTCAATATGGGCACCAAGGATAAAGTGGTCGTAAACGATAAGCTGGCGGCAATTTGCTTGATATTTTGACCGCGATTGCGCTCCCATATCTCCCGAGCTAGAGAGAGCCATAATTGAGGGTTACGAACGATGCGCATCGCCTTATCATAAGAGATCACCATGAGCCAATACGATATTTTAGTTTTGTACTACTCCCGCTACGGCGCCACGAGGGATTTAGCGCGCCTGATTGCAGAAGGAATTGAGGGCGTCCCAGGCGTCAATGCGAGATTGAGAACCGTCCCAACTGTCTCTGCTGTATGCGAGGCTACGGAAGCGGCCATACCCAGCGAAGGTGCGCCTTATGTTGAATACACAGATCTTAAAGAATGTATTGGCCTAGCCCTAGGCTCCCCAACTCGCTTTGGTAATATGGCGGCCCCAATGAAATACTTCTGGGATGGCAGCTCATCTGAATGGCTTAGTGGCGCCCTCATTGGCAAACCTGCCTGCGTCTTTACCAGCACTGGCAGCCTACATGGCGGGCAAGAAAGTACCCTCCTCACCATGATGATCCCTCTGCTACACCATGGCATGATGATCGTTGGTCTTCCTTACAGCGAGCCCGACCTCATGAGCACAAGCACAGGTGGCAGCCCTTATGGCGTTACACATCTCGCTCATGCGAATGGACGGGCGCCCATTAGCGCAGAAGAGCAAAAACTCGCAAAAGCACAAGGCAAGCGTTTGGCAGAAGCCGCACTAAAATTAATGCAGAAATAATTAATGAGCCCAATGTATAAAAAGGTTCTAGAAAAAAATCCATATCAACTGCTTGCCACTGCGGCATTTGTTGATTTATTTCTGCTATGCGTTTGCTGGGAATCATTTATTTCCCCACTTCGTCCAGATGGATCTTGGATGACCCTTAAAGGCGCACCTCTGCTCTTTGCTATTCCAGGTCTTTGGAAAGGCAAGGTCTACACCATGCAATGGGCCTCAATGCTGATCCTAATCTATATGGCTGAAGGTCTGGTGCGCATCACTGAAACAGGCACAAATTTTTGGCTCGCACTTTTGGAAACTTTTTTTTCAACTGTCGCTTTCATTTGCTTACTGATATATCTAAAACCCATTAAAGCGCAAGCAAAAATTCTTGCGCAGCAGCGCTTTCAATCCAAGCAATAACAATTACAAATAAAATAATGTCGCAACCGATCCTCATCGAACTGGAAAATATCCTAGGCAAGAAGTACGTTTTAACTACTGATGCCGATACAGCCCCCTACCTCACCGACTGGCGTAAACGCTATACTGGAAAAGCTTTAGCAGTTCTCTTGCCCGCCAATACGCGGGAAGTTGCCAATATCGTGAAGGCTTGTGCAAAAGCGAATGTCGCGATTGTTCCCCAAGGCGGTCACACGGGATTTTGTGGTGGAGCAACTCCAGACGATAGCGGCAAACAAGTAGTGCTCAACCTAAAACGCCTAAACCAGATTTATGAAATTGATGCTAGCAATCAAACAATTAGCCTAGAGGCTGGCTGCATTTTGCAAGCCATTCAAGAAAGGGCTGCTTCTGAAGGATTTTTATTTCCGCTAAGCTTAGGTGCTGAAGGCAGCTGCATGATTGGTGGCAACCTCGCTACCAATGCAGGAGGTACAAATGTCCTGCGCTATGGGAACACTCGTGATTTGTGTTTGGGTCTTGAAGTGGTTACCGCCCAAGGTGAAATCTGGAATGGCTTAAAAGGGTTACGCAAGGACAACACCGGCTATGACTTACGAGATTTATTCGTGGGCTCCGAAGGTACCCTTGGAATTATTACCGCTGCCGTAATGAAGCTCTACCCATTGCCAATATCCCAATGGACAACTCTCGTAGCAACGCAAGATATTGCATCAACTATTACCTTGCTAAATTTATTTCAAAAACGGGCCACCTCCCTGCTCACCGGCTTCGAGATGATGACGCAAGAGTCATTGACCTTAAACGAGAAGCACTTTCCTCAGATGGCCAACCCACTACAGAACAATCCGTCGTTCACGGTGCTCATTGAGCTTTCCGATCATGAAAGCGAGGAACATGTCCGCCAACTACTAGAGTCGATTTTGGAAGAGGCTTTTGAGGCAGACATGATTGGCGATGCCGTAATTGCTAGCAATCTCTCACAAGCTAATTCTTTTTGGCGCATGCGGGAGCACATCACCCTTGCTCAAGCTGCCGAAGGTGCCAATCTCAAACATGACATCACTATCCCCCTCTCAGCGCTGGATAGCTTTATTCAAGAAACCGATCGCCTGATTCGCGCCCAATATCCAGGCGTTCGCATCATCAACTTTGGCCACCTTGGGGATGGCAATCTCCACTACAACATTGCCCCTCCTGAAGGGGTGGATCCTCAAGCCTTCAATTTGGCCAATGAAAAGCCAGTTCATGAACTGGTTTATGCTCAGGTTGAACGCTATGGAGGGTCGATTTCAGCCGAACATGGCGTTGGACAACTCAAACTAAAAGACCTAAGGACTCACAAGGGCGAAGTGGCTCACGACCTCATGAAGACACTAAAAAGGGCTTTAGACCCCCAAAATATCCTCAATCCCCATAAAGTAGTGTCGATTTAGGTCAAATTTAGTCAATTTTTGACAAATTTTTTGCAATTCTTGTCATCTCACCTGCTTTACTAGGCGTTGTATGCCCATGGAGGTGACAAATATGTCAACAAGACTCAAACGTTGGGCTCGCTCAATTCAACAGATCAATCTGTCCAAAAAAACAGAGCCAGAAGTGGCTATTGGCTACCTAGATAGCAAATACCGCGATATCGCGTGGCGCTATATCCGCATCCTTGGCTTTGAACGCACCATTAGCTTCATGGCTAGCAATAATTTCCACCCGGAATAAGCCCTGAAATACAAACCCCAGATGAGTCATTTTTCTGGGTTTTTACTTCATCCGGCTAATTCACCTGTTGGATGTTGATGGGTCTAAAAACCCATGTAGCAAGCAAAACTAATACTATCAAGGCACATGAACCTGAAAACAGAAACGCATCGGTAGCATTTTGGGACTCATAAAGCCAGCCAAAAATAAACGAGGCCGGAAACAACATGACTCCTGAAATTAGGTTGAACCATCCAAAGACAGTTCCAGCCATACCCGGCGGAGCTAGGTCAGCCACCAAAGCCTTTTCTACCCCCTCGGTAGCTGCTTTAAATAAACCATAGAGCCCAAATAAAGCGCATATCATCCAAATAGAAATATTAGGCAAGCTCATGGCAACATAGAAGAAAGTAAATGCGAGCCACGCCAGAAAAATAAAATACTTACGACTAAATCGGTCTGATAAAGCAGATAGTGGTGTTCCAAGGATAGCCGTGATCAAAGAAAGGCCAGCCCACAGCAAAGGAATTTGCTCTTGAGGCACTCCAGCATCTCTCGCCCTTAATAGCAGAAACATATCCGATGAATTGCCTAGTGAAAATAAACCAACAACAAAAATATAGCGCTTAAATGTCACCGGCAGCCCTTCCATGCTCCAGGTGAATTTCTTGGGGGCTGGGGAATAGCCTCTATCGATCTCCTTAAGGCAAAGTGCCAATGCAACCGTGATCACCCCGGGAATAATCGCCCAAAGGAAAATATCTCGTAAAGGAACATGAAGGGATAGTAATAAGGCCGCAAGCAAGGGGCCCACTACAGCGCCAGCATTATCCATCGACCTGTGAAGCCCAAAGGTGATGCCTCGTTGATTTTCAGGAACGCTCTCTGCGAGCAAAGCATCGCGAGGAGAGCTTCTTAGGCCCTTTCCCAGCCTATCAGTAAACCGAATCAAGAGAACCCAGGTCCAAGAGCTGGCGATGCTAATTAGTGGGCGACCAAGACCAGCCAAAGAATAACCCATCACAATCCATGGTTTTGCTCTTTTAGTTTGATCAATAATCACGCCGGAAACAAGCTTGAAAATGCTTGAGCTAGCCTCTGCCACGCCCTCAATAATCCCCAGCGCCTTAGGGCCGGCCAGTAGAACCGATGCAAGATATAAGGGCATTAATGGATACAGCATTTCGCTTGCTGAATCATTAACGAAGCTAATAAGGCCAATAAGCCAAACTGTTTTTGGGAGCGAGCGTAATATTTTCCACACTCTTTGCAATGTAACATCAAATGCAGAGATGAAAAAAACAAGGTAATACTGTCATAAACGCTTGAAAGTAAACAGAATAAAACGTAGGATCAGACTGCTGGGTGTGGCAATATAAAAACAAACAATCTGCAAGGAAAATCATGAGCCAAAAGAAATTAGTTAAGCAATTATTGAAGAAGCTCGATAAATTAGAAGCTGATAGAGAGAAGTTGATCGACAAGCTCGCAAAAACTTTAGACAAGATGGATAAAAAAGCGGCAGTCGAAAAAAAGGCGCCCGCGAAGAAAGTTCCGGCTAAAAAAGTAACCGCAAAAAAAGTGGTTGCAAAGAAGGTGGCAATTAAAAAAGTTGCAGTGAAGAAAGTTCCAGTTAAAAAGGCGCCGGTAAAACCTTCAGTGACGTCAGCTTAAGCAAGATCACCCCATGACTAAATTTACCAAGGCGCTTGAGCCAGTAAAAAGTCATGAGGATCAATTGCGGCCTCTACAAATTGAATTAGTAAAACTTCAAAAACAAATCATTAGCAATGGTCAACGACTCCTTGTAATTCTAGAGGGTCGCGATACAGCCGGTAAGGATGGCGCCATTAAACGCATCACCGAGCATTTAAGTCCTCGAGATACGCGCGTAGTGGCACTCAATAAACCCACGGAAAGAGAAGAGGGTGAATGGTACTTCCAACGCTATGTCGCCGAACTACCCACTGCAGGAGAATTTGCGATCTTCAATCGTAGCTGGTACAACCGTGCAGGAGTGGAAAAAGTGATGGGTTTTTGCACCAATGCTCAATACAGGCAATTTATGGGCACCGTGAATGACTTTGAATCACTATTGGTGGGTTCAGGCATTCAAGTCTTTAAGTATTACCTGGACATCACCAAAGATGAGCAGGCTGCACGCCTAAAAGATCGAGAAAAAGATCCGCTCAAGCAGTGGAAGATTAGCCCAATTGATCAGCAAGCACAAAAGAATTGGAAGGCCTACAGTACGGCCCGCGATCTCATGCTGAAAAAGACCAATAACTCAAATGCGCCGTGGATTGTGGTTCATGCAAACGACAAAAAACTAGCGCACCTAAATTTGATTCGCGATCTTCTTTCTAGGTTGAACTACCCCGAGAAGGATAAAAAAATTCTCAAGGTAGACCCAAAGATTGTCTCGTCATGGCCTGCTAATTCCAGCAAACTTCCTAAACTAGCGCCTTAAGAGAAAAACGATTTCACTTCGGCAATGAGTTCTGCAGGGCACTCTTCCGGAATATAGTGGCCGCTAGGCAGATGTCGGCCAGTCACTTCACTAGAGGACACCCTACTCCAATCCACCACTGGTGAAAAACACTTATTAACCAAGCCATGCTCACCCCATAAGACACGAACAGGCATTGTGAGTTTTTTGCCCGAAGCGCGGTCAGTGCGATCATGAGTTAAATCGATAGAAGCAGCAGCGCGATAATCTTCACACATTGCATGCATGCATTCTGGGTTAGAAGCGCCAGCCAAATATTCTACCCAACATGCAGGATCAAAAATGCCAGTGCCAGCATGGCGACCCATATGATTTTTAAGCCAATATTCAGGATTGGCGCCGATTAAAGTTTCGGGTACCGGCTGAGGTTGAATTAAAAAAACCAGTGCCAATAGCCCTTGGCAAATTCCATAGTGGTGTTTTCATACATCGTTAGGGTTGGAGAGATATCCAAAACCATCAACTTGCGAACGCTCTGCGGAAAATCTACCGCCAAACGATGGGAGACACGTCCGCCACGATCATGTCCAAGCAAAAAGAATTGTTCATACCCAAGCGACTTCATCACAGCATGCTGATCGGCTGCCAAGGATCTTTTGGAATACGTTGAGTGATCCAATTTGCCGTGAGGCTTAGATGAGGCGCCATAACCACGTAGATCGGCAACCACGACAGAGAATGTCTTTGCCAACTCAGGAGCCACCCGATGCCAAATCGCTTTGGTCTGAGGAAAACCATGGAGCATTAGTAGTGCCGGGCCTATTCCACCAATCTGGCAATCAATCTCAATTGAACCATCTTCCGATTGAACACTAAGCACTCGATGCTGGAAGCCCGGAATCTGAAATGTCATAACTATTGCTACTTTAAAAATTAACCATTTGGACAAGGCATGATGCTACCTGTCTTAGTATTCATTTGAGGTTTACAAGGAAGAATTGGCCGGGCCTGCGGTGCCACTACCGGAGTCGCCTGAACTGGAGCGCCTGCAGTTGAGGTAGTAGCAACCGGTATTGCGCTTATTGCATTGTTCGCATTAAATACCGGCATTGGTGCGGAAGTAGGCGCACCAGAAGATAGAGCAACTGCGCGGGAACGCATCAATTGCTCCGACCCCGCGCATGGCATGATTGCACCAGTCTTCGAATTGATAACCTCTTTGCATTGAGGGTTTGCCTCAAACCCGGCTTCGATCTTGGCAACACTGCAAGCCGACAAGATCGATCCAGCTAGCAAAGCTAAGCCAAGGTATTTCAATGTATGGCAGATATTCAATTAGTGCGCCAATATTTTTGATAAGAAATCTTTGACTCTTGGAGAGCGGGCTTCAGGATTATTAAAAAAATCATCCTTAGAACAATCCTCAATAATTTTTCCTTGATCCATGAAGATCACACGGTTACTAACCTTACGCGCAAAGCCCATTTCATGAGTAACGCAGCACATTGTCATACCTTCATTTGCAAGCTTCACCATAACATCCAAAACCTCGCCCACCATCTCTGGATCTAGGGCTGAAGTTGGCTCATCAAACAACATCACAATCGGATCCATGCTCAAAGCTCGGGCAATCGCCACACGCTGCTGCTGACCACCAGATAACTGACCTGGAAACTTATCCTTCTGAGCCATTAAACCTACGCGCTCCAAATATTTAAGTCCATGTGCTTTAGCCTCATCCGCCGATCTACCCAAGACTTTGATTTGTGCAAGCGTTAGGTTCTCGGTGATACTGAGATGCGGGAAAAGCTCGAAGTGCTGAAATACCATACCCACCCTAGCCCTAAGCTTTGGCAAATTAGTTTTTGGATCATGGAGCCTCACACCATCGACTGAGATCTCACCAGCCTGAAACGGCTCTAACGCATTGATTGTTTTAATCAAGGTCGATTTACCAGATCCAGATGGTCCGCAAATCACCACTACTTCGCCTTTTTTAATGGAGGTAGTGCAATTGGTTAAGACCTGAAAAGAGCCGTACCATTTTGAAACGTTTTGAAGTTCAATCATGATGATCTATACAATTTCAACTAAAAGTAATTAACGAATAATGGCAACTTTGGCTTGTATCTTGCGAACGATTTTCGAAAGCGAAAAACAAATCACGAAATAAGTAGCTGCCGCCAAAATATAAGTTTCAATTGGGCGGCCATAGTTCTTGCCAGCAATCTCAAAGCCTTTTAACAAGTCATAAGCGCCAATGGCATAAACCAATGAAGTATCTTGGAACAAGATGATGGTCTGGGTCATGAATACCGGAATCATATTTCTAAAGGCCTGTGGAAGAACAATCAAGCGCATATTCTGACCATAAGTCATACCTAGGGCTTCGGCAGCATATCCCTGCCCTCTCGGCACAGACTGAATGCCGGCACGCACAATCTCCGAAAAGAATGCAGCCTCAAAAGCGATAAAAGTAATGGTGGCTGAAAGGTCGGCACCAATGGGTCTCCCAATCAACATTGGGATTAATAAGAAGAACCACAGAATGACCATCACCAGTGGTATCGAGCGCATCGTGTTCACATAGAACGTAGCAGGGTAAACCAAACTGGATTTACCGGACAACCTCATCAATGCCAGAAGGGTTCCAAATATAATTCCACCAACCGTGGCAAGAACAGTTAACTGCACACTAAACAACAAACCCTTAAGAATGTAGTTAGTAAATAGTTCCCAGTTATAAAAACTTAGATCTAAGCTCAACATATTAATAATCCTTAGTGAGCCAAGCTTGCATCATTCGATGCAATAAAGCCGGGAATGCGGGTTCTCTTTTCAATCAGCGCCATCACACGATTTACCGCAAATGCCGAGAGTGCATACAGGAAAGTAACAGCCAAATAAATTTCGACTCCGTGAGAGGTCTCCTCTTGAGCCTGCATTGCAAACAAAGTGAGCTCAGGAACGGAAACTGCAAAGGCCACAGAAGAGTTCTTAATCAAATTCATACTCTCCGATGTCAATGGCGGAATCACGATCCGCAAGGCCATCGGCAAAATCACATAGCGATAGCTTTGTGCAGTTGTCAAACCTAAAGCCGTCGCAGCAGCCCGCTGACCGCTGGGCAACGCCTGAATGCCCGCCCTCACCTGCTCCGCAATCCGAGCTGAGGTAAAGAAACCTAAAGCAATACTTACCAACCAATAAGAAGGGAACGCCTTCAAAGGTGGAATGAATGCGGGAATGACGTGATACCAAAGAAATACTTGAACCAGAATTGGGATATTTCTAAAGAGCTCAACCCAGGAAGTAGAAAGACGCACCAACCATCCGCTCAACGATCCATTATTCGGCAAGGTCCGCAAGGTGCCCATCACGACCCCCAGAATTAAAGCAATAGTTAAACCAAGGCCAGCTACAGCCAAGGTCCAACCCCATGCCTTCATCAACCAATCGAGGTAACTTGGATCGCTATTTTTGGCAAGGCCAAAAATAGCGGAGAAGCAGTGATCCACAACTTCCCCATCCAAGGTGTTCTTACAAAAAACACCTAAATCTAAAGCCATATTAAGAACTCTTTTTTATTGGATCACTTCTTTACGTAATCTTCGGCTGGATTGTCATTTGGGTGTGCCCATGCATTTTTAGTCGCTGGCGACAGCTCGAGACCCACAACAATATTCTTTGGTGGAATTGGTGACAAGAACCATTTATTCCACAGCTTAGGCATATTGCCATTAGCAACGATCTTGGCAATGGCTGCGTTTACCGCAGCCTTGAACTCTGGATCATTTTTAGGAATCATGATGGCGATTGGCTCAGTGCTGAGAACCTCGCCAACAATTTTGAAATCCTTTGGATTTTTAGCATTAGCAATATTGCCAGCCAAGATCGAGCCATCCATGACGAAAGCATCAGCACGACCAGACTCAAGCAATAAGAAGCTATCAGCATGGTCCTTACCGTAGACCTCCTCAAAATTTACACCAGTTGCTTTTTCGTGTTTACGCAATAACTGCACAGAGGTTGTGCCAGTTGTCGTTGCAACTCTTTTGCCTGCGAGCTGAGAAATAGATGTGATGCCAGAGTTTGCTTTAACTGCAATGCGCACCTCTTCAACATACAGTGTGTTTGCAAAACCAACATCTTTACCGCGAGCTACATTATTAGTCGTTGTACCGCACTCAATATCTACTGTGCCGTTTTGCACTAAGGGCACACGATTTTGCGATGTTACTGGCTGGTAATTGATACGCAAAGTGTTCATGCCAAGCTTATCTTTAATGTCAGCCAAAATCATACGGCAGATCTCTACATGGTAGCCATCAAAACGGCTATCGCCTGTGGTGTATGACATTGGGATAGATGATTCGCGCACACCCATAGTGACCTGACCACTAGACTTGATTTTATCCAAGGTAGGGCTGGCAGCGTCAACATTTAGGGCGCCAAATACCAAAGTTGCGGCCACTACTAGATTTCTACTGAGTTTCTTGCTATTCACAAACATCTCCCATTGTCTTATAAGCGCCAAAAGTATCAGCCCTTAGTATATATACAGATAAGACGATAAATAACAGGAAAACCCCGAATAAGAGCATTAAATCATTGATTGATGCCATCCGACTCAATGAACGCCTCAGTTCATTGGACCCAAAAAAACAAAAAGACCGCCCAAAAAGGCAGTCTTTCTATAGGGCAGTTATAACGAATTAAGCGGCTTTACGGCTTTTAGCAGCTGGTTTAGCAACGGCGTATTGACCTTGAATATTGACCAAAGCAGCATCAACACTCTTCTCAAAGTTTGCAAAAGTGTCAGCTACAGAAGCGCGAACTTGATCAAACTGTTGGAGGGATGTTTCGAATGCAGTGTTGAATGCAGATAAAAATGACTCTGAACCAGCAGGCGCAGCCTTAGTAGCTTCTTTAACGAACTTAACCAAATCATCGCGTGCATCATCGATTGAAGCGTCAATGACTTGAGCAACCTCTTTATTGCCGTTGCGCACTACTTTGCTTACTTTAGCTTGATAAGCTACAGCATATTTAGCAGCTTCTTGAGCGGTTTCTGGTTGAGCCAATTTCGCCAATTGTTTCGGATCTTTAATTGCCAACAATTGCGCGCTAGCCTCTTGTGCGGCTACCAATGCGTCTTTTGCAGCAGCTTGGTTGATTTCAGCTAATTCTTGCGCACTTTCAACGGCTACTTGAGCTAAATACTTAGCGTTTTCAACAGCTTTAGCTTGTGAGTTGGTAAATTGTGCGTTTAATAGAGTCTGTGCCATGATTTTTTCCTTAATTAAATTTAGAGGTGTAATTTGTTGCGATGCACCATTTTAAGAAAGACCTTTAGGTTTTGCAAGAACTATTTGCTGCAAAGCAACAAATAATCCAAAAAGGCTTAAAAGCAGCCTTAAATGGCCAAATATCAAGCTTTAGCCGTAATCGAGCCAATTAAGCGCAATAAAGAAATCTGAAACAGCAATAATTAAAGGGAATTTGGCCTGCCCAGCACGATTCGAACGTGCGACCTACGCCTTAGAAGGGCGTTGCTCTATCCAGCTGAGCTATGGGCAGATCGGTGCTGGGGTTGAATCTAAGTAGAACTTGATAGAGAAAGTGGTCGGAGTACAAGGATTCGAACCTTGGACCCCCTGCTCCCAAAGCAGGT
>Ga0316224_1003172_pt1 | contig 13924 bp, 14 predicted proteins | sample TBH18013metaG_FD_206254 | JGI IMG/M metagenome (GOLD analysis project Ga0316224, IMG submission 206254) | Freshwater microbial communities from Trout Bog Lake, Wisconsin, USA - TBH18013 | ecosystem: Environmental > Aquatic > Freshwater > Lake > Hypolimnion/Profundal zone | place: USA: Wisconsin... | reverse complement strand
TTTATCTGTTTTTACCAGGAACTCATATTTCATCTTCTGACCAAAAATGAAGTAGAATTTCTGGTTTACAGCTTTACTGGCTTGTTTTAACTGAGGTCCCCCCAACTACTGGAGTAGGGAATAATAATACACATAAGGTGCTAATAATTCAAGTACGTTTACTTAAGATTAATAACTTCTTTTTGTCCCATCAAAACTTAAAGTCCTTTTTTTATAAATTCTGGTTCTGGTTTGTGTTCAAAACTAACCCCATTGTTTTATAGTCACCCATAATACATTGATAACCTTCAGAAAACTCTGTGAAAGTTGGCCACATAACCATTTTCATATCTGATAAAACAAACGGCTTTTGTCCAGATATAATAAACTCGTAAGTATCTTTTAAATAGATTTTTTTATATAACCATATTGAATAACTTCTCCTTGATGAATCATATTGCTTTTGATCAGCATGAACATATAGTGAATCTATAATTTTACCATCAAGAATTATATTCACCCTAATATTTTCAACTTCTTTATAACTAAAACCAGTTACGGAAAAATAAAGATTGTCAACAAACTCAGTTTTAGAACACGATAAGGCAAATTCCTCCCTTTGCTTATCAGTCCAATGAGTGGGCCAAAATTCAATCAGTATAACTATAATACATAGAACTGCTAATGTAATCACTACCCATACTTGGCATTTTAACTTTATCATATAATTACATATAAAGCACTACCGATTATTTTTTACTCTGGTGGTTAATTCACAAAAATAGAATTAGCATAAGAATTTTGAGTCCCATCACTGATACTAATTTCTACTCCATTTTTCCAATATACAGCTACAGTAGTTCCATTAACATCATCTAAACCGGCAATATAAACATCATTTCCGGAAACAAAAATTGAATTAGAAGAAGATGAAGAACCTTTCTTTAGTAAGGTATTTGTCACTCCATTCTTCCAAAATGTCGCAACTTTATAACCATTAGAATTGACTTCGTAACCTGTTATATACACATCACCTCCTGAAACAAAAACAGAATTGGCTGAAGAATATTTTGTTGAAAGAATAATCGGCACTCCGTTTTTCCAGTATATGGCATTAAAATTAGCATTACCTGTAACATTAAAACCTACAACATATACATCACCTCCCGAAACATAAACAGAATTGGTTGTTGACAGAATTGGTGTCAGAATTATTGGTACTCCATTTTTCCAATACACAGGAATTCCACTACCATTATTATTAAAATCGTCATAACCTGTAACATATACATCACTCCCGGAAACAAAAATTGAACTTGCATAAGCATTTGCAGTAGAATCCGAGAGTTTTGTTGCCACTCCGTTCTTCCAATATTTAGCAACATTAATGCCAGCTATACCATCAACACCCGCTACATATACATCAGCTCCAGAAACAAAAACTGAATTAGCAACAGATCCATATGAGCCCGATATCAGATTAGTAGGTAACCCATTTTTCCAATAAGTAGCAACATACGACTGATTATTGTTAAAATATCGAGCCCCAGCTATGTATATATCACCACCAGAAACAAAAATACTATTAGCACTTTCACCATTTGTTAAACTATTATCTATACCATTATTCCAATAGTTTGGTGTATAGTTAAGTTCAACTGCAATATAAATATTGGCTGTTGTATTTGCGGAATTATCATTTAGACCCTTTTTACACGACGCAATTAATATGAAAATTGGAATAATAACAATCAACTTAATCCGATAGATTTTCATAAGATTGATTTTCTAACAAAGTTATAGATACTTATTCTATATATTTAAAATATAATTAAAGTTCAACCCTTAATATCGGAGATTACCTTACCGATGACCGGGACAAAATCGGACCTGCTAAATTCAACGGTGAAATGATTTGATTTGGTGGTAACCAGTTTCCGGATTGGAATGCTGTTATCAAATATCTAGTTCCTAGCATATAAAGCAAAACAGAACGGGTTGACAGATAACCTGGATATTAAAGGGATGAATAAGATTCGCACAGCTGACATCTGCCGGTTAAATAAATACCTTAATCTTTGCCAAAACTCCTAGCGTATATTAGAAGGTTACATTTCAGCTTTTTTTATCACATATCATCCAAAATCTTGAAATAATAACGCTATTCCTTTTTGGGCCAAAAAGTTATAGCCATATACTACATTTCATTTTCTAGTTTGGTCCCATAATTCTCCAATTCTTGCTGACAGTTTCCAATTGTTTACGTAAGTTTTTAATGTTGAGAAGGAAATTCCAATTAACCATTAATAACTAAAAACAATGACCAAAACATCAAACCCATGCAATCTTCTTTCCTTCAAAGAAGCCTGTGCCTTTTTGAAGATGCCTGAATCCACGGTCTATAAAATGACCAGTAACCGAACTATCCCATTTTTAAAGCCTGATAAACGCATTCTTTTCTGCCAGGAACTTACTAATGAAACTAAAAACAAATGAGGACCTCTATTAACAGACCTGTAAAATATTCACAGACACCTTGTCCGGACAATGAATTAAAGCAGGGAATACTTTTAGGTTTCGCAGGTGGTAACCCTAATTTCTGCTTGATTAGAAACCAATGAACTGGACTATATCGAATTACAGGGAATGCATAATACATAATTTTTCTATACCCGAATTTAAACAACAAAGAAATATCTACTAAAAGTTAAAATAAAGACTTACTTGTAATATTTTATAATAGGGTAAGGAATAAATGGAATATAGGGTACTTAAATTTTGGATTATTAAATTTGAACACATTTAACAATAATAATCCCGTAAATTACAAGTGGTATTATTTTTAACCAGTCATTTATTTAATAATGCCAAAAATTATTTCAGCATTTTTAAAGATTAGGTTCAGTTTATGTGTTTCTCAGCAACTGCAAGTTTTGGAGTAAGTATAATGCTTGCCAGCATTGGTACGTTAGCTGTTATTGAAGCGAAGACCACTTCACATAAAGTATTGGCAGTTGTTCCTTTTATTTTTTCAATGCAACAATTTACTGAAGGTTGGGTATGGTTTTCCCTCACTAAAGAAGAATTTTACTTATTGAAAGTGCCATGTATGTATTTATTTTTATTTTTTGCAGAAGTTGCCTGGCCAATATGTATTTCATTTTCAATGATGCTTCTAGAAAAAAAAGATAATCAAAAAAAGATATTGCGGTTTTTATTTTATATGAGTATTTTACTTTCTTCAGTTCTTGCTTATTCCTTATTTTACTATACAGCTGATGTTAATATAATGGATCATCACGTTATGTATACGATAAATACACCAGGCTCTTTTAAATTGATTACTAATCTGATTTATTTTTTAACAGCGGTATTTCCTCCGTTTCTTTCCACTGAAAAAAAAGTATGGTGGATAGGAGTTATTTTATGTGTGTCTTATATTATAGCTAAAGTATTCTATGAGCATTATATCATCTCAATCTGGTGCTACTTTGCAACAATTATCAGCGCAATAATTCTATGGATAATCTGGGAAAACAGACAGCAATCAAGGTTATAATGTTATTAAACTGCATGGTTTGAAACGATAGCAAACTAAACAAATCCCGGTTATTATGCCATTGGCATTTTAGAGAATTTGTAATATTGCAGATTTTATAATTCGAATTAAATACTTGAAGAACTTCATAAGAAACTGTCAAATAAGCATGACTGAACAAAATAAAAATCAATCAATCATTTCATGGGGAATTATTGGTTGTGGAAATGTTACGGAAAATAAAAGCGGGCCGGCTTTTAATAAAGCAGATCATTCTGTATTATTGGCAGTAATGCGCAGGGATGCCGCTAAAGCTGCTGATTATGCATTCCGTCACCAAATTCCAAAACATTATAGTGATGCATATGAGTTGATCAATGATGAAGATATAAATGCAATTTATATTGCCACACCTCCAAAATTTCATGAAGAGTATGCTATTGCTGCATTGCAAAAAAGTAAATATGTATATGTAGAAAAGCCTGTTACATTAAATGTAGATTCCTGTAACAGAATGATTGCAGCAGTAAAAAATGAAAATGGCAAATTAACAGTTGCACATTACAGAAGAGCATTACCAATGTTTTTGAAAATAAAAGAAATGATTGATCAGCAATTAATTGGCAAAATAAAAACCATCAGGTTAAGTTTATTTCAACCGGATGACACATCACTTGTTGCAAGTACTGAAGTTAATTGGCGGGTAATTCCTGAAATAGCCGGAGGTGGTTTGTTTTTTGATTTGGCACCTCATCAACTGGATATCTTAATTTATATTTTCGGGAAAGCCATTACTTATTATGGAGTTTCTGCAAATCAATCAAAAAAATATAAAGTGGAAGATGCAGTAGCTGGTATTATTCATTTTCCCGGTGATATTATTTTTACCGGGAACTGGAATTTTTCAGTACCTGATTTTCTCAAAGAAGATTCCTGTCAAATTATAGGCGAAAAAGGTTATTTGCAATTTTCATTTTTTGGTAATGAAATAAAATTGGTAACAAATAAAATAAATGAAGTTTTCCATTTTCAACACCCTCAACATATTGAACAGCCCATGATTCAAAAAGTTGTCTATTATTTTTTGGGAAAAGAAGAAAATCCTTGTTCATTAGAAGCAGCATTGGATAGTTTAGAAATCATGCAATCATTGGTTTATGGGAATAATTTGACCCGGAATTACTTTTAGAAGCCGAAATGAATGAGGCTACAGAAATAAAAAAATTTTACCGGCAAAAAAGAATCAGATGTATTTTGCACCGCCAGACTTTTCATTTAGAGTGTTATTTTATAAGAATAAATTCCTTCCTGAATATATTATTCTCCAAATATTTCTTTTAATTTTCTATCTAAAAATAAATGGTTGTTATTTTCATTTCGGAAAATTATTTGTCCACTTTTATCTATTAATATTATTGTAGGAATAGGATTAATTCCATATTTTCTATTAATATCTTCATTACTATTTGCCCCTCGTAATACTTGATACCAAATATTAGTCTTATCCTCTATTATAGCTTGTTTCCATAAGTCTATTCGCTCATCATCATCTGCAATGCCAATTATCTCTAATCCTTTAGAATGATACAAATGGTATAGTTCGATTAAATGAGAATTACTTGATCTACAATAACCACAATAGGTAGCCCAAAAATCTAACAATACATAGCTTTTCGTCTTAAAACCAGATATACTTATAGTATCTTTATTTAAATCAATTGCTTTAAAATCTTTTGCATAACTACCATCCGAGCCTTCAATTTTATATTCAACTTCTTTACCGTAAAAACAACTTCTTACAGGAATACTAAACCTTTTGTAAAACAGTTTTATTGAATCGAGAGAGAGTCTTGATAAATTATACATCAATAAATAAGCACTCAGATAAGATTTAGGGTGAGAAGAAATATACTTAAAATCAATAATTTTTCCTTTTTCATTAAATGGAATAAACTTTTTATAAGTTAATACAGCTTTGTTTAGCAATTCCTTATCTGTTTTATTTTCTTTTAAAGAATCCAGAATTTTACTGTAGTCAATTTCTATTTGTTTTTTATCCTTTAATATAATTTCTTTTATTTTCTTGAATTCATTAAACTCATTTTGTGTCTTTGAACCTGTAACAATTGCATGTTTAAAATCATTTACAAGTAAACTTATTTTTATTACAGATGGTTCTAAAAACACTTCCGTATAATTAACATCACTAACATCTATTTTTTTCTTGTTAACAGTTGTTAAGGATGCTGCATATGCGTAGTTAATTATCCCTTTAAAGAAGAATTTTCCATTATTCAGTTTAGCTGTATCACGAATATATTTCTCTTCACTGTTGAAATAGCCTAAATAAATGTTACCTGTATCTTTCCCTATTAACTCTCCAGTTAAAAAAAATTTATTTACTTTCTGATCTACTTGAGCAAATAAAGTATTTACAGAATATATAATTATATAAATATATATTTTTAATATTTTCATTATGTAATACTTCAGCTTAAAGTGGAATAAATAGGATTAAATTTAAGATATTGTTTCCTTTAATTATCATTAAAATAAATGACGTGGAAAAAAAGCCTAAACAAACCACTGAAAATTACAACAAAGATATCCGTCGTAAAACAAGATACGTATTTTATTCTGAACAAAAGATTACGAATGAAATGGAAGCCCATAGAGGGGATCAATCAGTATCAGAGTTGTTTAGAAAATACGCTATCTCTCAAACTATTCTTATAGATGCAATAAGGAGTTTATGAGTTGGAATAGAAAGCTTTTCCTCATTAGCAAAAAGATAAGTCAGCAATTGCGCTGTATTTTCTTTGCGGGAAAGGCTTTTGATAATCATCAGTATATTTATCTGCAGTATTAATAGGTAATTCTAAACTTACTTAAAAGTGTGAAGGTATTAAAATAGAAATAACAATTATAAACTATACATTTGTAGCTATACATAAACGATGTCAGTAAAGCATAAAAAAATACATAAGATCTTTTTCCTGTTATTTTTAATTTTTTTACTATTTGGTTTTAATAATCTACATGCACAAGGTCTAAACAATACGAATTTGAATAAAGAAAAAGAGCCTGTAGCAATAATGGAATTAGGTATTGCACCTAGTTGGGATTTAATACGCCCTAATTGTTTAATAGGGCCCACAATCGGAATAGAATTCACCCCTGTAAAAGAAAAATTGGAAATAGAAATTGGAGCATCGCAGTATTATAATGGCCCAAATTATAACTGGCAGTTCGATTTACTTTTTAAAAAACCATATGAAATTTCTAAAAAAATTGAAGTAATGGTTGGCGCAGGCCCACAATGGTCTTTTTCAGGTAACAATCATTCCTTAAGTGCTGAAATTGCAGTTGATTTAATGTACTGGCCTTTTAAAAAAACAATTGGCTTTTATTTAGAACCTAATTATGATTATGAATTTCAAAAACAAAATGAGCAATCTATTGGATTTAGTACAGGGCTAATTATTGCAATTCACTAAATTTCAAAAGCAACTTAACCATTTAAGTGTTTTTTTACTTGTTTACTATTTCCTGATTTCAATTTTTTATTAATCTATTTGTTGTACCTATGTTGTACCAAATAAAAAAGCAGTCATGACTATTAATCGTAACTGCTTGATTATTAATGTAGCGGGATCGGGAGTTGAACCCGAGACCTTTGGGTTATGAATCCAACGCTCTAACCACCTGAGCTACCCCGCCATTTCTGCCCTCCCGGAGTAAGCCACTCCTTTTGGGGTTGCAAATATACAGGGATTCCGCAAAATGATTGTAATTAGTACGCTAAAAGTTTAGTAATTCTGTCCCTAACCTTTTCAATGGTGGGTAACATAGCTGCTTCAAGGCCCGTATTCAGTGGTACTGCAGGCAAATTTAGTGCCCCTACCACTTCTACCTTGGCATCCAGAAAATGATAGCAATTATTGGATATACGGAGTGATAATGCTTCTGCAAAGCTGTTATTCTGCTGTTCCTCACTCAGTACAATTACTTTTCCATGCTTATTTACCGTGTCAAAAATCAGTTTTTCATCCAGCGGATATAAAGTTCTTAAATCTACCACTTCCACCTGCCCGGGGTACTTTTGCGCTGCATTCTTTGCCCAATGTACACCCATTCCGTAGGTAATAATACAAACTGTTTCTCCTTTCTTTGTTTTCTGAGGGTCTGCTGCAAGAGATACCGTTCCTTTCCCTAATGGCAGTACATAATCCTTTGCAGGTTCAGTTGATTTGGCATCTTCCGTTCCGGCAACTTTACCCCAGTACAATCCTTTATGTTCCAGCATAATCACCGGATTGGGATCCAGAAATGCAGCTTTCATTAATCCCTTAATATCGGCTGCATTGGAAGGATACACTATTTTAATCCCTTTTACGGTCAATAAAGTGCTTTCAATACTTCCACTATGGTATGGCCCGCCGCCGCCATAAGCGCCTACCGGAATGCGCAATACCATGTTTACAGGGTACTTGCCATTACTTAAATAACTGGATTTGGATATTTCCGTTACCAGCTGATTAAAAGCAGGGTACATATAATCACCAAACTGTACTTCCACAATTGGTTTTAAACCTACTGCACTCATCCCTACCGTAGAACCAACAATATATGCTTCTTTAATAGCTGTATTGAATACACGGGCATCTCCAAATTTTTCAGCCAGTGTGGCTGTTTCCCTGAAAATACCTCCTAAACGCCTTCCAACATCCTGTCCATACAATACCGCTTCCGGATGCTCGTCCATAATTTCTTCAATAGCATGGATAGCAGCATCTACCATCAATACCTTATCGGCTGATTTAGGTGCACGCTGTCCTTTTTCATCCGTAGCAGTGGTAGAAACAAATACATGATCTTCCACTGTTTTGATATCTGGTTCTGCAGCTGCCTGCGCTTTTTCAAAAGCCTCATTTACCTCTCGAAGCGCTATAGATTCTGTTTCATTAATCTCATGCTCATTAAAACCGGCACCAATTAAGGTTAACCTTAATTTAGGTATGGGATCGTATAAACCGTGTTTCAGCAGATCTTCCCTGTCACGGTAAAACTCTTTTCTTAATTCATTGGAATGATGCCCCAGTAAGGGCACTTTTGCATGGATTAATACCGGTTTACGTTCATTTCTGGCATAGCAGATAGCCTGACTGATGGTATCATAACTTCTCATGAAATCACTGCCATCACACTGTATTTTTTTCAACCCCTTAAACCCATCTGCATATTCAAATGCATTCATCGCCCGGATCTCATCGGCACTGGCACTGGCACTCCACTGGTTGTCCTGTATTAAATAAATTATCGGTAATTGTTTTAAAACTGCAAACTGCAGAGCTTCACTTACTTCACCTTCTGTTATAGCACCATCACCCATGGAACAAATAACAACTGAATTCAATCCGTCTTTATCTTTCCTTAAATGAAGCAGGTTCTGCTTCTCAATATATTGTATACCCTGCGCAAGGCCTGTGGTAGGAATAGCCTGCATCCCGTTGGCACTGCTCTGCAGAATAATTCCTGGTTTATCATCTGCTTTACTGCTGGGATGGCAATAATAAGAGCGGCCACCAGAGAAAGGGTCATCCCCTTTAGCCAGTAACTGCAGCATTAGTTCGTAGGGTGTAAAACCGGTGGCAATCATCATACTGTCGTCCCTGTAATAAGGACTTACCCAGTCGGATGCCAGTAATTGCATACCTGTGGCAATCTGAATGGCTTCATGCCCGCGGGAGGTAGAATGCACATATTTACATACCTGGCGGTTGGCCTCGTATGTATCGCTCATGGCTTTTGCGGTCACCATCAGCTGATATGCTTTCATTAAGGTATCGCGGTTCAACATTGTATTCAGAAGTGAGGGTTATTAATTTTTACTTGATTTCTATTTCGAACATTTTCGTCTGATCAAAAAAACCTTCCAGCACATCTCCCACCACACATTCTCCCACCCCTGCCGGTGTTCCTGTAAATACCAGGTCGCCTATATTGAGTGAGAAATAATTTGATATATGAGACACTATATGATCAAAAGAAAATATCATATCCGTACTGATACCCTTCTGTACCAATTCCCCGTTCTTTTTCAATGAAAACTGAACAGGGTTCTTTAATATTTCGGGTGTTAAGTCAATCCAGGTGCCTACCACTGCCGAATTATCCCAGGCTTTAGCCTTTTCCCAGGGTAACCCTTTCTTTTTCAGTTCTGCCTGAATATCACGGGCTGTAAAATCAATCCCTATACTTAATTTATTATAATACCTGGAAGCTTGTTTTTCATTGATATAGCGACCGTTTTTAGCAATATGCAAAACGATCTCCACTTCGTAGTGAAGTTCATTAGAGAATTCAGGATAATAGAATGGAGTGTGACTTTGTAATAAAGCACTCTTTGGCTTCATAAAAATCACAGGGTCTTCAGGAACTTCGTTCCCTAACTCCTTAGCATGATCTGCATAATTCCGCCCAACGCAGAATATTTTCATAATTATTACATTGAATAGTAATTAAGCAACCCTTAACATGGTGGGCTAAGATTAACCCGGTAACTGTATTAGGTGGTTACTTGAATTATATTTCCTGTACTATAACTGTGAAAGAGGGTTGATTATTATGTGAAAGTTAAATTATTTACAGAATTCATTGTTTTTTCAATGCCAATGGCGGCAAATTGTTCAATAATTTCAATAGAAGCATCTATTTTTTTCTGAACAATAGGTTGTTCTTCTTTAAGCCAGCGGCCCAGAACAAATTCTACCTGCATGCCTTTTGGGAAATTATTACCAACCCCAAACCGGAGTTTAGGATAAATATCTGTACCCAGCGTAAGCTGTATATCCTTTAATCCGTTATGCCCGGCATCACTGCCCGATGGTCGGAGCCTTAATTTAGTCAGGGGTAAAGCAATATCGTCTACTATCGTCAAAGTTTGTTCTGCTGCTATCTTTTCCTTATCCATCCAGTATTTAAATGCTTTTCCGCTCAGGTTCATATAAGTGGTTGGTTTAATACAAATAAATATTTTACCCTTCCATTTTACTTCGGCCATATAAGCCAGACGGGATAACTGAAACATGCCCCCATGTTTCAATACAAACGCATCCACCACATCAAAACCAATATTATGACGGGTGCGGTGGTATTCTTCTCCTATATTTCCCAAACCGATGATCAGAAATTTATTCATTACTGTAAAAATAAATATTTAGCAGACAAAAAAAATCCCCCGCAATTAATATGCAGGGGATTGTATAAAAAATAATCTGTGTTATTTTTTCTTGGCTGGTGCAGCAGCAGCTGGTGCAGCTTTTGCAGCAGCAGGAGCAGCAGCTTTAGCACCTGCGGCAGGCGTAGCAGCTTCTTCCTGTTTCAATGCCCTTGTTAATACAACAGATGCAATAGGAATACGAGGTGAGTTCATCACTTCAATATGCGGTTCTTTTACATCTTCTACCCTGATATTGCCATTTAAATCCAAAGTGGTAATATCTACCTCAATAAACTCTTTCAGGTATTTAGGTAAAGTCTTCACTTTTAAAGATTTCATTTTGGTAATTAATTTACCACCATTTTTAACACCGATAGATACACCGGTAAATTTAATGGGTAAAGTAGCTACCACTTTCTTAGTGTCTACCAGTTCTAACAGGTCAATGTGAATTAATTCGTCTGAAACCTTATCAAATTGCAGGTCTTTCAAAATGCATCTGTAAGATTTTCCATCAACATTCACTTCTGCTAACTGGAATTCAGGTGTATACACCAGGCCTTTTAAAGCCTTTGCAGGAGCAGAGAAATTAACTTCTGCAGCACCCCCGTAAATTACACCTGGCACTGATTCCTGAGAGCGAATCTGGCGGGTGGCTTTTTTGCCAAGCTCGGTCCTCAGTTGTCCTTCGATTGTAATTGTTTTCATTATTGTTTGTTTTATTAAATACTTATTAAACCTTTTTATTTATCCCTTCCCCTTAGTTGGGAATGTATAAACAAACTGGTTATACTTTTATTTTCGTAAGCATTGCGTATTGCAATAGCAAAAAGATCAGCAACAGAAAGGGCCTTTATTTTTGGTGTTTCCTGTTGCAATGGTATTGTATCGCAAACAACCAGTTCATCCAGCACACTTTTTTCAATGTTTGCATATGCATTACCGCTTAAAACAGGATGTGTACACAAGGCTCTTACACTTTTTGCTCCTTTCTCCATTAACAGGGAAGCGGCTTTTGCAAGGGTGCCTCCTGTATCGCATATATCATCAATGAGCACTATATCCTTTCCTTTTACATCCCCAATTACTACCATGCTGGCTATCTCGTTGGCACGCTTACGGTGCTTATCACAAATCACCATTTCGGCATTAAAATAACTGGCAATTTCCCTCACTCTGTTGGTACTACCCACGTCGGGGGCGGCAAAGGTAAGGTTTGGCAGCTTAAGTTGCTCAATATATGGGATAAAAATTGCCGAACTATCCAGGTGATCTACCGGAATATCAAAGAAACCCTGTATCTGAGGCGCATGCAAATCCATGGTAATCACCCTGTCAGCTCCTGCGGCTTCCAGTAAAGTAGCTACCAGTTTACTTCCGATGGCTACACGGGGTTTATCTTTTCTGTCCTGACGTGCATACCCATAATAAGGTATTACGGCTATAATTTTATAAGCACTGGCCCTTTTTGCCGCATCAATCATCAGGAGCAATTCCATCAGATTATCTGAAGGGGCAAAGGTACTCTGTACCAAAAAAACATAGTCGCCTCGCACACTCTCCAGAAAAATGGGCTGAAATTCCCCATCACTGAATTTCTGGATATTTATTTTTCCCAGCGGAGCACCAAAACGCTTGGCAATTTTTTCTGCCAGCTTATTAGAACTGATGCCCGAAAATATTTTTACAGACGGATTCATATTTTTTTGGAATTGGCGCGAAGATAAATCACTAATCCCAGCAAGGAAAATGATTTTAAGGAATTGCAATTTTTTACGTTACTTTATTTCTTTATTTGACACCATGTAAGCGTTTGCATCCTCCCTCCGGAATGATTATTATAAAATTATGTCATTCATGGAAAAAATTTCTATTAAGCACTGGGCCAACGACGATCGCCCACGTGAAAAACTGATGCTGAAAGGTGCAGAAGCACTCAGCAACTCAGAATTACTGGCTATTTTAATAAATAACGGAACGGTGCAGAAATCTGCGGTAGACCTTTCCAAAGAATTGTTACAATGTGTTAATAATGACTTACTTAAATTAAGCCGCCTTTCCGTAAAAGAAATATTACAGCTTAAAATTAAGGGTATTGGTGAAGCTAAAGCCATCAGTATTTGTGCAGCACTGGAACTCAGTAACCGCCGGAATGCCGAAACCCATAAAAAAGAAGTGGTTACCGGCAGCAGAGATATTGCTTCTTACCTGCAGGCATTGTTTCAGTATAAGAAACATGAAGTATTTGTGGTAGTCTTCTTAAACAGGGCCAATAAAATATTGCAACATGAAATTATCAGCGAAGGAGGTATTACCGGTACAGTAGCTGATCCGCGTATTATTTTTAAAAAAGCACTGCAATACAATGCCACATCCATCATTTTATCACATAACCATCCCAGTGGCAATTTAAAACCCAGCCGTCAGGATGAATTATTAACCCAGAAAATTAAAGATGCCTCCGTGTTCCTGGATATTACGGTAATGGATCATATTATTGTAAGTGATGAAGGCTATTTCAGCTTTGCAGACGAGGGAATGCTTTGAGAGAAGGGGGAAAGGAGGCGGGAGACGGGAGTCAGGAGTTAAGAGTCAGGAGACGGGAGTTTGATAATAAAATTCAATTAAAATTCTTATGGGAACTTATAAAGACCTGCTGGCATTTCAGAAATCTTATGCCATTGCAATGGAAATATTTCAGATAACAAAGGGATTTCCGGGTGAAGAGAAATTTTCATTAACTGATCAGATTAGAAGATCCTCAAGGTCTGTATGTGCTAATATCGCAGAAGCTTATAAAAGAAAAAGGTATAAAGATTATTTTATTAGCAAATTAAATGACTCAGAAACTGAAAATACAGAAACACAAATATGGTTGGATTTCGCAAAAGACTGTATGTATATTACAACTGAACTATATCAGCGATTAACTGCATTAAATACCGAAACAGGTAAATTAATTTGGTTTATGATCCATAATCCAGATAAATTCATATAACTCCAGACTCCTAACTCCAGAGACTACTGACTCCAAACTGCCGCCTCCCAACTATGCCTGCGCTGTTGGCCCACCAAAATGCATGGGTATTTCAATCTGTTCCAGGTCTTTAATCAATCCATTCATGGCTTCGTATTTTTCAACATTATCTATCAAAGCCTTCATAAAACGCTTTGCATGCATAGGA
>Ga0316224_1003171_pt1 | contig 13934 bp, 8 predicted proteins | sample TBH18013metaG_FD_206254 | JGI IMG/M metagenome (GOLD analysis project Ga0316224, IMG submission 206254) | Freshwater microbial communities from Trout Bog Lake, Wisconsin, USA - TBH18013 | ecosystem: Environmental > Aquatic > Freshwater > Lake > Hypolimnion/Profundal zone | place: USA: Wisconsin... | reverse complement strand
GCATGTGATTGACGGTGATTCGTTTACCAAGGTCGGTTTTATTGCTACCGGAGTGGCAGCCCACGGCATTTATCCAAGTCGTGATGGCAAACAGTTTTATGTTGCCAACCGCGGTTCGCATAAAATTCATGGTCGCATCAACGGCAAAGGCAGCGTTACGGTGGTCGATTTCGCGACTGAAAAAGTCGTTGCGCAATGGCCAATTCCCGGCGGTGGCAGTCCCGACATGGGCAACGTCAGCGCCAATGGCAAGGAACTCTGGCTGTCAGGCCGGTTTGACGATGAAGTGTATCGTATCGATACCGGTACTGGTCAGGTCACCAAAATCGCGGTTGGCAAAGAGCCGCATGGCCTGACGGTCTGGCCGCAACCGGGTCGTTATTCTCTTGGTCACACAGGTAATTTACGGTAATTAATCATGATGCAGGCAACCAAAATCATCGAATTTGAACGTCCGCAGATGGATGGCGGATCCAGTTGCGTCAGTCAGGCCTGGGCCAAAGTGCCCGATGCACCGACTGCCGCTGAAAAAAACGCGCTAAAAGAAAAAATCAGACAACTGCTGAAAGAGCGCAAAGCGGTGCTGGTTGCGCACTATTACGTCGACGCCGACCTGCAGGAGCTGGCCGAAGAAACCGGTGGCTGTGTGTCCGACTCGCTGGAAATGGCGCGGTTTGGTCGTGATCATGCGGCCCAGACACTGGTTGTGGCGGGTGTGCGGTTTATGGGCGAAACCGCCAAAATATTAAGTCCGCACAAACGCATACTGATGCCGGATCTGGAAGCGACCTGCTCATTGGATCTGGGATGCCCGGCAGATGAATTCGCCGCTTTCTGCGATGCCCATCCGGATCGTACCGTGGTGGTCTACGCCAATACCAGCGCCGCAGTCAAGGCGCGTGCCCACTGGATGGTGACCTCCTCGATTGGCCTGGATATCGTGGCGCATCTGCATGCCCAGGGTAAAAAAATACTGTGGGCACCGGATAAACATCTGGGTTCCTATATTCAAAAGCAGACTGGTGCCGATATGCTGTTGTGGCAGGGATCGTGTCTGGTGCACGACGAATTCAAGGGCGTGGAACTGGAACTGCTGCGTGCCGAACATCCGGAAGCAAAAATTCTGGTACACCCCGAGTCACCGCAGGCAGTGGTTGATCTGGCTGATGTTGTCGGCTCTACCTCGCAGCTCATCAATGCGGTCAAAACAATGGATGCAACGACCTTCATCGTTGCAACCGACAATGGCATTCTGTATAAAATGCAGCAGGCCGCCCCGCATAAAAAACTGATCATGGCGCCGACTGCCGGCAACAGTGCGACCTGCAAGAGTTGCGCGCATTGCCCGTGGATGGCCATGAATGGATTGCGCAACTTGGCCGAGGTGCTTGAATCGGGCAGCAACGAAGTGCAGGTCGATCCTGTGATCGGACACAAAGCCAGACTGTGCATTGACCGTATGTTGCAGTTTGCCGCGGATAAAAAGGCCAATGTGCGGCCCGGTGCCGATCTGGCTGCAGAACAAAAACTTTTTCAGGGAATAGGTCCGGCTTGATGAATACAGGTTTAGTGAATCCCCATGCGCCTTTTGACGCAGCACTGCAGGCTGCTCTGGCGGCTAATGTTGAAACAGCACTGCTTGAAGATGTCGGCAGCGGCGACTTGACCGGCATGCTGGTGCCGGATGCTTCGTGGATTGAAGCCCGTGTCATCGTGCGTGAAGAAGCCGTACTGTGCGGTGCCCCCTGGTTTGAAACGGTCATGCAGCGCTGCCATCCCGGCATGCGGATCCGCTGGCATTACGCAGAGGGTGATCTGATGAAGCCTGACAGCCCGGTATGTGATATTCATGCCACGGCCCGCTCACTGTTGACGGCAGAGCGCAGCGCCCTGAATTTTTTACAGTTGCTCTCAGGCGTGGCGACCAAAACCCGGCGCTATGCCGAACTGATTGCCGGATGCAGGGCCGCCATTCTGGATACGCGCAAAACGGTACCTGGCCTGCGGCTGGCGCAAAAATATGCGGTACGGGTCGGTGGTGGAAAAAACCAGCGTCTGGCACTGTATGACGGCATCCTGATCAAAGAAAACCATATCGCCGCGGCTGGCGGCATTACGCCGGCGCTGAAAAATGCCCAGGCACTCAACGCCGGTGTGAGCATCCAGATTGAAGTTGAATCGCTGGATGAATTGAATGAAGCACTGGCTGCCGGTGCCGCCTCGATTCTGCTTGATAATTTTGATCTGGCCATGATGCGCCAGGCAGTACACCTATCGGCAGGAAGGGCAGTACTGGAAGCGTCTGGCGGGATCAACGACAGCACGGTACGCGCGATTGCCGAAACCGGTGTTGACCGGATTTCAATCGGCAGCCTGACCAAGGATATTCAGTCGGTTGATTTTTCACTGCGCGTGACTGGCTGATTTCTTAACTGGTAGCCACGCCATAACCCTTCAGCCGAATACAGCATCAGCGCACTCCAGATTATGATGAATCCGGTCAGACGCCCCACACTGAACGGTTCATGGTAAATCCAGATTCCAATCAAAAGCTGAATAGATGGTGAGATGTATTGCAGAATTCCGAGTGTAGACATCGGGATGAGGCGCGCGGCATAAGAAAAAGACAGTAACGGAATCGCAGTAATCGGGCCGGCTGCCATCAGCAGCCAGGGTAAATTATCTCCATTGGCCCATGCGGCAGAAAATGCATTGGCGTTCTGCGTCCCCAGATAAATGACATACGCCAGCGCACAGGGAAACAGAAGCATGGTTTCCAGTGTCAGTCCCTCGAGCGCGCCGAGCGCTGCGGTCTTCCTTAGCAGCGCATAACAGCCAAAAGAAAAAGCCAGCGCCAGGCTGATCCACGGCATGTGACCATTCAGTACGGCCAGCCAGAGTACGCCGCATGCGGCAAGTGCGACAGCGACCCACTGTGCCGCGCGCAGGCGTTCTTTAAGCAGAATATAGCCCAGCAACACATTGACGACAGGGGTGATGAAATAGCCCAGACTGCCATCAATAATGCGATCATTTGTGACTGCCCAGATATACAGCAGCCAGTTGACTGAAAGCAGTGTGGCGGAGGCGATAAAGCCACCCAGAACGCCGGGTCGGCGCAAGATTGTAGACAGCCAGGACCATTGCGAACGAACCGCCAGGACCAACAGAAGAAACGGCAAGGCCCAGAGGATGCGGTGTGACAGAATTTCCAGCGGAGTAACACCGACCAATGATTTGAAATACAGTGGAAACAGACCCCAGGCCAGATAGGAGCAGATTGCCAGGGTGATGCCTTTGCGCATAATAAGGTCAGGTAGTGAATCAGAGTGCGATTCTAGCCGATACCGGTAAGGCAAGAACTTTAAAAAAAGAAGGCTGGTTGGTTTAATTGCAACTGTGCGAACGTAAAAAAACCGACCCGAAGGTCGGTTTTTTCAAAGTAATAAATTACTTGGCAGCAGCTGGAGCTGATGCAGCAGCATCGGCAGCAGCTGGAGCTGATGCAGCAGCAGCATCAGTAGCAGCAGGAGCTGAAGCAGCAGCAGCAGCAGGAGCAGCTACTTCAGCAGCAGGTGCAGGAGCGGCTTCTTCTTTTTTGCTGCATGCAACTAAAGCGATTGCTAACAAGGATACTAACAAAAGTGATTTTTTCATTTGAGAACTTTCAGAATATAGATCAATAAAAGGCAGATCGAAAATGCGATGAATAATTACCGGTAATTATCGCTCAATAGGCTTTTTCGATAATTTCACCTGATGTAACCAGTTGAAACTATCGAAAGTTTCCTAGGCAGGTATTATAATGATTTTTTTGCGAAAGTGTCGGTTTTTGATGTTGTTTTTAACCAATTTTCACTAATTTATCCATTGAATTTCGTTTAATTTGATTGAATTATTCATTTCCAGGTTGAAATTTCCAAAATTTTGGAATTTTATATGGCCGTCCAACTTGGTGAATCATGCCTAAGACCAATATCAAAATACGAATTAAGTGCCAGTTTGTAACTCAATCCATCCATCTTCATACCAGATACACAAGGTTTCCTGCATGTCTTTTGATGCAGTCGCAATCTGTTCTCCATCCAGTTGTCGGGTATCGGCCAACTGAGTCAGCAGGGTCTTGTCGACACCTGCAACAGCGAAAGACTCACCATTCATAAAGATGTTTTTGCTGCGGTACAGCATGCGTGTTTTCAGCGATAACTTCACGCCGCGCAGCGCTGCGGTTTTTAAAAATCTGGTTGGCGTCAACGGCTTTTCAGGTTGATCAAAAAACACCGAATGTTTGGGCGTTGATAAATATTCGCCAATAAAAACGGTAATGTCGTCGCTCGTGAATTCCAGTTTTTTAATTTCATGGGTGACCTGATCCAGCATGTCCTTGCTGATTTCAGCAGGATGGACGCTGGGTTTTAAATCGGGATCGGCATAGCGTCCCGGCAATTCGATTGAATCCGACATGAACTGTAAAAAGGATTCGCCCAGTTCCTGAAAGGTCGGAGCGCGAAAACCGACTGAATAAGTCATGCATTCGCCCAAAGCGATGCCATCGTGTGCATAGTGAGGGGGCAGATACAGCATGTCGCCCGGCTCCAGTATGAATTCCTGTTCCGGCGTGAAGTTTTTCAGAATTTTGAGTTGCATGCCTTCGACAAGCGCCAGATTGGTTTGCGCGCTGATCTGCCAGCGCCGTTGTCCGTGTGCCTGGAGCAAAAAAACATCATACGAGTCAAAATGCGTACCGACACCGCCACCATCGCTGGCATAGCTGATCATCAGATCATCGAGGCGCGCATCGGGCAAGAAATTGAACTGTCTAAGCAGCGCGTCGGCAGTAGGCTCGTGCAGATTGACACCCTGCACCAGCAGAGACCATTCCTTCTTTTTTTTGTCGGGCAATTCCGCAAACGGCCCATTCTGCATTTGCCATTTATTTTTGAAATGGCTGACCAGACGTGATTCCACATTCTCCAGTTTAGCCATGGCACATAACTGGTCGGCGTTAACCGGTGGCGTGAACTGAGGTATGGCCTGACGGATTAACAGCGGTTTTTTATGCCAGTATTCGCTTAAAAATTGCGCGGGTGTCAGATTACCAAGTAGTGTAAGTTTTTTCATCGGAGTATTATAGATTCAATGGCTGGGTTAACCCAAGCAAATGACTAGTTATGTATAATCCGGTGCAAATTATCAGGGATCATCGAAAGGAAGTCGTATGAAAATCGCTAAAAACACAGTGGTGACGGTGGAATATGTCCTGTCCGATGCGCAGGGTAACGTCATAGAGCAAGGTAATGATCCAATGATCTATTTACATGGCGGTTATGAAAATACCCTGCCTAAAATCGAAGAAGCGCTGGATGGCAAGGAGCTTGGATTCAAGACGGAAATTCAGCTGGAACCGGAGGATGCCTTCGGAGAATATGATGCTGAACTGGTTAAAGTCGAACCGCGCGCCCGTCTGCCCAGTCCCATTGAAGTCGGCATGCAGTTTGAAGGCATACCCGATGATGAGGACGATTCTGACGATGAAATGATCTTTACCGTCACTGACATCGCTGACGATAAAGTGGTACTGGATGGGAATCATCCGCTGGCAGGTGTGGCGTTGCGCTTTGGATTGCATGTCACCGAAATCCGCGCTGCGACCGAAGATGAAATCAAGCATGAACATGTGCATGACAGTTATGGTCATCATGAAGTAGATGATGACGAAGATGATGATGACGACACCGACAGCGGGGCCGAGTACCGGACTCACATCATTCATTAACCATAAAAAACCGCACCGAGTTGCGGTTTTTTTATGGATATTTTGGCGATTGAACAGCGCGGACTCAGGGTAAAGCAGTATTCTTTTTCATCAGTCGAAACAGGTATTCTGCCGGGCGAATAATTGGTTTGAATTCAATTCTGGAAAGTCAACCCTCATTCCATTTCAGGAGTCGCCTCATGATAGGTCTATACCACGCAACGCAACAATTGAGAGATACTGAATTGCGCGCCACACTGACGCAGTTTCTTCCAACTGATGTGCTCAATACGGTCTGCGGTTATGCGCAGGAAGCCACACCCGAAATGGTTTCCACGCCCCTTTTGAGAAATGAGAAGGGAGAGGTGCTGGACAATGAAAAAAATCGCATTTTGTTGGCGGCGTTCGACACTGCGCTGTCGTCACCCGGATTTGATCCGTTTGCAATACGGGCATTGTTTACCCATGCATCGGACCATAACTATGCGGATAAAATCAATGCCGTCATGGACGCAATCAGGCAGCGCGGAGACAGGGTGATGTTGGACAGTGTGGATCTGAGCTACCTTGATCTGATTGATTTTCATTTTGAAGGCGCTTCTGCCAAAAATGCCAATTTTACCAAGGGCGGCGTCAAATTTCTGAGCGGCGCTGATTTGAGCGGCGCAAATTTTTCCAGCACTGTCATGAATGAGGCACAGCTGGAGGGGGCAACGTTGGTTGGATCCAAATTTTATAGTTCTTCTCTTAATTCTGCGAATTTTAATAAAGCGAACCTGTCACAGGTGAGAATGACCAGCGTATGCATGGGTAACGTCTCCGCGTTTGGAACGACATTTGACCGGGTCAGATTCGCAGAAACCTATGTTCCAGATATTCGGACTGATGATGAAACTTTGCGATCGCTTTTAAAGAAATCGGGGCAATTTGCGAGTGCCTTTGTCTATTCAACGCCAGCAACACCGGTCACCCCGGCCGCAAAATAAACCAGTGCGCTGATGGAGCCCCGGTTTTGTGGGCTTCAGTTGTTTTTCGCGCTCAGTGTTTTTAAATCATACAGAGCCTGCAAGGCTTCACGCGGACTCAGCGCATCCGGATCAATTTCATCCAGTGCCAGTTGCAGCGGATCTTCTCTCTGTTCGGTCGCCTCAACCGGCCTGGCACTGGCAAACAGATCAAACTGCGAAGTGCTTTGCACCGCATGCGCTTCCAGTTCGGCCAGATGTTTGCGCGCCGCGCGGATCACCTGCGCGGGAATGCCGGCCAGTTGTGCGACCTGCAGCCCGTAACTCTGCGAGGCCGGGCCATTCTGCACTGCATGCAGAAACACGATGGTTTCTTGATGTTCCACCGCTGACAAATGCACGTTGTGTGCGCTGGGGTGGGTATCCGGCAACTGGGTCAGTTCAAAATAATGGGTGGCAAACAGGGTGTAGCTGTTGGTCTGGGTAATGAGTTGTTTGGCGATGGCCCAGGCCAGGGCCAGTCCGTCAAAAGTGGACGTGCCACGACCGACTTCATCCATTAACACCAGTGAATTTTCAGTGGCGGCATTCAGAATTGCGGCCGATTCAGTCATCTCCACCATAAATGTGGACCGACCTCCGGCCAAATCATCGGCCGCGCCGATCCGCGTGAAGATGCGGTCAATCGGACCGATGATGGCGTGGCTGGCCGGAACATAGCTGCCTACATACGCCAGTAACGTAATCAGTGCCACCTGACGCATGTACGTCGATTTACCGCCCATGTTCGGGCCGGTGATCAGCAGCAGTTTGCGTTCGGCATTGAGTTGGCAGTCGTTGGCAATAAACCGTTCAATCTGATTTTCCACTACCGGGTGCCGACCCTGGGCAATATCGAGCACCGGTTCGGCCACCAGTTGTGGCGCGCACCACTGATGACGGCTGGCATGATCGGACAGCGCCACCAGACAGTCCAGCTGTGCCAGCGCATTGGCGATGGTTTGCAGTTCGACGATGAAGGGCAGCAATTGCTGCAGCACCTGCTCGTACAAATATTTTTCGCGCACCAATGCACGGTCCTGTGCCGACAGGGCCTTGTCTTCAAACGCTTTGAGTTCCGGCGTAATGTAGCGTTCGGCATTTTTCAGGGTTTGACGGCGCCGGTAATGTTCCGGCACCTTGTCGGTCTGGCCGTGCGTGACTTCAATATAAAAACCATGCACGCGGTTGTATTCCACGCGCAGATTGGCAATGCCCGTAGCGGCGCGCTCGCGCGTTTCCAGATCGACCAGAAACTGACCGGCATTTTCTGACAGGCCGCGCAGTTCATCAAGTTCGGCATCAAAGCCGTTGGCAATCACGCCGCCATCGCGTACCAGCGTGGCCGGCTCCTGCATGATGGCGATTTCGAGCAGATGCTGGCACGCGTCGGGTGTGGCGATGTGTTCCAGCAGACGCAGCAGCAGCGGGGCGTTTGCAGAGCAGGGCTCGAGCGCATCGCGCAGAGCCGGGAGTTGTTGCAGTCCGTTGCGCAGGCCGGCCAGATCGCGCGGCCGGGCTGATGCCAGCGCGATACGGGTGGTGATGCGTTCAATATCAGGTATTTCGCCCAGCGCTGCAGTCAGTCTGGCAGCGCTGTCGGATTCAAGCAGCGCCTGAATAGACTGATGCCGGCCGGTCGCCTGCTGTTGATTGCGTCCCGGATGGTGCAGCCAGTGACGCAGCAGGCGCGAACCCATGCTGGTCTTGCAGTGATCCAGTAACGAAAACAGAGTGGGTGACTCCTGACCACGCAGGGTTTCGGTCAATTCCAGATTGCGCCGGGTGACCGAATCCAGTCCGATGAATTCATCCATCGTTTCCAATGTCAGGGAATTGATGTGGCGCAGATTGTTGCCCTGGGTACTTTGCAGATAACGCAGCAGCGCGCCGGCCGCGGTGATGGCGCTGCCTGACTGTTCCGCGCCAAAACCGGACAGGTTGGCCACCCCCAGTTGCTCCTGCAATGATTTTTTTGCGTGGGTGTAATCAAAATGCCAGGCTGGCAGCAGGGTGAGTTTACAGCTCAGTGAAGACAGTACCGCTGCGGAATAATCATCGGCATACAGAACCTCGGCCGCGGCGATCCGTTCGCATTCCTGCAGCAGCTGATGCGGAAAGGTTTTTTCAGTGGCGCTGATTTCCAGCAGCCGCATTGCACCGCTGGCCAGTGAGATCCAGGCCAGTCCGACTGTCATCTGTTTGCGCTGGGTGGTGACTGATACGGCCAGCAGCGGACGTTCCGACTTGGCCGGCAGCAAATCCGATTCGGTCAGGGTGCCGGGTGTAATGACACGCATGACCTTGCGTTCGACCGGGCCTTTGCTGGTGGCCGGGTCACCGATCTGTTCACAGATGGCAATCGATTCACCGAGCTTGATCAGCTTGGCCAGGTAGGTATCCACGGAGTGGTATGGCACGCCGGCCATCTTGATGGCGTTACCACCCGATGCGCCGCGCTGGGTCAGGGTGATGCCAATCAGGCGCGACGCTTTTTCGGCATCATCAAAAAACAGCTCGTAAAAATCACCCATGCGGTAAAACACCAGCGTGTCGGGATACTCGGATTTGATGCGCAGGTACTGCTGCATCATGGGGGTGTGTTTGGATTCTTCGGCAGACATGGATGATTTGAACAGGGCAGTGGGACTGAAGGTTGGCACCTTATCATAGACCCGGGTGTCGGTCCAGCAGCCAGAAAAAGTCCCCCGCACAGCTGGCCGGTACGGGGGATCTCAGGTGTGGATGATCATTCAACCAGTTTGTGTTGAGTCAGCAGGTTCTGAATCAGTTGTGACGACGTCAGACTGCCACTTTGTAACAGGTCAGTATTGTTCAGGGCGATTTGCATCGTATCCAGCGCACTCGAAAATCCGCCTGAATACCCACCGGTGGAGCTCACGTGCAGTGTGGTGACATTAACGCCGCTGACATTTGCTTCAGTGAAGTGCAGGTAGTTGCTCGGTGAGGACGCAAGCACTGATGGTGCAACGCCGCTGAGCAAATCAGCCAGATTCAATACGTCGCCTCCACCGGTCGGGGCATTGCCGTTGAAGGCGGAAATGGTTTGCGTTTGCGCTGTACCCGGAGTGCCGTTGGCCGACAGAGCAAACACAAAGGTGTCGCCGCCAGCCAGTTCGGTCAGGGAATTCGAGCCGGAATGAACCAGCGTTGCCGAACTGGTCAATGAACTCACTCCATGACTGTCGGTCAGCGTCGAGCTGACCGTGGTTACCGGTGCGGAAGTGGAAGAATTTAATGTCACAGGCAGAATGCCATTTGTGAAGCTGTGCACGACATTGCCGGCGTCAACCAGCTGGCCACCGGCATTCTCATGCAGGCTCAGGCTGGTACCGTCGCTGGCTGTGACGGTCAGTGTACTGCCGCTCGTGGCCAAGACTGTCTGGCTGGCCGCACTCAATGTAACGGTAGCGTGCTGCGGATCCAGTGCCATGACCAGTGGTGAATCCAGCGCATTCTGCACAGCCGTGGCCGTTGATGAATTTGCCGAAACGTTGCCAGCGATATCGGCAGTCGTGGCGCTGACAGAAATGCTGTGGCCGTTGCCTGGTGCCGGTTCGGTCAGGGTAATCACACCGGCGGCGTAACTGTACTCGGGTGAACTGACTCCGGCAGCATTGACCAGTACGCCGGCGTTCAGGTGCAGGTTGAGTGTTTCGGTAGTGCCGTTGTCGGTCACGTAAATCTGCACGCTGCCGCCATTGGTCAGTGTGGTCTGCGCGGCGCTGTTCAGGGTGATGGCGGCATTCACGTTGCCGCCGTTGAGTTCCTGCGCCGACAGATAACCGTCATGATTGGTATCGGTGCTGATCGATACAGTCGGCGCCGCCGGTGCTGCCGTGATGTTTTCAATCACGGTTGACGTGGCAGTAGTGGAAACGTGGCCGTACTGATCAGTCTGCGTGGCGCTGATGGTGGCGCTGTTGCCGTTGCCAGGATTGGGTAAAGTGATTGCGACTACGCCCGCGCTGTAGGTCGCTGCAACGTTGGCAGTGGTGCCGCTGATGACGCCGGCAGCCGAGACGGTCAGTGTGGTCGTTACGCCGGCATCAAGTACGGTAATGGTTGCCGAACCGCTACTGGTCAACATCGAGGTATTGAGGTTCACGTTGGCCAGGACATGGTTGGCGGTTTCACCGGCGACTTCGCTGCTGTTCAGGTATCCGTCATGATTGCTGTCGCTGGCAATCGAAATGCTCGGTCCGGTGTAGGCAGTCGTTGAATGGTAGGTGTATTGATCAACCACGGTGGCCGAGATTGATGCGGTTGTCGAACTGGTGGCAACCGGTATGTAAATCACACCGTTGACATAGGTGTAGATCAGGCCACCGGCGTCGACCATGTGACCGGCGGCATTTTGATGCAGGACCAGATTGGTGCCGTTGGATTCCGTGATCAGAACCGTACCGCCATTGGTCAGTGTGGTTTGATTATTGCTGTCCAGCGTTACCGTCGCGGTCACTTGACCTGCAATGGACGCGCTCAAAATTGATAATGGTGTAATCAAAGTCGGCGCCGTTGAGCTGTTGCCTGGCTGGTTGGCAGTCAGGGTCGTGCCTACGCTGGCCTGAAAGGACGCCTGTCCGCCCTGATCCCAGTACAGGATCTGGATCGAATGCAGATTGCCGGCCGTGGCTGGCGCCGTAAAGTAAAAGAAATCTGCCTTGCCGGACTGATTTGCCGGTACGGTCGAAACCAGCTGACCGTCAACATAAACCTGATATCCGTCATCAGCAAAAATCTTCAGGGCATATTCCTGGCCGCTGCCCAGAGTCGGGAGCGCGACCACACCGGTCATGGTGATGATGGCTTGATTGGTCGTGCCGTAGCCGGACAGCGTCTGAAAGTTGGTGGCATTGGTTGCGAAGCCGTCCAGAAAGGTGGCCAGTTTTCCCGAAGTACCCAGGTTGCCGCTGATGGTCTCATTGCCGGTAGTCGGGCTGGTGCTGGCCGTGTTCAGACCGTAGTTGATCTGGGTTGCAATGAAGCTCGCCGTTGCCGGCGCAATAACTGCAGTCGGAAAGGTGGTCGGACTGATCGTGCTGGTGGCGGTGGTTTTGGCGAGCAGATAGGCATCCACTTCTTCCAGAGCTGTATACGTTCCTGGAGGGGTGCTGATTGCCGTTTCTGTTACACCGTAATAATTGCCGACAAGACCATTGGCCAGCAAGGCAACGGTTGGCGTATCGGGTGGCGTAATGGTTTCCGTGGCGCTGGCAGTGCCGGTCGGTGAACTGACGCCGGCAGCGTCAGTCAGGCTTGCTGATACCGTGATCGCATTGCCGGTACCTGGTGCGACTTCTGCGAACGTTGCGATTCCGCCGGCATAGGTGTAGGTATGACCGAGTGAATCTACCAGCGCATTGCCGACCTGGACCAGATTCAGATTTTGTGTCACACCTGCGTCGACGATCGTTACGTGCACCGTGCCGCCGCTGGCCAGGGTGTTTTGTTGTGCTGCATTGAATGCGACAGTGGCATTGACTGCAGTGGCACCATTCATGATGGCGTTGGTGAGTGTGTTCGCAACGGCACCGGTAATGCTGACTGTTGGCGCTATGGCGGATATTGGTGTGTATTCGCTGGCGGCCGCTGTCGAGCTGGCCGATACCACACCGCCGGCATCAGTTTCCGTGGCGGTGACAGTGAGTGTGTTGCCGCTTCCGGGTGCTGTTTCCGACAGAGTTATTACGCTGCCGTTGTAGGTGTACGTTGTTCCCGACCCATCCACCAGTTGACCCAGTCCATTCAAATGCAGATTCAGATATTGGGTGGCCCCTGCAGCTGGATCTGCAACAGTAATCTGCACGCTGCCGCCAGTGTTCAGACTTGCAATTCCGGCTGCATCCAGAGTGACCGTGGCATTGACCGTGGCGCCGGTGGTTGCGGTACTGAGTTGTCCGTTGATGGCAGAGGGGATTGCAACATACGGCTGGGATGTGATCGGCGCGTACACATAAGTGGATGTGGTGCCGGTGATGGAATTATTGTACGCGTCAGTAATCTGTGCTGTTACCACCCAGTTGCTGCCGGCAGGAGGGACAGTTTCGGCATTGAGGGTAATAATTTCGGTTCCACCAGATCCGCTGCTGACGCTGCCGACTACGGTAGCGCCACTTAATACGTTTGCACCTGACACTGTCAATATCTGGGCCGCTGACCCGGTGCTGTTTATCGTCAGAGTGCCACCATTGGCCAGAATAGTTGCGTCGGCTGCGCTGACGTTCAGTGTAACCGGTGCTGTCACCGGAGTTGGGATCACGCCATCGTTGAACAATGAACCAGGGCTGGCAGTGGCTCCAAGGATTGAAACAACCGGTGCGGTTTCCGGGCCGGCGCTGTAGACGTTAGTCGAATTGTTACCGGAGCTGGCGTTGCCATATGCATCAGTTACCGTTGCAATGACCTGTAACGTGCCAGCCCCGCCTGCCGGAATATTTTCGGTAAGGTTCAGGTTGTATGTTCCACCAGTGCCGGCAACCAGAGTGCCCACTGAGTTGCCTGAAGCATTCAATACATCGGTGCCAGCGACGTGTAAGGTCAGAGCGGTAGCACCTGTGCCGCCTATCGTTAATACTCCACCACTGGCAAGCAGTGTTGCATCGGCTGAGCTGATGTTGACGACCGCAGTTGTGGTCGTTTCACCTGCTGCATTCAATACCGATGGGGAACCGGTGGCCTGCGTGAAACTGACCGTCGGCGCATCAGGACTATTTGTTTCTTGCGTTGCCTGCGCAATATTGGACGAGACCGAGACATTTCCGTATTGATCAGTTGTGGTAGCTGAAATACTGATACTGTTTCCATTGCCAGGTAGTGCATTTGTTAATGAGATTGAATAGACACCTGCATTATTTGTTATTGCAAAATTGTTGGTACCATCAGTTAACGTATTGCCTGATCCATTCAAATGTAAATTGTAGGAGGTTGGAGTGCCGGCATCATTTATCTGGACTTGCAGTGTCCCACCACCCTGTAATGTTGCCATTGCATTGGTTATCGTTACACGTTCGCCAATTGAGGTGCCATTGTTGGCGCCGACTGAATATTGACCCACCCTGCCGATTGAATATTGACCCAGGGCGAGTTGCTGTTTTGTGAACCAGCAATTGTGGATAAGTCTAACAAACAGTTGGTTTTTAACCTATTCATTT
>Ga0316224_1003167_pt1 | contig 13955 bp, 10 predicted proteins | sample TBH18013metaG_FD_206254 | JGI IMG/M metagenome (GOLD analysis project Ga0316224, IMG submission 206254) | Freshwater microbial communities from Trout Bog Lake, Wisconsin, USA - TBH18013 | ecosystem: Environmental > Aquatic > Freshwater > Lake > Hypolimnion/Profundal zone | place: USA: Wisconsin... | reverse complement strand
TTTTGTTGTTGTAATTGTTTTGTGTGATGATTATAAACAGGTGTAGGCATAAGATATTGTTGTTGTAATGGTTCAGGTTCAGGTTCAGGTTCATATTTATTTCTAGTTCTGGTTCTGGTTCTGGTTCAGGTTCAGGTTCAGACATAAGATTTTGTTCTTGTTGTTCTTGTTTTTCTTTATCATTTGTGGGAACAGTTGATTTAGATTCAGATTTAGATTCAGGTTCAGGTTCAGGTTCAGGTTCAGACATAAGATTTTGTTCTTGTTGTTCTTGTTTTTCTTTATCATTTGTGGGAACAGTTGATTTAGATTCAGATTTAGATTCAGGTTCAGGTTCAGGTTCAGGTTCAGGTTCAGGTTCAGGTTCAGGTTCAGGTTCAGGTTTAGACATAAGATTTTGTTCTTGATGTTCTTGTTGTTCTTGATGTTCTTGTTGTTCTTGTTGTTCTTGTTTTTCTTTATCATTTGTAGGAACAGTTGATTTAGATTCAGATTCAGATTCAGGTTCAGATTCAGGTTCAGACATCAGATTTTGTTGTTGTAATTGTTTTGTGTGATGATTATAAACAGGTGTAGGCATAAGATATTGTTGTTGTAATGGTTCAGGTTCAGGTTCAGGTTCATATTTATTTCTAGTTCTGGTTCTGGTTCTGGTTCTGGTTCTAGAATTGGTATTGGATTCAGGTTCAGGTTCAGACACAAGATTTTGTTGTTGTATTTGTTCTGTGTGATGATTATTATTTTTTTCTTTTTGTTTTTGTTTTTCTTTATCATTTGTGGGAACAGTTGATTTAGATTCGAAAAATGATTTAGAATTTGATGCATTTGTAATCCCACTTGATAATATTAAATTATTTACAATTTTATCATCTTTAAATACTGCCATTAAAAATTTTTTAATAAATTCAACAGGTGTTTCTGTTGGGGTTATGTTTTGATTTATTTGTTTTAAATTTGTTTCCAATCCCCCAATTATATTTTTAACTGTATTTGGATCTTTATAAATTGAACTCAATAGTTTTTCCAGATATTCTAACATTTGATTAACCATTTGTTCATTTTGTTTTATAATATCATTTGATTTATTACCCCCAATCATTATTTTTTGTTTATTCAAATAATTCCATTTGTTCTCAATCATTTCAACAATTTGAATTATCCTATCTAAATGTTTATCTTGTTTATAAAAATTGAATTTTTTTAAATAAAATTTAATTTTGTCATGATTGTTTGTTTCTAATGATTTGGTAATTTTAAGTTTATATTTGTTTATTTTATTATTATCAAACATATAATTTGTTATATATTTAATATTTGGTGAAAAAAATTTTTTTTTTATTATTTTTATAATATTGTAAAGTTTATACTATTTTTAGTGTTGTAAAGTTTACAATATTATAAAAATAATAAAGTGATTGGAAAATCCTACATTAATCTATTAAATAGGAATTTAATAATTTTTTTATTTGGTTTTGTATATCTTCTTGAAGTTTTTGTTTATTTTCCAATATTTGATTTTTATTTTCTATTAAAATGTTTATTTCATTTTCTAAACAGTTAATTTCATTTTCTAATGTTTTTTTTTTCCCTTCTAACATTTTCAAATCATTTTCTTCTTTTTTTAATTCACATTTTTGTTTTTCTAATTCAGATTTTAGTTTTTTTAACTTTTCTTCTGATTCTTTTTTATATAAAGAATCAGATGATTCTTTTTTTATTATTTGTTCTGGTGGTAAAATTTTCTTGAGATTTGATCCTGATGGTATAAATTTTGTTTTTTTAGTTTTTCCGGTTAGAAATTGTATATCAGTTTTGTTGTTTTTAATTTCTTCTGTTTTTTCTGCAATTTTATTATTTTTTGTTTCAATTATGTTTTTTTTTTCTGAAATTTCTTTTGTTTTTTCTGCAATTTTATCATTTTTTGTTTCAATTTCTTTTTTTTTTGTTTCAATTGCTGTTAATATTGCTTTTTCACCTTCTAATATTTTATTTTTATCTTCTAATATTGCTTTTAAATTTGTTTTTTTTTCTTCAAATATTTTATTTTTAGTTTCCAATTCTATTTTTTCTTCTTCTAATGTTTTATTTTTAGTTTCCAATTCTATTTTTTCTTCTTCTAATGTTTTATTTTTAGTTTCAAAATTTTCTTTTTCACCTTCTAATGTTTTATTTTTAGTTTCCAATTTTATTTTTTCTTCTTTTAATATTTTATTTTGATCTACCAAATCATAAGGAGGCTTTTGAATAGTTTCGATCAAACCATCTAATTGTTTAAAATCATATTTAGTTTCTGATCCACCTGTTAAAGCATGAAATTTAAGATGTTGATAATAATTATTGATGTTTGATTTATTATTATTTCCAATAGCTTTGTCTAATTTATGTGCGTATTTTGATATTTTATAAATTTGTTTTTGATTTGACTGTTGATTTGACTGTTGATGTAATTGTTGATGTAATTGTTGATGTAATTGTTGATGTAATTGTTGTGGTTGTAGTTGATATTGTTGCAAATTTGAATAATACATTGATAAGTTTAATTATATATAATTTATTATATATTTATTTTTTTGTGTAAATATAATAAATTATATATATGTATTATATCAATAATAATCAAACAATAAATGACTCAGATAAACATTGAAAAAAAAATAAAAGAAATATCATATCATGAATTTTTATCTAATAATATTTATAATGGTAACACATACATTAAAACACCATTTAACAAAAATGTTAAATTATTACCGTGTGATTTGACATCATCATCATTTCCCTTAAAAATTGTAGAAAAATATCTGGAAACTCATATATATAAATATTATACTAATACCCATTCAAATAATATGATGGGTCAATTAATGGATAATTTTATAGAACAAACAAAAAGACAAATAATTTTAAGTGTGGGTGGAAGTTGTTCTAATGATAAAATAATATTTGATGGATTTGGTGTTAGTGGGTGTGTGGGTCATTTGATTCATTTGATTAAACCAAATTTAGTTAATTCGATAATTTTTGTATCGATTTATGAGCATTATAGTAATTACTTACCATGGCTTCATAATGCAACAAAATTAATTATAATGGATGTAAATAATATTGGTTTGATAGATTTGGAAAAATTTGAGCAAAATTTACAAAATTATTCAAATTCATTTGAAAATATTTATGTTTCAGTGAGTGCTTGTAGTAATGTCACCGGTATAATATTAATAGAAAATATTTATGGATTGTCAGAAATAACCCACAAATATAAAGGAAAAATATTTGTAGACTATGCAACCGCTGCCCCATATTTACCAATTAATATGCATTATAATAATGAAAAAAAAATTTATTTTGATGCTATATTTATAAGTCCACATAAATTTCCAGGAGGTCAATCAACACCAGGAATAATGGTTGTTAACAAAAATATTATTTCTAATAGTATTAGTTATACTCCAAGTGGTGGTACTGTTAGATTTTGTTCAAAAAAACACAAACCAATATATTCTGAAAATATAGAAGTTAAAGAAAATGGGGGAACTCCAAATATTATAGGGATAATCAAATGCTGTTTGATTTTTCAAATTAAAGATCATTTTTTTGAACAAATAATAAATCATGAAATAAAGTTAACTAATTTTTTTCACAAATGTTTGTTAAAACTAAAAAAGAAAAATCCCAATTTAATTATTTTAAATTCACAAAATAACATGTATAGATTACCTATATTTCCTATTCAAATATTACCATATCATTATAATTTTATAGTTGTATTATTGTGTGATTTATTTGGTATAATGACAAGGGGTGGTATTAGTTGTAGTAGTGTATTGGCGGAAACATTATTAAATTTATCCGATACAAAATTATGTGATATCGAAAAATGTATTTTACAAAATAATGGTGTACCGACAAATTATGGATGGATTAGAATAACATTATCTAACACACACACAAATGATGATATATTATTTATTATTTCTGCAATAGATTATTTATGTAATAATGCACATTTATATGATAAAAAATATAAATATTGTCAAGATAAAAATAATTTTATTTATAACAATTAAAACAATTTTAGTAATTCATTTTGACACAAATAAAAAAAATAATCAATATAAATAAAATCACAATCAATATTATTATTTGTTTTAGCAATTGATTATTAAAATTTTCCAATGAATTTGTACCATCATCAAAATAGACTTCGGTTATAATGTCATCTTTAGTTAATATTTTTTTAGAACTTTTTATATTGATGTCATTACGAATTTCTAATAACCAGTCAATAAAAGTTTCTTTATTTTCTAAAGCACTGTCTAATTTTGGTAAAAATTGGTTATAATGTTCCCTACATTTTTCACAAGGTAGTATACTTCCTAATTTTTCAAAAAATATTTTAAAATTTTCCTTATTTTCATTAGAATATGTTAATCCCATACAACTTAAACACTTCCATGTTGATTTACCCCAATATTTAGGATTAATTTGTTTTATATCCCCAATCATTTATAAAATATTGTTATAATATTATTTTATAAATTTAATATTTAATATCGATATCCAATAGTAAAAACACAATTAAAAAACGAATTATATTGTATATGTATATGTGTGTTGTGTGTGTTGTCTATGTTGTGTGTATTTTTGACACTATTCTTTTTTATAAAGTAAGGATTTTATAAAAAAATTGATAATATTTATATATGTTAAATATTACATATCATTATAATAATACTAATAATAAATGACAGAATTTATTGATAATAAACAAGATCATAGATATTCAAGACAATCATATACAATTGGACAAGATGCTCAAACAAAATTATCTGAAGCATCAGTTTTAGTAATTGGATATAATTCGTTGGCACAAGAAATTGTTAGAAATTTAGCATTGATTGGTGTATCAAAAATTGACATATATCATGTGAAACAATTGGAAAATTATCAAAAAACTAATTTATATTATCCAGTTGCAAATGGTATTCCTATTGCGGAACTTCAAAAACTAAATCCAACAATACAAATTGAGTCTGTTGATATTTTAGATGAAGATAAAGAATTAGATAAAAAGAAAATTAAAAAATATAATATGGTAATTCTAACTAATAGTGTAATTGAAGATGCTTTAAATATAAACCGAATAACTCGGAAATTAAATATACAATTTATAATGTGTGGAAGTTATGGATTAATGAGTTACTTATTTAATGATTTTGGAGAAAATTTTATTGTAAATGATATTGATGGAGAACAATCAGAATCTTTAATTTTAGAATTGGTTGATAATAAAATGTTAAAATTTAAAGACCAACATAAATTATCTGATGGAGATACTATAACAATAACATGGTTAGATAATACAGAATCCATATATAAAATTTACAGAAAACGTTCTCCAATATTAGTTGAACTATCTGAATTACCTGAACAAGATAAAAATAAATATATTAAAATATTAAGAAATAAAATTTCAAAAACATTTAAATTTGAATCTTTAAAAAAAAATATAGATGTGATTACTCATGTTGTATCAGATTGGTCTGTCCCAATTGATAGAAGTAAATATCTCCATAAATTACACATTGCATATGATAAATATTTGGATGAATTTGGTTTGGCTCCAAGATCATGGTCAATGTCTGATTTTGAAGTATTTGAAAAATATTTAAAATTTGAAACAGAACAAGAAAAAACATTAGCAATGAAATTTTGTTATACTTTAAGAGGAGATTTATTACCAATTTCTTCAATATTAGGAGGAATAGTATCTCATGAAGTTCTTAAAGCTTTAACACATAAATATATACCAATAACCCAATGGTTTTACATGGATTATTTAGATCTTATTTCAGATTCCGATGCAAAATCATTTGATGATGTAACTGGAAAAAATTATAGAACCAAAACTAAATATGAAGGAATTGTTAATATATTTGGAAAAAAATTCTTGGAACAATTTCAAAAAACTATTCCATTTGTTATTGGTTCTGGAGCTATTGGGTGTGAATTAATAAAAAATTTAGGCATGATGGGTGTAAAACAAATTTATTTGACAGATCCAGATCATATAGAAAAATCTAATTTATCCAGACAATTCTTATTTAATGATGAAGATATTAGACAATCAAAAGCAGAAACAGCAGCAAAAAAGATTAAACTAATGAACCCTGATACTTGTGTTCATGTATTAAAACAAAAAATATGTTTGGAAACAGAAAATATATTTGATAAACAATTTCATTCTAAAATAGATGTTTATCTGAATGCTTTGGATAATATGGATGCACGAATATATATGGATAATCAAGCTATTAAATATTCTAAACCATTGATTGATTCGGGAACAATGGGTTCCAAAGGAAATGTCCAAGTAATAGTACCTTTGTTAACAGAAACATATGGTTCTTCAAAAGATCCAGATGAAATAGCAGGTATTCCTATATGTACAATTAAATCTTTTCCTTACAAACCAGCTCACACTATTCAATGGGCAAGAGAATTATTTGAAACAGAATTTAATCAGATTCCAAATTTATTAAACAAATATAAAAATCATGATTTATTAGAAAAAATAAATGATTCTGATGCTAAAAATCTTTTAAAACAATTATACAAATATAATGGATTTGAATTGAACCAAGAAGGATATTTAAAATTACTAATGGGAATATTTTATTCAAGTCATTTTGATAACATTAAAGAAATCATTGATAAACTTACTAAAATAGAAAATAAAGAAGAATTAGGAGATAAAAAACTTCCTACTTATTTAGATGATACCAATTTAAATCAAGAATATTTGTTAAAATATATATCTGATGGATTTAAATTACTAAATCAAATATTTAGTACAGATATAAAATTTGATTCTGATAAAAAAATATCAATTGGCGAAAATAACACAAAAATTGATTTTACTTATGATTTGGATAATTTAAATTCGGAACAAATCATAAGGATACTTTTTCCGATAATAAATTTTGTTCCTGAAGCAAAACCAATTGAATTTGAAAAAGATGATGATGATTTAGGTCATGTAAGTTGGATTACTTTAAGTGCAAACATGAGAAATACTCAATATTTAATTCCTCAAACTGATATGTATGAAACACGAAGAATTGCAGGAAACATTATTCCTGCAATGATCACAACAACATCTCTAATATCAGGATTTCAGATTTTGGAATATATTAGAATATGCAAATTGTATTCACCAAACAAATATCTTGGTAAACAAAATAATAAAGATATTGATCTTTATAAAAATAGATTTGTTAATTTGAATACAAATTATTGTGATGGTATTAATCCCACATCCATAAAAACATATAATTTAGAAACTGGAACTAATGTATCGAGTTGGACTAATTTTATAACTGAGAGTTTTGATACCAAAACAATAATAAATCAAATTGAAACTCTTACCAAAAAGAAAATTGATTTTATGACTTGTGGAAATAAAACTGTATTTGATGGTGATGAAATCAGTATTGGTACATTAGATAAATCTGAAACAAATAATATTTTAATTTTGTTAGAAGATATCCCAATTGGAATACCTGTATTTATTAAATAAAAAATTTTTATATAATGGTTTGTGCTTTTATTAAATAAAAAATTTTTATATAATGGTTTGTGCTTTTATAAATATTTTACAAACTAATGTATTTATTTTAAAATATTTAATTTTTTTGTAATGGTATATTTGTTATTTGATATTATATTATATAATATTTTACATCATATTATATTATATTTTATATCATATAATATAATATAACTTAACTTATGTCTGAGAAAATTACCGTAATTTTAGCAAGAGCAAATTGGTGTGGTCATTGTCAACATTTTGAACCAATATATGAGGAATCAGAAAAGAAATATAAGGATAATAAATATTTACAAAATTATACAATTAAGTTTGATAATTTTGATTTAGCAAATGATGATGTAAAAAATGGTTTTATGTTGGGTCATTATAATGCTATGGAAAAAATTTCAGGATATCCAACTGTATTGGTTAATATTACAGACGAAAAAAATAAAAAAAATAACTATCATATTATCGAACATACATTAATTGATGAAAAAATAAATGATAAAAATAAACAAATAATAGAAGCTTCAGAGAGATTTTTAAATAACATTTCAAATGTATTAAAATCATTAAATTCAGATGGTTCTATATTATATGTTCAAACAGGAGGTGCAATGGTAAATTATCAAACATCAATGCAAGAAGAATTATATAGAAAAAAATATTTAAAATATAAATCTAAATATATTGAATTAAAAAAATAAATCAAAAAAAATATTTTGTAAAATATCTATATATGATAAAGATAATAATAATAATTTTAATAATAATTATTTACATATTTGTTATAAATTATTTTCATCTACTTGATATCAATACAGAAAATTTTAAAATAAGTTTATCAGGTTCATCAGGTTCATCAGGTTCATCAGGTTCATCAGGTTTATCAAAATCAAATTTAAATTCAGTATCTGGAAATATATTGACTAATAGTACAAAAAGTAATAATAACAAAACAATGTCTAATATTCAAAATAATTTTATAACATCCAAAGATAAATTAAAAGCATTAAAACAAACAAATCAAGTTGAACAAATTGATCAAATTGATCAAAAAGTATTATTTAATAACAAAGATTATAATGAAAATTTATCAATTGATAATAAAGACAATAAATATTTTTATACAGATATGATTAACCAATCTGATATAAATGAAACTGCATTTAATGTTATATATTCGATAGATCCAATAGATTATGCTGATGTTAAAACAGGCATAGACAAATGTAATGAAGAATGTCAGGGAGTATGTTTTGAAAATGGTTATGATGGTATTGCAACATGTTATCCAAAAGAAACTCAACCATTTGATTGGGGAACTCTTTATAAAAATCCAACATTCACTTATGGATATAATGCATATGGACCAAACAATTTAAAACAATAATTAATTTTTTTTTGATATAAATTAATTTTTTAAAATAAATAATTATTTTTTGTAATTATAAAAATAATTTAGTATTAAAATTTTTTAATAATATATGTTATATATTATATATAATAAAAAATGAATTTTTATAGTTTAGATGGGTCTAAAATAGATAATGATTTATTTCAAGATAAACAAATTTATGAAAAATTTGATAACATAATGACAAATCAAACAAATCAAACAAATCAAACAAATCAAACAAATCAAACAAATCAAACAAATCAAACAAATCAAACAAATCAAACAAATCAAACCGAGTTATTTACAAGTGTTCCTACAGTAAAATCCAGTGCTACAGATTCAAATTATCAATGTTCTGATAATTATTCGGTATCCGGTACAACATATGGTTCCACAATCAATAATTCAAACTTAGAGTCATGTAAATCAGAATGTTTAAATTCTAGTTCCAATTGTATTGGATTTAATTTTAATACTTCAAATAATAAATGTACTTTAAAACAAAATGCAACATCCTTAATGAATTCTAAACCGTCAAATACTTTATGTATTAAAAAATCAGCAGGAAATAAACATTGTAGTGTAAAAAAAAATCCGACAAATGAATCAGCTTTTAATGAATTAAATGCTATATTTGCAAATGTTCCTGTTGACTTGAAAGAAAAAATTAAGATTGCAATTGAAAATCCATCACATAAAAGTTTACAAGAAATAATTAAAAATTATTATAATATGAGTTCAAGCGAACAAACTGAACTTTTAAATAAATTATCAAACATAACTGATGTTTCCACAGAAAATATTGGTTCAAATATTCCAAAATTAATTCAATTTATTAATATTGAAGATACACCAAATTATGATATTATATCTACTATTAAACAATTTGGTACAATTCAACAAAAAGCTTTTCCTGAAAAACAAATTATGTCAAATCCTTCACAAATACCAATACCATCAGAATCAGAAATGAGTTTAACAAATTTGATAACACAATATAATAAATTAAGTCAACAACATCAATCACAATTAATTAACACATTATCTAATTATACTGGTGTCGCTCCAGAATTTGTAATGAAAGATATTCCATTTTTAACACATGCAATTGAGTCAGGACAAATTTCTAATGCAGGAATTTACAATAAAATTCAAAATTTTTCACCAAACAATTTAACCAAATCAATTTATCCAATGGGTATTCCTAAAATTGAATCATTAATAAATAATATGGAATCCAATTCTGAAATGGAATCTGGTTCTGAAATGGAAATGGAAATGAAAAATAATATTGGAAATATGGGAAATAGTCCAGATGGTATTTATGTTGATTTAGGATGTTTTATGAATAATATTCAAGTATTACAGAATCATTCAGATAATATGATGATAGATCTTTCTTTACTATTGTCAAACATCAAATCTTGTTCTTATGTTAAAAAAAATAAAGACAAAAAAAAAAATATAAACAAAATAACTAATGCAGAACAAATTGTAGAACAAATAACATCAAAAATTCATATTCCACAACCAGATGTAGTTAAATTAAAAAATTTACAAGCAAATGTTTTAGTATCGGGATCAAATACTAATAATTCAAATCAAGTTTTAGGTATTGTTCAAGAACCTTTTGAATCTACAGATTCATTAGATCAAACAGATTCATTAAATCCAAAACCAACACAAACTTCTTATGATTGGTCAAATTATGATTTTATAAAAGTTGTTATTCTGGTTATAATTTTGGCTTTGTTAATTTTTAGAAAATAATTTTGTTTTCTTTGTTGGATATAATGAAATAAGTTTTTGGATTTTTGAAAAAATCCAATTTTATAATTAAATTACCTTAATATTTATTTATTTTTAAATATTAAAGTTTTAAATATAATAAATATAGTAAATAATATAATAAATAAAATGACAAATAAAAATATTAATGATTATGGAATTTTTATATTTAGAAAAGATTTGAGAATTGAAGATAATAGAGGTTTAATTAAATTATCGGAAAAATGTAAAGAAATTATTCCCATATTTATTTTTGATCCATTCCAAGTGGATTTAACAACCAAGACTAAAAATTATTTAAGTTTTCCTGCATTACGATTTATTTGTGAATCTGTTAAAGATCTTGATAATCAATTAACCGGTATAAAATCAAAAACTAAATTACATGTATTTTATGGAAATCCAATTAAAGTATTAGAATATGTGATAAAACAAATAGAAAAAGATTTTGGAAAAAAAAAACTTATTGTAGGATTTAATTCAGATTATACAGAATATTCTTTATCAAGAGATAAGGCTATTTGTGATTTTTGTATTGGTAAACAGATAGAATTGATATTAAATCATGATGACTATGTGTTATGTGATATGGAATTAATGTTGAAGGAACCAAATATTCCTTATAAACAATATGGAGCATTTAAAACAAATATGTTTAAATATAAATCCAAATTCAATAAACCATCTTATAAAAAAATTATTTTTCATAGTGATAATATTAATTTTACTAAATCTTTATCTTGGGATGAAATAGATGAATTTTGGCAAGGACATTTGGACCAAAATTATAATCCTTTAGAAATAGGTTCAAGAAAATTAGCACTTGGTATATTGGGAAAATTAAAAAATTTTAAAGATTATAATACTAACCGAGATATATTATCATATCAGACAACCCATTTATCTGCTTATTTAAATTTTGGATTGATTTCTGAAAGAGAATTTTATTGGGCTTTAATCGATAAATTGGGTGAATCATCACAATTAATAAATCAAGTAATATGGAGAGAATATTATCTTTGTTTGTTGAGATATTTACCAGGAGCAAATTCTTATTCACTTCATATTGATCCAAGATATAATAAATTAAAATGGACAACTAAACCTCCTGTTAAACCTCCTGTTAAAAATTCCGTTAAAAATTCCGTTAAAAATTCCGTTAAATTTCCTATTAATTTTCCTGTTAATTTTCAGACCAAAACAAAAATACCAAGAGTATGGGTTGAATGGGACCTAATGATAAAATCCAAAACTGGTTTTTTACTTGTGGATGCTGCAATTCAAGAACTTAAACACACAGGATTTATGCACAATAGATGTAGGATGATTGTGGGAGTATTTTCAGTTAAATATCTTCAAATAAATCCACTATGTAGATATATAGGATTAAATGATTGGTTTTCAAGATATTTATTGGATTGTAATACAAGTCAAAATAAATTAAATTCTCAATGGGTAAGTGAATTAGATTTTCCCGGTAAAAAGTTTGCTCCAAGTTTTGCCCCAATAGCAGGTAGACCAATGAATGTGTCAAATTCTATGATAAAAAAATGGGATCCTAATTGTTTATATATAAAAAAATGGCTTCCCCATCTAGCCAATATAGATAATAAAATTTTATTCAATTGGGATACCAAATATGATGATACTATACATCCTCAACAAATATTTAATCCCAAGGAAAGATATGCCAAATGGATAAAATTATGTTCACATATATAGGTTTTTATTTGTTACTTGATTCAATATAATAAATTCCAATATAGATAATTTAGTTTATTGTATTGGGGGTATTTAATTATTAAAAAAGTTGAAAAAAAAAAAGAAAGAACCGATTACAAAATAAGTAATTATATATAGTTTAATATTAAAAATGCCAAGTAAAACTGAATCTAAATCTGACAAAGTATCATCAAAAACAAAAGCTAATAAAAGTGCTACCCAATATCAGTACGCTTATGTTTTTAATGTAAAACGAAATCATTGTATTGTTGGAGTCAGTTCAGACCATCCAGAAACAACTGTATTTAATGATTTAAAACATTATTATGGAAATGATATTAAAGGAGCATATTATAAATGTTCCAAATCTACAGAAGAAATTAAAGCAGGAATTAAATTTAAATTATCCAAAGAATATTTAACAGAAATTCTTTATAACAAAAGTTTTTCTGACACTAAAAAAGTACTACTTGAAGTAACAGGATTAAAACATTGTACTGGTACAATTAATGTTTACAAAGAAAAAGAAAGTGATTGTGTTGATGAAAATACTAAACATGCAACTAATTCTGATGCTGATGCTGAAGAATCGGGTTCTGAATCAGAAAAAGAAGATGAAAAAGTTGTAGTTAAAGAAAAATCAAAATCAAAATCAAAACAAGAAGCCGAACCTGAAACTAAATCTAAAGGTAAAGTAAAAGAAACTGAGAAAGAATCCAAAGAATCTAAATCAAAAACCCCATCAAAACCAAAAGTCTCTAAAAAAATAGAAGTTGAAGAATCTGAATCGGAATCAGAATCTGAATCAGAACCTGAAATTAAAGCAAGTACAAAAAAAACATCAGTAAAAGATTCTAAGACAAAAAAAACAGATACAAAAAAATCAGATATCCAACCAAAAAAAAATGCTACTTCAATTGAATTATCAGATGAATCTGAAGAAGAGGATGAAAATTAAATAATTAATTATTTTTATAAAGTCATAAAATAAGATATTATTTTTTTGTAATATGTAAATAATTTAAAATTATTCAAATACATTATATTATAATAGTTATATTTTATGGGATGTTCAAAAAATTTAGCTCAAGAATTTGAAAATTCATCCAAATTAATTACAGATTGTGGTAAAACATTTGATAATGATATTTTATTAAAATTGTATGGGTATTATAAACAAGCTTCTTTGGGTGATTGTAATACCGAATGTCCATCATTTTGGAATATAAAAGATAAAGCCAAATGGGAAGCATGGAATCAACATAAAGGAATGAAAAAAGATCATTCAATGAAAAGATATATTAAATTAGTATCAGAATTACTTGAATAATATTATTAAATTAAAATTTATTTAGAGCATTGCGCTTTTTAAATGCCGGTTTTTTATATAAAATATAATTAAAATAATTTAAAGAAATATCAATAAATATATATTGATAATAATGAAGG